>TARA_R110002051_G_scaffold107735_3_pt1 | contig 10350 bp, 4 predicted proteins | sample TARA_R110002051 | Tara Oceans TARA_R110002051 (sample SAMEA4397023) | marine metagenome | biome: Polar Biome; feature: [MES] marine water layer (ENVO:01000295) within the mesopelagic zone...; material: water (ENVO:00002006), including particulate matter (ENVO:01000060) such as...... | reverse complement strand
GTGCCACGGATCAAAGCAGTTGTGATGACCGAGCTACCATACTCAGCCAAAGAAACATCCACTTTGGAGTCGGTGAGAGCAACAGGTGTAACGTCTGTCGCCTCAGTAAGCGTACTGGTAACTTGGCTCATGTTCGGATAGAACGTGAACTGAACAGTAGCCGCATTATGGCTCTGCGCAGTCGAACGAACATCCGCAACCATCTCATAAAGAGGTTGTGAACGCAAGGCAAAATAGGCGATCTGTTCGAACGCCGTAGTTACCTGGTTCGTTAATTGACCAGTCCCAGTTGGGTTAGTTAAGGATAGAGGTGGTGTATAAGCCACAGTGAGTCCTATGGTTAGGACTCCAACGACTTAGCGAACGGTCAGGTAGCTGCGCCCCACAAGATACCATTCGACTCTAGCAACGCCCGAAGTTCATCTTCATTGTTTGTTGCTTTAATTTGTGAGTCTAAATCAGGTGGTAACACCGGATCTCCACCTTCACCCGCCGCTTGTATTCGCTGTTCCGCAGTCAACATATCGTTGAACACAGAATTTTGGGCCATCTGGGGTGAATCAACACCTAAGAACCCTGCCGCCGTAGCTTCCTGACGGATAGCCTCAGCATCGAGTTCACCTTCATAGCCCTTCACGAAATACTTGACACGTGCGTCATCAGGATCAAGTCCTGCTGAACGAAATGTGTCACGCCGCTGGATAGACGAAAGCTCTAGTTCTAAAGTCGCAGCTTTTTCTTCTGCTTCCTTAGCACGAGTTTCGAGTTCCCGTCGCCAGTTGGGTTTCGATTCGGTTGAACTGCCAGAACCTATTTCACTGTCGCCAATGGAGTCGGAATCTGTCATATGTCACTCACCTGCCTAAACGCATCCTCGGCGGTGGTACCTCGGATGGAAATTGTTTATTCACTGCATTTATCCCGCACAGACAAACGCATCAAATATAAGAGTAATTACAGTAACCGTTTATGTCAAGTACTAACCGACCCTAAACCGGTTATGCCTTCCTGACCCGCAAGAGCCCCCGCAGTACCAGCGAATGCGCTAAGTCGCCCTTCGCCTCGCCGTCGAAGTTTTGTCGCAGCATTCCTATCAATACCAAAGCTGCCTGTCGCTACTTCACTAGCCGTAAATTCGTCCTCACCGATCAAACGAGAAAGCATTCCTGCTCGCTGCGCTAATTTCGGTATATCTGACACTCCCACAGAGGCTTGTTCTAGTCGTTGTGCTGCACGTACCGTTAAACCCGCCCCAATAGTATTGACAACCGCTGACGATAATTCAGCAGTACGCATTCGTTGTTCTTGTTCAATCAGATCCACAGTTTTTTTAGGATCAAGATAGTACGCTGCTACCCACTCGGGACCAAGATTGTAAAGTTCTCTTAATTGTTTAATTATGTCAGCATTTGCTTCATTTTCAAACTGGTACGCCATAGAGACACGCCGCTGAAACTCGTTACCGGAAACATCAAGTTCTATAAGTGTCGCAAAATCTGAAGGTTCATCATAAAAACCTGCAGGCATATCCGCTGCTCGAAGTGTTTGACGGTAAGTATCTTCAAGTGTCAAATACTGCAACTCGGAAATAGCGTTAAACCCAGCCGCTTGGCGTAGTTTCATCGCTGGGAACCGTCGTTCATACTCGGGGCGTTCCCGTAAACGCTGAGTAATGGTAGTTGCATCGTCACCCATGATTAATGATTCTTTAATAAAATCGACAAGACCCGTAATGTCTTCTTCTGAGAATCCGTAGGTTCTGAGAAGTTCCGCAGCTATACCGTAGATGCCGCCTCGTGACTCATACGGAAGCGGACTCTCACCAGGGCTAGGGGTGACAATCGGCATCTTTTCTAACCACGGCTCACCCGATATCCTGGTTTCTATACCTTCTGCGTCAGTCCATACTGCTTCCAGACCCTCTAACCAGTTTCCTTCAGCATCGCTAACTCTGCCCCCTGGTTGTCCGTAAGTCCTATCCATAAGAAATGGCTTAAAAGGTGCTGCCGTGTCAGTACCCCCTATGGGTGATCTTGTTGCGGGGTCCCAACGACCTAGCTCCTCAGTCATTCCTATATGTTCACGGGCCGCAGTAAACCTGTCCTCAAAACCTGCTTTAGTCCACGTAGGTCGATCAACCAGTGGACTTCCAAACTCGGCTGCTGCTAAAAGATCAGAAAAAGTAGACATCAGTTAGTTCTCCCGACTGCGCCCCATTTTTTCATAACGTTTTCAACAACTCTACGTCCCGATTGGCGAGCGTTTTGAGTCTCTTCCCATTCAGGTAACGATCGAATATATGTTTGAGCTTCAGGAATAGTCATCGGTCGAAATCCAGTCTCAGCATCAGGAACTCCTTTAGCGATCACATCAAACATGTTTCTGTCATCACCAAAAAATTTGACTGGTCGTTCCAAAAGAGTTGTGGCCGCAGTTTGAAACGACCCAAAATATGTTCCAGGTAGAAATCCTTTATCCATAACCTCTTTAAGTGCCGGGTATTCGCTACGAGCCATCTCAGCAAACCCCTGAGTTATACCGCCGAGTGTTGCCATACCGGTGTTGATTTGTTCGGCGTAGTGATCGAGTGTGGCGTCATCGATATTCAACATATAGTCTTGTGCTTTACCCCGTAACAGGTGAACTGTGTTGGCATGGTCGCCTTTAGCCATATCAGTAAGAGCTAGTTCGGCGTTATCGTAAAGCGCTTGGTCGATCTCTTGATCATCCCAGCCCATAATGAAAGCATTACGAGCAATATTGATAATGGTTGCTTCGTCTACTTCATCAAGATTGACACCAAAATTGGAAAGAGCTTTCCGTACTTTTTTAATGTTGTCTTCAAGGGTGCGTAATTCTTCGCCTTCGGTTTGTCCAAAAAGCACCGCTTGGTTAACACGAAATGTGTCCCAATTTTTTGCTTGTCTGGCAAGTATATTGAAATAGGCCTCGTCTGTCTCAGGATGATCGTCTAAATACTGTCCGAGTGTCATCCCCCGAGGGAGTGGTTCACCTTGTGCACCCGTCGTTATTTCCCAACCAGCCTGCTTAAAGAAATCATTATTTAATAAGTCGTTGAAATACTGAGTAAATTGACCAGATTTCCCCGGAGCAGGAGCAGCACCATCCGAAGGCGGAACAGTTTCGATAGCCCCTCCGCCGCCAGCCTGCCCTGACTCATTAGGATCTACCGGCCCAGGTCCGACGAATGGTGTTGGGTATTGAGTTGCTGGACCTTCAGGCGGAAGTGTTTGGAAATCAGCCCCTATTTCTGGTTCAACGACTGGTGGTATAGGTTCTCCTACAGCATCAGGAAAGGTTCTTGGAGAAGTCTCCTCTGGTGCTTGTCCTTTAAGATAGTCATCATACTGATTAGCAAATCCTCCTTCGAAATCTGCACCGTCATATTCAATAACATCACCAATTAGCGAATCGCTTAATACACCACCAGAAAGAAAAGCAAAGAGTTCCTCGTTAGATGATTCGCTATCAAGCCCATCCCCAATTTCTATTATTTGCTGTAGATTTTCTGCTAACGCTGCAAAATCTTTCCAAGTAGTCCCTTCTGCTACTCCTGCCGCAATATTTTTGAACATGGGAAAGAATCGGTTAAACATTGCGGCATCTCTGCCACCCAAACCTTGTCTAAAACTAATCCTTGCATCTTCGTCCGCCAAAAACTCATCTATTTGTCCTGAAGATAAATTAGAAAACCCCCATAACAAAGCCTGGAGAATTTCAAGTCGCCCTGCTATAGCTGATTCTTTACGTTCTTGTAGAGATTTAGTAGGATCGTATCTCAGATCTTTTGTTTCTTCAGGCATTATCGTTGCCCCGCTGCCCACGTCATAAAGCGATCTTGAACATTCTCATGTTCCATAAAAGCTGTAGCACCCGGATTCTGTGTCTCTAACGCATGAGTCATCTGAGCCCCAACCTCATAATTCTCGCCACGTTCCTGAGCATCCAAAGCCTGTCTCCTCATACCAGAAACAAAACTACGAAACTGATCTGGATTAGTTTTACTTACATCAAACCCAAGCGTCGCAACAGATTGCGCTTGCCACTGAGTTTCCAAAGCTCTCATATCGGGAAGAGTCACTAATCCTTTTTCTGCTTCCGCAATTTTTTCTTCAAAAAGATCTAAATCAGTTTCTTTGAATTTGCGATCCATCTGAGGAATAAACTCATCAGGATCATCAGTCACTCTCAAAAACGCTTCCGGGGTTACCCCAAGCGCTCCTGCCTTCTCAGCCAAATCATCCATCACATCCAAGATCCCAGCAAACACAATTTCAGGATCATAAAGTTCATCAACATTATTTGTAAAAGTTGTGTACCCCTCTATAAATAGGGCTTTGGCTAAAGGTTCAAGTTGTTCAGGTGTCAAAGCTATAAAATATTCGTACATGTCAAGTGATGTCATACGCACTTGTTGATGTCGTCTGAACTGTCGATCCGCCGCATTAGCAACTTCTTGTAATGGTGACTTCAGAATTGTGTTATAGCCAAGAATAAAACCAGGACTACCGGCATAGCCGCCAATCAAATTACCAATCTCTCTTTGTTCTTCTTCGCTAATCGGTGTGCCTTCAGCCATAATTCCTCATGCCGCTCTACTTACCCCTATTTGATACGCCTTTTGGTTCTTGGGCCAAGACGTTCGGAAAATCACATCATCTTGATCCAAGTATCTCACAAATATGGACGCCATATCTGGAACATTAGAAAAAGCGATACGGGCAGATTCCCATTCATCTCTTTTATCTTTATTACCTGGATGTGAAAGTAATTGCATTTCGGGATCTCCACTTTGTTGCGAACGTTGCAACAAGTCACCGGTAATCTCATCACGTTTTTGCAGGTAAGCCATAACATGAGTCACCCCAGGATGCCATCCCGATATCTCTATATTATTAACCCAGTTTCGCAGGCTATGAATTACTTTCGAATTTTCTTCTGCAGTTTTAATATCGTTAAATTGTTCTTTCCACAAAGGAAATTTGTTGCCGATCTTCTGGATAATCATTTGCCTAGCCTGTTTCAAATTTATATTAGCTTTTGCATTCAAACTTGACGGCAAACCAGATAGTCGAAGCTGTTCTTGTTTCTGACGAATCGGCTGCATTCCTCTTTCATACCAGAACCAGCCCGCATTACCAGCCGCCCGTTCCGCTGTTTCTTTAGGTGTCTGATAGGTACGGCGTCCCTCCCCAATTTCTTTTCTATAAACGGTATTACTGAACGCTAAATCCGATGCTATTAAAACATCGGTTGGTCCAGTCTTCCCTATCAAAAGATCCAAGATAGACAAGTTATCTAGGAAAAACTTTGGGTTATCTTGGTATTGCTCTTCACCAAATAGTGTTGCCGAAGCAACAGCGCCTTCTGTTACACGAGTTTGTCTACCGACAACACCCCAGAAATCTGGGTTCTCAATCAGTAACCATTCGTCAGCAGCATGGAGCCCTTCTTCTTCCATAATTTTTTTGTAATTTGAAATCACATGTGCATGTGGTGACTGATACATAAACGAAATTGGTGACATGAGATTGGCAACCATACGAAGACGCATCATTGCTTTAACTCGTTCATCGACTTCATCTTCAAAGTCAGCTAAATCGGAAGCCGATTCGATCGCTTCACCGTTAAGTTCATATTCGACAATCATGTCCGACGCCACACGGGCACGTACCCTTTGACGTTCATATGTGCTGAACATGGCGCTTCGAGCAGTTTGTGTCCAAAGAGGTGTAGACGAATCTACAAACCGCTCAAAAATATTGCCCCCCTCCGCTAACCCGTAAGGGAATGCCCAGTCAAGTGATTCAGTTACGCTTGGGACTTGAACGGCGGCTTCACTAGCAGCAAAAGCTACAAGAGGACCAAATCCTGGTAAGCCGCCCGACATCATAGACATCGACGACAAGTTTAATTTGATTGGGTTATCACCAAGTTTGCCGAAACGGCCAAACACTTTTTGATCTCCGAGAAGAGGAAGCCAACTAGGAACTTCGGCTCCAATAATTGTTCCGAATCTAAGTAAGAACAGGGGTGCGCCTGTTTCTTCATCTACGGCATTGAAATTTTCAAGACCATTATGGAAGTTACGTGTAGTAGCAAGAACAAACCCTGGGTTGCGTACAGATAGACCTGCCCACCGTGTAATCACTTCTTGATACGCAGCGAAGAACGGCATCACATTAGCCATCAGTTCTTCAAACTTTGTGCGTTCAGCTAAATCATAAAGAAGATCTTTAGTTTTTCCAAGTGCTATCCGACGGGCTTCTCCCTCGATAGCATTCAAATCTTTTTGAGTAAGACTGTACGACCCGTCACTCTTCTTAAAGTTTGGTATACGTCTAGCAACTTCGGCACTATAAACACTTCTGAATACAGTGCTCCTAGTAAGAAGATCTGTTGGCATTGTCCCAAGATGCGTGAATGCGTTATCAGTCCACCGTTTAATTCTTACAATCATTCCACTTGTTTTGTATGCGTCTTCTAAAGCTGAATCACCGATAACGAACCCAAAATCCCCAAATCCATCTCCACTCATTCTGACTTGCGCGACACTCCCACCGAACTGTCGATCCACGATCGGTTGAATGTCTCGTACCCATTTGACTTCATCACCTTGGGCCATCTTCGCTCGCACATGTCTAAATTCGTTTAGAGGAGGTACAAGGTTGTTTGTTTCGTAACGAACCTGCCGTATCCACTCTTCAAGCGAATGAACATTGTCGGTGAAATGTGCAGGCATCGCATCTTGCAACGCACGCCCATCACCGAAAGAAACCCATTGGAGAATGTCGTCATCGGTAACGTTATCTAACCAAAATAAACGGGTGAACTCTTGGAAAGGATTCCCTCCCGAATACGCAATCCCACTATTTTCACGCCACCATTTAGCATCAGCAAACGCTTCTTCGTTTTGCTTTTTACCAATATCAACTGTCCCAGCAGCATCAACAGTTACAGGGCCTCGTTCCCCAGCCCAATACTTTCCAGCTTCCTCAAACTGCTGACTTGCTTCCCATGATGCTCTTTGCAAAGTAACAAACTCATCTAACTCTGCAGGAGTTAAATCAGCATCATCCCACTGCAACGTACCGTATTTATCATTAAGTTTTTCAACAACTATCCCAAATTCTTCTTGAATCTGGTTGAACTTCACCCTGCTATCAGCCATTTCGATAGTCTCATTACGAGGCGCAAAATGGCCTGGACGAGAATAAGCACCCGGATCTTGCATCGGTACCCACTGATGATTAACCGTATCGTCCCACGCATCAGTAAATAATTTGGGATCTCTAACCCCGCCGGGAAGATTTAGAATATCGTATTGCTGTCGAGAAGACTGGCGAATAGTTTTACGAGTTACCGCACTCGTACTATTCCAAAGAGTACTTCTATACTGATTTGCTGACATCGAGTTTCTATTTATTTGAACTGCTTGCGGAGTATTCCCAAAAGCATTTCCAATACTTAATCCATCTAAGTGGAAATCAGATATACCGGCATCAACCATAATTTTGCCTGCTGTATCAAAGTTCTGGACAATGGTGCCTTCACCGTACGCTTGTATGCTTTCGCTAGCATCATCAATTTTTTGTTTTCGTGCCTCTAATTTTTTACGCATTTGACCAGTGACTCGATCACGCAACGTGAACTGATCTTGCATCTGTCTTGCTTGCGTCAAAAGAATGCTTCGACCGTCTTCTAAATTTTTTGCTTTCTCAATAAGGTTCGCTATTTGTTCTTTATCCCTAACAGAATCAAGTTTTACTAATTGTTTTTCGATTCGCAATATCTGGTCATTAACTTGATGGCGACCTATCTGACTTAACGAAAACCCCATATGGTTAAGAGTTTCGAGTTTCGCTAATCGTTGCATAGAACCACGGGAATACAATCCGTACATAGCTGCCCCGACAAGTCCGGCAGGACCGGCTAACCATGCGCCCAATGCAGAAGCACCCATTACTCGTCTACGAATTTTTTGTTTCCCATATTGCTCGTGAATAACTTCTTTAACAAGATCTTGTAACTGTTTCTCGTCACCATCAAAGTGTTTCGTTACTGCTTGAAGCAGTTCATCACTATTGGCAACCTCGGGACGTACAGGCCGTAACCCTGATCCCGGTAACTCAATTTTGATCTTGGCATCGTTAAGAACTTCTCGCATCTTTATTTGAAGTGGTCCCGCTAAATCAAATCCTTCTCGTTGGAATAGTCCTGCACGCAAATCCCCGAGCCCACCGGCAACACCTTTTAGTGCAGTCATTGTTCCATAGTCGGCAGAGACACGCATAAATTCGTCAGTAAGAACCCTGACAGGCCACGCCGGTCGTAAAAGAACCGACTTTTTCCAAAGAGTTGTAAACACATCTAGTGTCATTCCGACACCATCTCTCACTCCCTGTGCAGCTTTCATCACTTTGCTTTGATCTGTGAATGCGTTCGCATACAAGTCATAGCGAGGAATAAGTGTTGCTTCTGCTAACTGTGAAGGAGTTAGGGGAAGGTTTCGAACGTCAATAACCCGATTCTCGTTCATACTAAAAGTACGAATTTGGTTGTTGCCATAAATTTTGGCTTCTGAACCCATCCGGGTAAGTTCTTTTTGAGCCGATCTCCAGTTACGTCGCAAAATGCGTGTTAGTTCAGTGGAAGACGTATTAACAAATTTGCCGTCTTTCCATTGACCAATACGTCCCTCAAACATTTTGCCAAGAGAAACATTCAAAGTTTCAACTGTTTCATTAAACAGTTGTTGCCTTGCCTGCCTATCTGGATTCGCAACCCATCTACCCAAAATTTCTTCTGAGTTCAATCCTGCGTATTCGACAAGGTTCTTATCAACAAGATCAACGTTTTGATAAAATCTTGGTCTTACCCGAGAAGCGTCACGAAGCATCCGCTCAAATTGTTGGTATGCGTCAGTAGGTTTATCCCAATGAATAAGTCCTTGTGTAACTTTTTCAACAAAATAACGGACACGAATACTTGGCATTTCTATTGGGAATCCAGATTTCTTTTCAAAAGTATGGACAAACTCTCGAACGTATCCTTGTTCACCAAAACTTCGTCCTACTGCCCCTATCCCCCCACTAATCCCACCAGACAATTCGTTAAATCGGCTAACCCCTGGGACTCTTTCTAACGCTCCAACATTAGGAATATGGCGTTCGATTATATCGTTCGCCACTACCTCTATAAGTTTTCTGTTATTGCCACTATTCAGAGCATCGTAAAGAGCTTCAATGTTTTCGTGTTGCATATCACGAAAATCTTTACGTCGAGCAGCGTTTTTCAAACGATGATCTTCGAATACCAAAGCAGCAGCAAATGGCATTTCCGGGTACTCAGCCATGAGCTTGTTTTCAATTTCTCTTTGGCGTCTAAGTAACTCGTCATCACCTAACGCTTCGAAGATGCGTCCCGTTGGAGAACCCGCACGAGGATTTCTGACATTATGCACAACATTTTGCACATGTTCTAATTGTTGTAACCTAATTTCGTCTACCGGTACCCCATTCTGGTACCAACCATTTTCGTAGATCCATCCTTCAGTTATTGGTGGCGAGTTGGGATCTGCTATGAAATGACCAGCGACAACAGGTTCTCCTGGTACCCGTTTTTCTGGAACCCAAATATCTTGTGGTCGATTGAATTCAGGATGATCTGCCAGATCAACCCATTCGTCTGTTGCCTTATCTAAAACTTTAAGACTTTCATCATTCGGATCAATCTTGACTTGAATATCTTCTTTACCTGGCTTCGAATACCAATTCTTACGTTCAGGTTTAAGTTCATCAATCTGACTTCGCCGAAAAGCAAGCGAAGCCACCAAAGGAATTTCTGCAGGAGTTAAAGTAGGACGACGTAAAGCAAATTTGTATGCCGCTCTTTCTGCAGATTGGGCTTGCAAACCACCAATTCCTTCATCCGCATATGGTGACCGCTGCCATACCGGAGTACCTGCTTCATTTATTACTTGATTACCAAATTCATCTAGTTGTGGGCGTTCATATTCGCCGGGATCGGATCGTCGTATTTCGTGTCGTTCCGCTAAGAGTTCCCGTATAGTATTTGCCCCTACCCGAATGTCGCCTACTTCGTCGGCTCGTAGGTCCGAGAAGTCTGCTGGAGCTTCACCAAATTTGGATTCGAGTACTTCGTCCCAGTGTTCGGAGTATTTAACGAAGTCGTCGTATTCGTCAATACGACCTAAAACAGAACCACGTCGGGTTCTAGCAAAAGTGGTTTTGAAATCAACGCCTGCTTCAATTAACTCTTTAGCTAAATCATTAAAGGCTTTGAGTTGTTCTTGTGAACTAAGTGCTA
>TARA_R110002051_G_scaffold133198_2_pt1 | contig 10352 bp, 9 predicted proteins | sample TARA_R110002051 | Tara Oceans TARA_R110002051 (sample SAMEA4397023) | marine metagenome | biome: Polar Biome; feature: [MES] marine water layer (ENVO:01000295) within the mesopelagic zone...; material: water (ENVO:00002006), including particulate matter (ENVO:01000060) such as...... | reverse complement strand
GTGAAGGTTTTCTAATGTACGTGCTGTGCGATATTAATGCTGCCTATGTCGCGTTTTCCCAATTATTTAATCCCCAATTTGATATTCATTCAACGCCGCTTGGTGTTTTATCGTCAAATCAAGGTAACGTCGTTGCACGGAACCAGGCGCTAAAGGATTTAAATATAAAGATGGGTGAGCCTGCCTTTAAAGTGAAGGATCTAATTTATAAAAATGGTGGCCACTTGTGGGGGTCGAACTTTCAATTGTTTGGCGATTTAAGTGCTCGGTTTCACTTTGAAGTATCGGAGTTTGTAAATGACAGTTTCGCGTACTCGGTTGATGAGGCCTTTGGCAAGTTAAACCCTCTATTTGTAAAGGATATGAATAAGCATTGCCACAGATTGCGCGCCACACTGAAAAAGAACTTGGGCTTAAGCTGCGGTGTTGGGGTATCGACAACTAAAACACTCGCCAAGCTAGCCAGTCATTGTGCTAAGCAGCAAAAATGGATAGACAAAACAGGCGGGGTTGTAGTGTTGGATACACAACATAAGATTGAATGGGCGCTTTCTCGTACAGAAATTGGTGATATTTGGGGAGTTGGGACGAAGACCAAAGAAAAATTAAACGCACTTGGTATCTATACCGGGCTTGAGCTAATGCAGTTCGATGTGAATATTGCAAAACAGCAGTTTAGTGTGGTTCTATCACGCACAATCCAAGAGTTAAATTCGATTAACGCAGTCGATTTAAAAGATGTCAATGAAACACGCGAGCGTATCTGTGTATCGCAAAGCATGGGTAAAGCTGTCTTACATGTGGATGAACTAAAACAAGCGCTAACAACGCACGTTACAAATGCAGCCTACAAACTTAGAGGCTTTAAATGCTTCGCCTCAATCATTACGGTGTTTATCGCTACGGACAGTTTTAGACCCGAACACCCGCAATACAGCAAATCACAACACATTACCCTCCCCTTCCATTCTGCAGATACAGCTGTTCTCGTCAAATACGCCTTGTATGTATTAGATTCACTCTATAAAGAAGGCTACAAGTATAAAAAGGCCGGTGTTATATTAAGCGGAATAGTTGAGCACTCTAACGCGCAGCAGTTGTCATTGTTTGAGCCCAGCAATGAATTAAAAATAGATAAAAAAACACAAGTAAGCGATGAGATAAATAAACGGTTTGGGAAAAGCGCAATCGGTTTATGTAGCGCGGGGTTTAAACACGAATGGAAGCCAAAGGATGATTTAGCCCCCAAGTCATACACGACGCAATTAAGTGACTTGCCAACCGCCTATGCAAAGTAAAAGAAAGATTATCAGTTAGCTACGGCGTTAAGAGGCCCCAAACAACAGAGATTATAGATTACCCATAAAAGGAAGGTTATGTTTATAAATAGTAATATGCAGGCTCTGGCTGACTCATTCAGCGAAGATAATGACTTTAACCAATTCTCTACGAGTATAGAAGTTTATTATTATGGTGCGTTAGAACAGTACCAAGGCAATATGCTGGATGTAGAAAATAAAAATAAACTAATTGCCATAGGTGATTTTTATAAAGAAACCATAGATAGCAAGATAGATATTTTATCGGATGATGAGCAAAAGCATGTTATAGAGGTATTAAAACCGTATAAATTGCTAAAAAATATCAGGGGGTTCTGACTAAACATAATAAGCAGTATGCATCTTTACTGCTTATTTAAACGCCCTTGCTTACTTATTGATTTTAACTCCACTCCCCCCCATATTGTCCAATCATTAATGTGGATAATTCACACCCAATAAGGTGATCGGGTTTACTTTTTAAGCAAGTCTATGCCCAGACATCCCATGAATATTTCAGGCCCAGGTCTTCAGGAACATCTGCTATTCAGTAAAACAAAATTGAGTTTCTAATTAATTATTAATTGCTGCCTGAAAGTGCACGATATATATTTAAATTAAGCAAAGGCTTTAAAATGAGCAATTAACTCAATGCAACTTATAACAATGTCATACGGACTTAATCCAGTAGGGTTGTTTATTCATGCGAACGATACGCAGGCCGGTGCAAAATATCAGTGCCCCTGCTGCGGCGTATATCTTACACATCAACAAACCGAGCTTGGTGCAATATTCACCCACCCACCTTCAACTCAATGTAAAGATCCAGAATTAACGCAAGCAAAGGTACTGCTATACAAAACATTATTTGATAACACACACAAAAACCAAGCTATTAAAATAATTCAACCCTGTGTGCAATGCGGCGATGAGATTGAATCGACCTTTCAAAGTGGATCATTTACAGGGCTTATTGATTGCTCATCACGTAAAGAAGATGTCGTTGTTCAAAAGCGTGTACAGGGTGAGTTGGCTATTTACATAGACACAGAGCGGCAAAAGTGTGAAGAAACACAGATTAATGGCCATTGGCTCGTATTTGACGCAAGCACTATTACGGATACAAAAGACTGGAAGCCCACAAAAACATCTATGGGTGAGCGTATATGTGCGGGATGTTATGAGCATAACAACGATATAAGAGCCGTCGCTAGGCACTTTAATATAGCAGATAATATTTACACTACGTCAAAATTGGATACAAATGCGCGTTATATAGCAAGGTTAGATAGTTGCTTTCGCTGTAATACCCATATACCTGTATTTTGGTTTGAAGGTGTTCCCTTCTCTCAAAGTGAGCCACCAGAACCAAGGCCACATACAATTAAATATGCTTTTTCAGAGCTGTACAACGGTTCTTATTGGGCGAATACCTGCGCTAATTGCAATACGGTACAGGGTGATAATCACTTATTTGTCTTGGCTGGTGGAGTATTTAGGGGATTCCCCTTAAATGTAGATGCATTAAAGGGGATTGAAGGTAATCGCGCTGTTACATTATTTACTACGAGGCACATGTAGTTGAATTTGAGAGTGCATCTAGCCAAATTGATTTAATATCCAGCGGTTGTTCGGTATACGTATCTAAAAAAACACCGAACAAATCTACTGTTACAAATATTGTTTTTTTAATTCCAGACGCTAACGTATAGACAACGGACACATGAGAGCCACTACACGCTGCAAGAGAGCGTTTAAATTCAGTGAGTGTAGTGATTTCTTTTTGATTTTTATCACTAAGTAGGCCACGTTTAATATGCACCATTTACTTTACCTCCCTTCAATATACCTAGTAAGCCTCTGTAAGCAAATGTGCCACCAGCGATAAGGGACAGTGTGCCCATAACCATAATTGCTACGTATTCACCGCCATTAAAATAAAAGAGCCACGACAGAAACAAGCCCGCGCATATCATGCCTAAAGAAAAGAGCATTTCTACTGTGTGCAAAATTATCGCCACGCTAAAAAGCATCTTGATAAATTGTATAGGTTTTAGATTAAACATACGTTCCTCCTTAAATAGTACGTCCACTATATTAAACAATTGTATACGCGCCACTTGCGAAAAAAAAACCTAAATAGTAAAAAAATAGAACGTTAACTCTTATATTGGATTGCAACTAAATACAGTTTTCATGTGTACTCTGATTCCTAGTCGAGTTTTTAAAACAAAAAAGGTACGAATGTATTAAATGTGCATCTTGCACATTCCGCATATTGCGTTTAATATGTTGAAAATCGACAGAAGAAACAAAAATCAACATGTCGAACAAATTTCAACATTAGAGGTGAAAATAAATGTCAGTAGATTTAATTAAAATGGCAAAAAGATCAAGAGCAAAACTTAAGCAATTCTCCGAGTCAGTCTCAGAGGAACAACTTTTGGCAGGCGCCGAATCATTCTCTTTGACGTACTCTAAATCGAGTCTACATAAGATATTTCCTGACCTTACTAGAGCTGTTGTTGAAAACACAGTTGCTAATATGGAAGCCTCTGGATATGAATTTAACCGTGTAAAACAGGGTGCCAATAGTGTTTATGCCATCACTATTGAAGACATAATAAAAATTTATGAAAATAGAGGGCATCCGAAGCTTAAAGATTTTCAACCCGAAGCCATCACTGTGTTCATGTCATCACTGAAAGGTGGTGTAAGTAAAACGGTTACTGGGGTAACATTAGCGCAATCATTACGAACTGCACCTAACCTCACTCCATACGATATTAAAACCCTTGTAATCGATCTTGATCCTCAATCTTCGTCTACTATGTTTATGAATCACAACTTAACGTTAAATGCTATTGACACGACTAGCGCACAAGCAATGCTTCAAGATTTATCAAAAGAAGAGTTGATGTCTGACTATATATATAGCTCAGCAATTCCGGGCGTGGATATAATGCCAGCGTCAATTGAAGATGCATTTTTGGCAGCGAATTGGGAGTCAATTTGCGATGAAGCAGAAATAAAAAAAGAAGATGTTTACCAAGTATTAAAGAAAAACATTATAAACAAAATTAAAGATGAATATTCATACATCATAATCGATGCTGGCCCTCATATTGATGCATTCATGCTTAATTCTATGGTTGCTGCGGATATACTATTGACACCTATCCCACCAGCTCAAGTTGACTTACATTCAACCTTAAAATTCATTAGTCGGCTCCCAGTTTTAGAAAAAAGAATAGAAGCAACGGGTGCTAATTTAAATATAGAAGCCCATATTGGATTTATGACTAAATACCAAGAAAAGAAAAAAAATAATATTGAAGCACGAAGACATGCCAAAACCATATTTAATATAATGCTAAACAAACCCATGCCTAAATCGGATGCTTTTGAGCAGACGGGTGAATCATTTGATACCGTTATAACAAAAATGCCAAAGCATTACGATGGAAGTGCAGAAAGCTTGAAGCGCGCAAAAGTAGCAGCTCATGACTTTGCAGAATCATTTTTTGAAACAGTAAACGAATTACGCGAGACATTTATCCATGAAAACTAAAAAAACATTTGGCCGACCTTCGGCAGATATAGAAATAAATCTTGATGATGATGGAATTACTTGGGTCAGTCCGATAACAGGCAAATCATACACTTTTAAGATGGTAGAAGTTAATAGCTCTACAATTGGTGAGAGTACAAAGACTTCACCGTACAACCATAGGAGTCAGGACTTTTTATCGCGTGCTGATGTGTCGGATATACTTCCTTCGATAAAAGAAAATAACTGTAATACAAAACCAATAAGAGCTGTTGGTACAAAAAAATCAATGGTCATACTGGAAGGAACAAGGCGCACCTATTGTGTTAGCTTACTTAATTCAGGTGTGCTAAATGTTTTACTTACTCCAGAAATGGATTTAATAGATCAAGAGCATATTGCGACTATTGCTGACGAATACAGAAAACCGACTGTTATAGATCTGTCTCTACAAATTAATGTACTTGATCTCTTAAATGAAAGTGTGCGTAAAATTGCTGAAAAGCTGAAAATTCCAAAAACATCAGCGCAATATGCTAAAGACTTTGCTGTTTTACCCCCTAAGTTATTCAAGTTGTTTCCTGGTTTAAGCTTTATCACAATGGGTTTTCTTAAAGCGCTTAAAAACAAAGAGACATTACTTAATGAAGCGCTAGAAGTTTGTAGTGATTTTACTGCATATTTATCACCAGAAGACTTAGAAAAACACAAAAATAAAGAATTGCTCGATGATAAGGTCTATGCCGACACTAGCAGGAAAGTCGAAAAAGAAATACTGGAGTATACATCTGCAGCTACTAAAACGCCCACCGTGCTACCAGATGCATACAACGAACTGAATAAGATAGAAGGTATAAAAGTATCCACTGATAAAAAAGGTACTTTAAAATTAAATATCAGTAAGGAAAAGGCTGTGGATATTATTAAACAACTTAAAGCTGTGTTAGAAGTTTAAACTTTACAAGGTGTACATCGATGTACACCTTACAAAAAACGAATAGCTTCGCTTACTGTACATCGATGTACACCCTACTTCCTACACAACCACTAAACAGACTCAAACTGACAACATTTGGCTTTTAATAACCTTTCGTCTACTGTTAATCCATTCATTAAAAAATACAAAAACAAACTATGAAAAACTTAAAAATAATGCCCGCTCATTCTCTTGAAGCGAAGGCATGGGCTGATGCTCTTTTTTGTGAGTGGGACGCATCTGGAATGCCGCTTGACGTAACCTGCTTCACCTCAAAACCGCCAACACTTGAAGAAGTGCGTGAAGCTCTTGCGGTTACATTGGGTTATACATCGTGGGATGAGCTTATCGACGTTGTATCTAATCCACATGAGCCACTTTACATTACCGCACAAAACAACGGCGAAGAGATGCTTGGCGAACGATTGTCGCGCTACATTAAGTATAATTACTCTCATGGCATGGTGCTAAACATGCTGGAAAATGCAGGCGTGGGATATTCACCGTCAGACCGCAGAGCGTTACTTGAACTCACCTCACCATGGGGGCTTATAGTAGAGCAACAACAACTCGCGGAGGGAATATTACTAATTGAGACTGCTGGGCATGGCGGATTAAAACTTACTGAATCGCTCGCAGATGCAATTCCTTCACATCTAACTAATCACGGTCAATTTTACGAAGAAGATGAAGCGTTCGCGCTTGTCTATCTTGCATTTCCACACTTGTTTCCATTAATTGAATGTAAAGCACAGGCATTAAGCTGCCTTTATATTTTTACATCATTATCAGTGCCGCGTTCGATAAGCCAAGCCGACATCGACTTCCTTTCTGAGTTTCCAGCAGATAACGTAGGTTATCAGCAGAACCTTGAAGATGAAGAACTAAATAGAGATTTAACTAAAATCGAAAAAGATGTTATTCGCTATTTAAGTGAATGTGTTCTCAGTAATAAACGGCCTATCGCAACGCCAGATGTTGAATGCACGCCGTCATTAAGCGATTGGGTACTCTGCTTAACTAAAATCCCAAATATTGATGGCACTTGGAAAAAAACAGATCAGAAGTGGAAGGAACATTTTTACTTTACGCGCAGTCGGTATTAGCGGTAACTAAATTAAATAATTTTAACCGCGTGAAACCTTCACTTTGATGTAATGATCCTACCCGTGAACTATTGCGATAATTAAGGTTTGAAAAAGACTGTTTCATTGGCAAAAACACAAACTGACTTCACTGTGCGTAAAAAACAAAGTAAAAACAGGCTTTAAAATTTATTTTTTTTAAAACGTTCGTTTTTTTATTTAATGATAAAATATATACATGCTTTGAAAAACGTCGAAGTAAATAAAAAAGGAAGTTATTATGTTATTTCAAATAGTTTTGATGTTTGTTGCTGGTGGTGTTCTTCATTATTTAATGAATGAAAAAAAATATACAAGCAGCAATGCGTTTTACAGCTGTTTAATTTCTCGTGCGATAGTAGGGCTGTTAGTCACGATGTTACTGCATGCTGATTTTGAAGTATTCGATTTAAGCATCAACGATGCAATGACACCAAGTGAACAACTTTCACTTTTTTCAATGTGCATTATTTTCGGATATTGCATTAATACATTTATGGAAAAGCTTGTTTTAATCTTCACTGTGCAAACATCTGCTAGTTAATTTTTCAAATTAAGCGCGTTTTAAAAATACAGGCATCATTCTATCAACTTTAAAAAATGGATAGAATGATGACTACTTTTAGTATTTCCCTTACCCCTGACGCGATAATTGATAGCACAATTGCAAGTAAACAAATTGGGGCGGCTATTAGCAGCGAACGCAAGCGTGTGGGGTTATCGCGAGTAAAGTTAACGAGTGGTATAGGTATGTCAGCGATAGCGCTTGAGAAGTATGAGAGCGGCGAATGTGCAATAACAACGCAGTCTTTGATGCAGGTTAGTTGTGCATTTGGGTATACAGGTGTATCAATCACAATCCACGCTTAACGTATCAATACTCCCCATACCTAAAACGCCACAGTGAATGTGGCGTTTACACTTCAACCGCGTTGTTGATTAACAAGTAACGGTGGGCGCTTCATCAATAGCGCCATATTAAACGATGCTAAGTTTTCGTTACTGCGGCCATCAATGGCAATAACTTTCATTTTCCTATCTGAACCAGTCCCTTCAATCACCTCATAGCGACCTGAGCGTCTTATATTATACAGCCACCCTTTCGTGCGTAACGCTGAGATATTTAACACCTCGCTCAATGAGCGCGTTGTGTAATAATGCCCAGTGGCCAACATAAATTCAGCGGCTTCGTGTGTAGTTGTGATAGTCATAACGGATACCCTTTTACTTGTTCATTAATGCGAGTTTGTCTGCAAGGCTCAAGCTGGCCACTGCTTTTTGTGTGCCTGTGTTGGCGGCAGATTTCAACTGTCCTGCTATGCTTTCTAATAACAGTCTGGTTGTGTGAATTTTTTCATTCACTTTTTTAATTGTTTTTTCCCTGTTGCACGCTGATGGATTCCAGCTATTCATTAAGTGCATACTTGGTTCGTAAGGTGCTGCACTCGCTATATGCTGTATAAACGCCGCTTTAGCCTCTTCGCGTGTCTCATAAGAATGACTTAAGTAATGAGCCATACCTTGCTCAATTGGTTTCCATAGCTTAAGTGCTGTTTCAATCTGACAGCTAACACTTATAAGGTGTTCAGCCACCCGTTTCGTAAGCTTTACTTTTAGTACAGGTTTATCGCGTAGAGAGCTTAATATCTTTGACGGTACTATTTTTTTCAAAACGTGATCAACATTTTTAACATCATCAAATTGGTAGGCCAACCAAAACATAGCGGTATTAACGCGCTCATTTAATGCGACTTCATGCGTATCAAAGTGAAGCCATAAAGACGATGCGTTATAGGTATGCACGGCAATAGATAGTGATTCCTTTACGGCTGCTTCAATTTGACTAATGGGCGCTTCAATGGATATATGATTTTTCTTACTCGCTTTTACGGCTTCGCGTTGCTCATTTCGGTATAAGCGAATTTGATTTAAAACAGCCACTTTATCCTTTCGGTGTTGTGCCATTGTAATTGCGTTACGGGCATTTTGAACCATTTCAACAGGCATGGATTGGTACTTAAACATCCCCAAGCTATCCAGTACTTGCGTGCGCTTATAGATGGCATGAAACTGAGCCCAGTATTTGCGTTCAATAGAGACAACACCGCTTGAAAGTAATTCTTCCACTGCTTGAGTACCTGCATAACGTCTAATGTCAAAACGGTTAACCTGGCGAACATGGCGATACTTAATTAAGCGTTGTATATAGTTGTCGTGTAGTGCCAGTGCTTTCTCTACCCCACCCGCTGCCTTCCAACGTGAAAGCGCTTTGCCACACACGAGAATGTTTTCCTTTGCTTCTTCCTCAAAATCAAAAAGCGATGAATCATGAATGCTGATTGTTTTTTGCGTGTGTGATTCATAAGCAGGTATAAGCACACTCGCCTCTTGTTTACTTACACTGTGCAAACGACTATCCATAGCGAACGGATAGAAAACTATGCGCGTGTTGCCACGCGTTAATACGCCTTTTTTTACTTTCGTGACGCGTTGGGTAAAGTGAAGTTTTGGGTCCTCTTTTCGTTGTGTAGCCATGTAACCGGCAAGAGAACGTGTTTCTTTTAGATACTTCACATCACGATTGATTGTGAACGTGCCAGTGCATGACGATAATTGTTTAATCGCATAATCAGCAAGCTCACTCAGGATGTTAATGTTAGCGTGCGTGATGCGTTCAACGTTTGCTTCAAAGTGACTTTGTGCATACTCATTTACTTGTTCGATTAGGCCACCAGCAAGTAGTTGCTCTTTTGCTTTGCCAGTTAATACTTTGCCTTGGAACATGACTTTTTTTATGATCGGTTTAGCTAATGCGAAGCTGATTTTTGAATCTTCCACATTGAACGTACAGCCTGTTAAATCATTGACTGACTTTGCGTGGTGCAATACCTGCAAATCAAATTCAACATTCACAGCTGCAGTGTGATCTGATTTACGGCTGATAGTGCAATTCATTTCTTCATCTAACACATCAGCGACATCGACAGGCCTGCGCCACAATGATAATAGCGGTGTGTGATTAAATGCATGTTCATGAGGTTGCTCGTTTTTTAAAACAGGCATCATGACGGCTTCGGGGAGGGCATCGTAACCCTCAATTTTCTTATGTTCACTTTTTGGAATTTCTTTATTTAGCTTAGGGTAGGGGATTCGACCTTTCCCTTGGCTAATGTCATTCCACACACTAAGTGGTTTGAAAGGGGCTGAGCCGACGCCATCTAAGCTCCAACGAAACGACAGTAAAATAGCGTGCTTTTGTGTAAACAAGTAATTTAAGTTTTCTGGGTTTACAATAGCTTCACTGTACATTTCAAGAAACGCTTTTTTAATGCGAGGTGAGAGCGTTTGTGATTGTGCTATTTCACGATAACCTTCATGTTCCA
>TARA_R110002051_G_scaffold41584_3_pt1 | contig 10353 bp, 1 predicted proteins | sample TARA_R110002051 | Tara Oceans TARA_R110002051 (sample SAMEA4397023) | marine metagenome | biome: Polar Biome; feature: [MES] marine water layer (ENVO:01000295) within the mesopelagic zone...; material: water (ENVO:00002006), including particulate matter (ENVO:01000060) such as...... | reverse complement strand
CATTAATTTATTCCATGCTTCTTGTATTTTATCAATACATTTTTTTATTTTTTCTATCATTTCTTTTTATTTTTAGGCATTAACCAATATTCAGTAGCACCCGTTGGCCTTGCTACTTCTATATAATCTATATTTAATTTTCCTTCAGGCTTACCCTTTGTCATAGGTATTCTTTTATATCCTTGAGTTTTAAGTTTACGGCTATCATTTTTATATTGTTTCTTTATAGTCTCTTCTTCTTGTACTTCATTTTTTACAGTAGTAGGTAATCCCCAGTATGGTAAACCAAGTTGCCATCCAGAATATCCAAACATTAAAGCCACTTTTTGCCATATCTCTGTTTCTTTATCTGAAGCCTGTCTCATATTCATTATTAATCTTAAAGCTCTATCTAAAGGAAGATTAGTAGTAGCGGATACAATTTGCCCAATAGCTAAATAAGCTGGGTTATCTAAATTAAATCCTCTACGAGCCATTTCTTTTTTATTCCAACTAAATGTTTTAAGAGAACTTCTCATTTTACGTACTTTAGAGTCTATAGCCGGTGAAAAATTAAATACTTCATCTACTGCTGATTGATATGCAGGGGTTTTCTTTTGGTGTTCTTTATTTATTTTTATTATAACATCTTTAACAGTAGCTATAGCTGCTCCTCCATACCCTAATCCTCTTAATAATGAATCTACCATCCCATTTGCTATATTAGCAACTTTATCTTCAGATCTTCTTTCTTCTTCTTCATCTCCAAAAGCTAAAGCAAATATAGTTGCCTGCATTGCATTAAATATAAGATTCTGTACTATACCATAGTAAGTTATTTTAGATAGATTAGATTTCCAATCACCTCTACCAGCCAATAAGTCTGCTGTAGATTTCTTTATAATTCTAGCATATTGCATAGGAGTATTAGCAAAATTAAGTATTACTCTACCAATACCACTAGCTTGCTGAAGACTAATTCTATCTGTTCTACTAGATTGTTGGCTTTCTTCAGATATTTGATAAAAATCTTCAAAAGCTTTAGCCTCAGCTTCTTTTTTAGTATATAGTTTCCCAGTTTCTAAATTAATTTGTTTTTGTAGCGCTTTAGTTCTATTAATAAAGAAGGTGGCGCCTCCTGTAGCAATTGCAAAACTATCTGCAACTCTTGTAAATATAAATCCTTTGTTTAATATATAAGCAATGGCTCCTTTAAACCCGCCTTTATGAGCTGCTTCAGCTATTTCTGATTCAGCAACGTTTATTTTTAAACCATTACGTCTTTGAACTAAATAATCAGAATTTAGTAATTTCATTACAGTAGGCCAATAGTTTTTACTAGCAAAAGCCTGGGCCGCTGCAGCTATATTATTATCTGTCCAATTTATAAAGTTAATAGAAGATATTAACTGTAACATAGCTGATTTGGTATTTAAAAACATAACAGCACCAACAGAATTATTTAACCAATCTACTATATTATTAACCTGAGCATTCATACCAACTGGTCTATTACTACCAGATTTCATTCTACTTAAAGAATTTTTAAGAGCTACTACCCAATTACTTCCATAAATAGCTTCTAATTTATTTATATTTTCTTCAGAAAATATAATATCTACATTTTCTTGCCATTCTTGCAATGCTTCTTTTCTGCCTCGTTTATTTAAATCTTGAATTATATCTGTAGTAATATTACCAGCAATCCAATTATTTTGTGGTGCTGGATAATTTTTCCCTTTTTGTATGAATGCAATTTTTTCTGCAAATACTTTATGATCTGCATTTTTTTCAACAGCTTTTATTAAAGCATTTTTATCTTTAATAGAAAGGCCTGGTATTTCCATTCCCTGCATATTCCAAATATAAACTCGTAGTGCTTGAGAAAAAGTAAAATTCCCAACACCTATTTCTTTATTAAGATTTTTTGGGATATTATTAATATTTTTTCTAAGAGCAGCAAAATCATTTGCAACAGTCATTTTAGATTCAATAATTTCTTGCTCTGCTTTATTAAATGGATTATATAAATTATCTTTAAACCATTTTTTAGCTAAATTACCTTTTTCACCTTTTGGTAATATTTTATGTAATAATCCAGAAAAATCTTCAGCAGATGGTGGAATAAAAAATTCAAATGTATTTACTGTTCTCCCTGTAGTTTTTGCTCTAGCTGTATAATAAGTTTTATACCAAGCTTTACCACTTTGTTGTTCAATAATAGTATTAAATTCTTTATTTAAATTAATCCTTTTACTAGATTTAGCTTGCTGTACTTTAGACTTAACATCTACTTGATCCAGTATATTTTGAACAGCATGTACATTAGGTAAAGCATCATCAGCAAAATAAAAATCATTATATCCTTCAGCTGTTTTAGATAATACCCATCTAGCTTTAGCTTGTGGTGTGCCATTTTCTAATCCTGTTATATTTTTAATAGGAATTTTTAATCCTATTCCATTTAAAAAAGTTTGAATACCTAAAGCAGAAATTTGTGGTCTTGCTGTTAATACAAATATATCCCCACTTCCAAATTTTCCTTGACGTTTTAAAGCAATATCAGCTAATGGTCCTTTCTTAGCTCCTTTAACATCTTCGAATTGAGAAAAATCAAATGAGGCACCCATTGATTCTAAGTCCTGTGCTTGTTCTGCAAATTCCGCAGGAGTTAATTCCATTGTTGCTTCGGTTGTACTTCCTGGAGCATAATAAGGCATATAAACTGTAACTTTTTCCTTTGTTTTAGCTAATGTATCATCAAAATCAAATACACTAATACCTTTTTTAGGTGGATTTAAAGTTCTTGCTTTTGAGGCTGTAACATCAGCATCGCTCATAGTTTTTATAGAGGCCTCTGTTGTATTGTTACCATCTATTAATCCAAATAAAGTATCTCTATTAACTTCCACTCGTTTAGAAGATTTAGTATTTACTTTTTTAGAAACATCAAGTTCAGTTTTAGCAGTTTTAATATCTATATCTTTACTAAGATAAACTTTTAACAATAATTCATTTTGTAGATGAATCATATCTGGATTTTGAAATTTTGTTTCTAAAGATAAACCGGCTTCCTCTGCTAAGGTTTCCCCAGTAATTGGATTTATAAATTTATTTAAATTTAAAATATATTGATTATCTTTATTACCTACAGCCGCTAATCTAATAACAGAATTATTTAATATACTTCCCCCTTCTGGTAATATTGACTGAAAGCCTGCATTGTTTATTAAAACATCCATCCATTTAGGGATTTGTGTTTGATAATAGTTTTCCCTAATGTCTTTCATTGCTGACTTAACAGTGCCTTTTTGTATAGCATATATTAAACTACCACCGATAACTGATGCTGGAGGGTTGTGTTCTTCTCTGAACTCTTCTCCTGGTTTTAAATCACTATATACATATCTAAATTGAGCGGCAGTTTTAATCATTCCAGAGGTAGCCTGATACCCTTGAGTTATAAATAAAGTAGCATAATCCATTGGCATAGGATTATCTTTTCTATTTACAGCTCTTTGTAATTCTAAAGAACTATCTTCAAGAACATCCATATTATTTTCAAATTTTTCTAATCTTGAAGGCTGTTTTCCTCTTTTAGTATTTAACCAAGCTTTAGTAACAATTTTCCCTGAAAGTGTAACTTTGCTATTAGCAGCCCGTTTATCAAGTTTATCATTTTTCTTTGCCGCTTTTAATGCAGTCTGATATGCTGGATCTTTTTTCCCATAATATACTCTAAATCGAGCTGGTTGAAATAAGTTTTCTTTTTCAGCTAATTTATATCCCTCACTATTTTCTTTAACTTCAGTTCCATTTTTTAATGTATAATATATTATGCCATTTCTTGTATGGTGTAATCTTCCAGAATTACTAAATTTAGCTCCTATAAATGTATTGGAAGTTATACCATATTCTTCTATATATTCTAATATTTTTCCTTGAACTTCTTTAACTTTTTCTGGAGTATTTAATTCTATTTTATTAATTTTTAATCGCTTCATTATCCCATCAATAGTTTTATCTGAAGCAATCCCTATTAAGGTTGTTGGGCTCATTCTTTTACTTGCCTTTACTTTATCTAAGGATGTATCTTCTAAATTTCTTCTATCTAACTTCTGATCAATTTCGGCCATGAATTGTTCTGCTGTAAAGGGAGAATTATTATTTTCTAGACTAGTTTGTAAAAGTTCCATAAAATCTGGATCATTCTTTAATTCTGGTAAAGATTCTAATGCAATATCTTTAGAAATTAAATTAAATAAAGACTCAGCTCTTTTTACATATTTAGATTTTTGTTTAGCAGTAAACCCTTTCCCTTCATATCCTAAAAAATAATCTTTAATAGCTTTTGTAGTAGGCGCTTTAACGCTAAATACTTGTTTATTATAAATACCCTTTTTACCAGTTTTAGGGCTTATACTTGTAGTAGGCGTTGTACCTGTTTGTTTAACATTAAACAACCCAGGAAACCTAGATTTCATATCAGCTACAGATATGGCTTTAACAAAATTACTATTAAATAAGTTATTAATAAAATCTTTATAAGTTTGGGAGGCTAGTGTCTTTTTGCCTTTTACTTGTTTAAAAGTTTCGCTTTTTGCCTCTGTATCTAGAGCATTAACTACTTCTGAGGAAGTTGCACCTTTACTTGCTAAAGTTACTATAGTAGATTTAGAATCTTCTTTTATTTGATTTCTAGCTTGAGGTGAAACAGATTCTTGAATTACTCGATTATTAGTAACAGTCATTTTCTTTCTTCCAATATCCTGATCAGTTTTGGTATCTAAATCAGGTTGCTCTACAGTATCTGGTAAGACTATATCTAAATCAGACTGCTTACTAACCCTTGCATGCTCTTCTACTAATTTAGGCCCAATTCTTTTAGCAATTTGATTTAAATAAGTAGTTGCTTCTGATATACTAGGATCAAAATTCCTAGTAAAACTATCAAACTCTGCTCTTAATAATCCCTCTACTTCTTCATTAACCTGAGGATTACCTAAATTAATTGGGACTTTTCTAGCTCCATTCCATCGTTTTATAGCATCTTTTCCAGCTTTATTATATTGTGTAAGTAATTCCATTACATTTACTTCCCCTGGATTAGTTTTATATTCTGTAACTAATTCTGTTAACCTTTTACTTGATTTACTCTCAGTTGGAGTGGGCTTAGGTTCAACAGTTTCAGTGATGTCTAGTGTTTCTTCTGCATCAGGAGCAGGAGCTTCTGTATCCTCCTCAACCATTACATCAGTAAGATCCATATCCCTATCCAATGTAGTATCTATATCTATATCTATATCAGCCTTGCCAGCGCCTATTTTACGTAAACCTCTACTTAAACCTTTTTTTGATTCAACTGCTAAATTAAAATCTCTAACCAAATTTAATACATCTTTCCCACCAGTAAACCGGGCATTAAATCCTACCGCTCTTAAAGCTCTACGGAAAAAATCTCCTATTTTTGTACCTGTATCTTCAGTGAATTTTATATGACCAGCTGTCAATCCTTCACTTAGTAAAGGCATAAGTTCTTCTAATATATTAGCATCAGTTTGCTTTGGATCATTAAGATATTGTTTAAATCTTAAAGCAAAAACATTGTCATGAAAAGTAATATTTTTATTTGTTTTTAATTCTTGAATTAAAGAAAGACCGAGCTTTTTAGCAGCTTCAGGATTATTTTTAACTATATTAAAAATTAAACCATGGAAAGTTTCATGTTGTCCCGTAGTAAAATTATAATGATCTTTAGCTGATTCTTGATTTACCACCACTTGTACTTTACCATCAGGCATAACAACAAATGTGCCATAATCAGTAGAATTCTCTTGATCAACTTTCCCTCCTGCTTCTATTAATGTTTCGATAGCCCCAGAAGCATCACCTTGATTATCAAAAACTTCAAATCCATATCCTAATTGTTCCATTATTTTAGCTGATCCTTTGTCTAATGACTCCGCTAATATAACAGTTATTTGTTGATTTAGATTATTTATTTCTTCATCAAGATCTTCATGAAAAACTTTATCTGATGACTTTTTTAAATTTTTCTTTTTTGCTACTTCTTGTAATATATTAGCTACTTCTACTACATTCTCCATCCCCACAAATGACGGTATTTTATTTGCATGATAGAATACAGCCTTAGCGTCGTTTAATAATTTATCAGCTTTGGCTTTAGAAATATCTCCATTATCAACTGCTTGATAAATTAACTTTGAAGATTTTTCAAGGTTTTCCCCTAATCTAAATAAATCTCCAACTTGTGTTTCAGCATTAGTATTAAGGCCACCTGCCCCTATTACCCCAACTTGCCCACCAGCAAGAAAAGAAAGATAAAAAGTATTTACAAAATCTTCAAAAGTAAATTTATCATTAAAAGCATTTCTATTAATTTTTTTATTTAAATAAGAATATATACCTTTTCTAGTCCCAACTTCTTGGGTAATTTCTTGTCCCGTTTCTCCAAAACCAGCACGTCCAAATGAATAAATTTTACTCATAGCATTTTGTCCCCCTGGAGATAATTTACTATAATAATTTTTCCAATAACCTGCATAAGCTCCTTTTCCGCCACTATTATAAGCTTGAATTCCTCGGCCAACTGCTTTATTAAAGCCAAATAATTTATCCCCAGCCCTCATGTACAAATTAGTAGGAATGAAAAAACTAGTTGCTCCCCACCAGGCTCCTTGCATAGCAGCCCCTTCTTTAGCTAATTCAGCGGCTACATCTGCAGATAATCCCGCTGTTATAGATTGATTATATATTTCTTTATATCCATTAGCATAACCAGCAAAAGTATAATATCCCATAGTATTCATCATAGGTAAAGCCATTCTTACTGTACTTGACTTAAGCCCCTGTCTTACTAATGATGTGCCTACAGCTTTACTTACACCTACTTTTACTAAGGCTTGTCTTCCTCCATACATTGCTGCTACATCATATAATACCCCAGCTGTTACCGCCGCTAATTGAGTTGTTCCTCCTCGTATACTATATCCTGAACCTGTTTCTTTACTAGCTTCTAAAGCTTTGTTTATTTTCTCATATTCATCAACTTCTACATCAGTTAAAATTATATCGTTAGTAGCATCAAATATTTGTCCTCTTTCGTTTTTAATATAAGTTATTCCATCAATTATAGCCTTTTTCCCAGTATAATAACCTGGCGTACTTATGATTCCAGCATCTCTACTAATATTTTCTATAGCATTAATATCCATTATTTCGTTATGAATATCTCCAATACCCTCAATATTACGTACCCCTATAGCATTAGCTAGAACAAGCGCCTGCTCTGTAAATTTATCACCTACAGAATTATACATTCCTATAATTGCTTCTTTAGTACCATGTAATAAACCGCCAATATTCCCCTGGTTCATCCTTTTATTTTTGGCATTTTTTTGCTCAAGTTTATTATCTTTTACAAATTGAGTATAAGCTGGGAAAGCATTTTTTATATATTTATTATATTTTTCATAATTAATTATTTCTCTACCAAAACCAATTCCTTCATTATATAAATTTGGAAATTCTTCTTTTAAATCATTTTTTACAGCCAATAATATATCAGGATTTTTTAATGCTTCTAATGCAGAATCATAACGGTAATCATATTTCCAATGAATAGAAGCAGTATCAGTAGATCTATCATAATATTTTAAATATTTATCTGGATTTTCTTCAAATTTCTTAATATACATAGACATATTATAATCCGCTACAGACTCAGTTACATAATTATTTAAATATAAAACTTGTTTTCTTTGATTTGCTATTTCTAAATTTTGTTGTTCTTCCCGGGTTAATTGAGTTTGAAAATCCCTAACATCCCTTGTACCATCACTGGTCATTGGCAAAGTTTCCATATAGTCCTGTATAACATCGCCTAAAAGATTATTATTATTTAAATAATCTATAAAATTATCTTTTTTAATACCCATATCTTTAAAAGAAGGGATTTTTGAAGCAGGATCTATTGGGTTATCATCTCCTTGAGTTAAATAAGTTTCGTCTATTATAGATGATGGATCTTTTACTCCGCCACTTCCTAATCCTTCATACTTAAAGTCTTTAATAGTGCTTTTGTTATTATAATAAGTTTGATTTACAAATGGTAAATCTCCCACTAGTTCTTCAGGAGAATCAAATAACGAGGAAGCAATATCTGTTGTACCCGAAGGGATATAGCTAGAAATAGATTCCTTATCAAAAATTTCAGAAAATCTATTAGACTCTGTTTGAAAATCTAAATCCTGTTGTTTTTCCTCATCGCTTTGATCATACTTGTAATCTCGTAAATTAGGAAAGAAAGGTTTCCCTTTTTCACCATATCCATCTTCATTTTTATTAGTAGAAGTGCTTAAATTAAGAAATTTTTCTTTTTCTAATCTTACTTCTTTTTGTTTATATAAAGTTTTATAGTCTTTAGCAGATAATTCCTCGGTAGTATGACCAAATTTTCCAGCCACCGCTATAACTTCTTCAGGCTGTGTCATAGTTGTCCAAGGTTCCTTACCTCTTTTTCTTGAATAATATGTTAAACTAGGGTCTCCTGTAGAGCCCAAGCCATATTTATATTCATAACTTTCGCCTTTTGGCGTATAGGTTTCATCTGGTTTAGCTATTTTTGTAGCTTGTGCATAAGCAGCAGCGGCAGCTTCTTCAGCAGCTACATTATCATCTTGCTCTTTGTTCATTTTAACAGCTAAATCCCTAGCAGGACCTTCTGTAAATGATTCTACAACATATCTATTAGTTACAACATCAAAATAATCCTTATGTTCGCCTTTTGAATTTAAATATGCTTCTTCTTCATCATCATCATCTTCATCATTGCTTTGTATCCCCTTATACGCCAACCCTATCTCTGCTGCACTTACAGGCAATAAATCCCAAATGTTGTTTTCGTCAACCATATAATTTAATTAAGAATATTTTTTAATAAACTCTTTTTGTTGTGGTGATGGATTATTTGGTAAATCTTTAATTTCCTCACCTAATGTTTGATAAAATATTGGCATTCCAGCTTGCCATTCTTTTACTCCAAACATCATTCTATAAAATTCAGGAATAGGCATATTGTTATCATTAAGAAAGTTTATCATTTCTATACCCTGAGTTGTATCATCTCTTAAACCTTCTTTAATTATTGAAGGTTCATTACTTCCCCCTTTTTGAGGTAATTTCCTATCTAAATTTTTTTCTAAAAGTCTTTGCATAATCCATGCTTTTTGGGCATTAACTAAACCTATTTTTTGACTATTAGTCTTGCTTAGGCTATTAAATTTTTCTCTTAATCCCATATAACCAGCTTTTCCTTCTGGAGATAAATTCTCATATAAAGTTATTTCTTGAGGTGTAACTTGATCAAAAAATCCTATAGGTAAATCTATACCTAATCTATTATTAGCATATCCATATAATACTCCGGGATTTCCTCCTCCAATTCCAAATATTCCCGCTATATAAGCGCCTACTCCAGACTTATAAACTATATTAGCATTAATAGCTTCCGTATTAATAAATTTTATTAAAGTTCTTCCAATTTTATTTTCTTCTATTTTATATATAGGCATTTTAACTGCTGTATCTTCTTCAGGTGTTTCATTATCCTTGGATATAGGGGTTCCCCCTAGAAAATATTGTGGTTGTAATGTGCCTTTTATTGTTAATCCTGCATTATCAAATCCATCCCCTACTTTATACCCTGTTGGAACTTCACTAATAAATTGATCTAATAAATTACCATCTGCTGCAGCCTCTGAATCTACTTCTCCCGATATTTTATACCACCATTTTCCTTTTTCATCTGGTTCTAAATTCCTGCCTCTTAAAAAATCATCCATAATATAAGGTTTATTATATAAAAAATCTTTAAAAGTTTTCCCTAAAGGATCTATATAAATATCTTGTGTTAAAACTGTTTTTTCTCCACTTTTAGTAGGTTGAAAAGAAAAATTTTTAATAGACTTAACATCATTATAATAATCAAAATTATTTGCCCAACCAGAAGCTTGAAATAAATTATTATCTCTATCCCTATTATTATAACCATTAAAATTAAATTGGTCCCAACTTGCTAAAAAATCCGGCAAATTATTAGGATGTATTTCTTCTGTAGCAACACTTAAATATCCACCAACTTGACCTATTTGTTCTAAGCGCTTAAAATAATCATTTTTTTGTTTAGTTAATGCTTTAATTTCAGTATTACTAAGATTAGGTAATTGACTATTTAATTTAGTTTGAGCCTCTATTATACCACCTGTTTTTTGTGCTTCATCTATAAAAGCATCTCTTACTTTAACAGTTAGCTTTTCATCTTCATTTTTATTAGTTGATGAAGGGGAAGTTTGC
>TARA_R110002051_G_scaffold2173_2_pt1 | contig 10364 bp, 6 predicted proteins | sample TARA_R110002051 | Tara Oceans TARA_R110002051 (sample SAMEA4397023) | marine metagenome | biome: Polar Biome; feature: [MES] marine water layer (ENVO:01000295) within the mesopelagic zone...; material: water (ENVO:00002006), including particulate matter (ENVO:01000060) such as...... | reverse complement strand
CGGGAACTAGATTTACAGCTACGTCGGATGGGGCAGTTGTTACGGTTACTCAAGCCATCGCCGGCGGCGCCGGTAATACAGCTGTCACTCTTACAGACAGTGGCACAGCGGGCATGAGTAGTACTAATTTCACCCTCGGCCTCCCGGGGTATGGCGAAATAATCACCTCGCTATTCCCTCATTTAACAGGCGCTGTGGCTTTCCCACAACCCTCTGTGCGTGGCACAGGCTCCGATGGCGGGCTAGGCAACTACACCGATGCATATTGGGGTTATCAAACTGGGCGCTCCGCTGCGCCGCTGCGGTTTGATGAGTCCAACTTGGATCTTCTGTACCCTCTCGGCGCTTTGGGCTCTTCTCAGTTCGCAACTGCGGCTGGCCTTGAGCTTTCTACAGCTTTTACACTAGATGATCTCAGCGGTTCTGGCACCAATAATGCCGTGTGGGCTGCCGGATATCGAGTTGCCGGGACTTCTCTCTCGTCTGCCGGTCTCAATACTTGGTCGAACGTTCTCGACGCCGGCTGGGACCGCTTTACGGTGCCAATGCATGGCGGATTTGATGGACTAGATGTAACAGAATCAGAACCTTTCCGTAATAATGCCATGGTGGACTCGACTGAATTTACCAGTTACGCTAATCACAGCATTAAGCGCGCGATTGATTCTTTGGCTGACCCCGAGATGGTAGAGATGAATCTGGCTACTATGCCCGGTCTAACCAACGAAGGCTTAACGGCTCATTTGATTAATACGTGCGAAGATAGAGCTGATGCTATGGCAATTATCGATCTTAAGGGTGGCTATGTACCGAAGACGGAAAATAGTCAAGCTTTTTCAGATCGTGTAGGAAGCTCGGCGACCACGCTCAGCAATCTTAAAGCGCGAGGCCTTAACTCAAGTTACGGATGTGCTTATTATCCATGGGTACAGATTAGGGATACTATTAACGGCGCTCTCTTGTGGGTTCCCCCTTCAGTCGCTGCGATTGGTACCTTTTCCAGTTCGCAACGCAAGAGCCAGGTTTGGTTCGCGCCCGCCGGGTTCAATCGCGGTGGCCTGACTGTGGGTGCTGCCGGAGTTCCGGTGGTTAATGTGGTTGAGAAGCTTACACGGCAGCAGAGAGACGATCTTTATGCGGCAAGCGTTAACCCAATCGCCAAATTCCCGGCAGAAGGTATTGTAATCTTTGGTCAGAAGACACTGCAGATTACGCAATCTGCTTTAGATCGTATTAACGTACGTAGGTTAATGATTTTCGTGAAGAAGCGTATTTCACAGATTGCATCGCAGCTTTTGTTTGAGCCCAATGTCCAACAGACGTGGGATCGATTTGTGGGACAGGTGACCCCTTTCCTAGATGAAGTTAAGACAAACTTTGGTCTCTCTGATTACCTTTTGGTTCTCGATGAGTCCACTACAACGCCCGATTTGATTGATAGAAATATTCTGTATGCACAGATTTTCTTGAAGCCAACCCGTGCAATCGAATTTATTGCTCTAGACTTCAATATTACTAGAACGGGAGCATCATTCGTAGATTAGCAAAAGGAGGGGTGATTTTGGTTGCCCCTACTACTTAATTCTGAGGAGAATAACAGAGAATGGCATTTTGGAACTTAGCATCATCGGAACCGAAGAGACAACATAGATTTTTAGTTAATTTTTCTTCGTTGCTTACTAGCGACGGAAAAACTTTTCAACAATATTTGGCTAAAACTTGTACCATTCCTGGTTACACGGTTAGTGCCACCACACACAGATTTTTAGGAAACGAATATCATTATCCCGGTACAGTTACCTGGGATGAGGTTACCGTGGATATTGTTAACGCAGTTGATCCAGACGGAAATGATCTGCTAATGAATGCACTAGCACAATCGGGCTATCTGGCGCCAGACAGACAACGTGATGCTTATGAAGGCGCGCGTCAGGCAGTTGGCACTGTTAATAAAACTAACGCCCAGGATGCCATTGGAGATGTAATAATCAGGCAGCTAGACGGCGAAGGCGCAACTATTGGCGAATGGTCTTTAAGAAATGCCTTTATAACTGCGGCAAAATTTGGTAACCTAGATTATGCAGGAGATGAAATCTTGAATATCAATATCACCATAAAGTATGATTGGGCAACTTATGTTTCATCTCCTCCGCTGCTTTAAATATAGAAATGAGGTTTAAGTGAGTCGAAGAAATAATCAAGATCGAGTAAACACACCAGTCCCCGACGCATCGCCGACTCCCCCGGCCGTAGAACAACAAAATAATACATTCTCATTTGTAGTTCCTACAGAATTTGTGGAACTTCCTAGCGGAGGAAGCTTTTATCCCAAAGACCATCCTTTACATGGCAAGACTTCGATTGAAATAAAACATATGACGGCGAAGGAAGAAGATATTTTAACTTCCGAGAGTCTTTTACGTAAAGGGATAGCCATTGAGCGCCTTTTACAATCTTTAATGGTCGATAAGGGTATTAAACTTGATGATTTGCTGGTCGGAGATAAGAATGCTTTAATTGTAGGCGCTCGCATTACCGGTTATGGTGCTGATTACCGTACAAGTGTAAGTTGTCCTTCATGCCGCGGCTCTCAAGAAGCCGAATTCGACCTGCAGGAACTAGAAGCCAGCAAGTGTACTCTTCCAGAAGGAGTCGAGCGTTCTGCGGAGGATACCTTTTTCGTGCCGCTCCCTCATTCCGGAGCTCTGGTGGAGCTTCAACTATTAACTGGCCATGAGGAGCGTCAATATTTATCAAACAACACCCGGAAGCGAAAGAAAAAACTTCGCGAATCATCGACTACTGATCTATTAAAGCTTTTAATCCTGTCTGTAGACGGTTATGATGATATGGAATCTATTAATAATCTACTGGATGTTTTACCGGTCAGAGACTCAGTTCACATTAGGAAGATTTATGAACAAATAAGCCCTGATGTGGATTTAAGTCAGGACTTCGAATGCCAAAGTTGTGGCTATGAGGGGAGTATCGGCGTTCCTCTAAACGCCGACTTTTTTTGGCCTGGACGATAGATATCTAGAGGCAGTTTACGAAGAATTATTTGTTTTAAAACACCATGGGGGCTGGAGTTTCTTCGAGGCTTACAACCTTCCCATTCAACTGCGTCAATGGTTTGTGAAGCGCCTCCTGGATGAGTTTGAAAAAGAAAAAAAGGCTCAGGAAGACGTATCCTCCAAACATAAGCTGGGTGGTTAATGCGGTTTTGTTGTTAAAACACTATTTATTATAAATCGAGGACTCTTTGATGACAGAAGAAATACTGCCTACTAAAATTAATCTGAATATAAAAAAAGAGAACAAACTTGATGAAAGTTTTCTTTCTACTTTTGGTAGCCTAGCAAAGATGCTTCTAGGTTATATATTTGGCGATGCTGCAGCCCCTGTCAAAGTCAAAGAGGGTCTAGAGGGTGATGATAATGCGCCACGCGTAAAAATATCCGGCACCCCGGCCCAAGTGGGCGCTTTTACCGAAGCCCTCGGTAGCGAAAAAGAATACATGCTAGCCTATATGGAGCATGGTCTTAATGACCCCAAAACCTTAAGTTCAAGACATTCCCTGAATCGAGCCGTCGAAGAGTTTGAAAAGCAAACCGGTATTCGATGGCCATTCACGAGCTAGTGGAGTGATTTAAATGGGAACCGGAAACGACGACGACACAGAAAGCGGAGAAGATCGCACTACAAGGCACCTGCGCGATCTGCTGAAAAGTGAGTCCCAGATCGCCGCGTCCCGGCAAAGAAACGTTAAAGAACAAAAAGCAGTTCTTGAAGAGCTGCGTAAATCAGAAGAATCTTACCGAAAAGAAGTTGAACAGAAGCTTAAGGTACTTCAGGCAGACTTAGCAGCCGGCGACGAGAGACTCAACCAGCGGATTAGGGTCCAGCAGCAGGCTATCGAGACGGCGGAGGCCGAGGGAGCAGAGGCGGATACAATAGCCCGTAAGCGCGAGGAACTCGCCAAGTTAATGCTTCTCGAAGCGCGCCGCCGAGAGGACAAAGAAGAAGAAATTAGACTGCAGAAAGAACTGGCAGCGACCTTCGGCACAGTCGAAGACGCCGGCGCTGAGCTGGCTAAGACGCTCTTCGGTCTCGATAACAGATTTTTAAAGGTGCTTCATGCGATGGATGAAAGCAAAGAAGGCATCGATGGCTTATGGAAGGGCTTTAAAAAGGCTGCATTCGAGAGCGGCAAATGGAAAATGGCCATGGGAGCAGGGTTTCTAAAGATTAGTGAACTTGCAACCGCCGGCGTTATGGCACTGTCCGCCCAGATACTAAAACTTGCATTTGCACAAGATGAGGCAATCTCCGGCTTTATGAAAGCAACGGGCGCAGCTTACGGGTTCGCTGCCGAGATTCCCTCTATTAATGCAGATCTTCACGCGTCTGGCATTAGCGCCCAGGATGCCGGGAAGGCCTTTGGAGGCCTCTATAATACGTTTACAGATTTTACAGAAATAGGTCCTAGCATGCGCGGCGAGCTCAGCAGGAATGTCGCACTACTACAAGAATTAGGCCAGTCCGCGGCCATATCTGGTAAAATCTTAGATATAGCAATGAGATCTCTTGGCATGCATGCCAAAGAGGCCGGCAACCTGCTTCTTGAAGTCACCAGCATCGCCCAAGCAACGCGCCAGCCCTTCACAAAGGTCGCACAAGATTTTGCCACCGTAGCCCCCAAACTTACTAAATATGGTAACAACATGATGGCAGTATTTGAGGGCCTTGAAAAGCAAGCGAAACGTACCGGCATTCAGATGGGCAAGTTGATAAGCGTTACTGAGCAGTTTGATACTTTTGAGGGCGCTGGCCGCGCTGTTGGTCGTTTAAATGCCATTTTAGGTGGGCCGTATTTAAATGCCATTGATATGTTGAATGCCACCGACGAAGAGCGCATTGACATACTGCAAAGACTTACGGAACAATCCGGTCTTCAGTTTGATGAGCTTAATCGTTATGAGCAAATGAATATTGCTAAGGCAATGGGCACAGATGTTGATACGGCCCGTCGAATGATGGGCGCTTCAACAGCAGAGTTTGAAAAACAACAGCTGGCACAAGAGAGACTGGCTGCAATGGCGAGAGAATCTCAAACTCTAATCGATCAGCTGAAGTTTGCATTCCAATCAGCCTTGGTTGGCATGCGGCCAATAATCGAAGAGTTTATTGTTCCATTCATTCACGGTATAGGAGAGTTAAATGCGGACATGCCTAAGTTTATGAAGAAATTGGATACCCTGGCGAACTGGGCTTTGGGAGCAACTGGATTCATTGGCTTCCTGATGTTAGTCAGTGGCATCGCCCTCATACTGTCTGGCGCTGGCGTCGCCGCTGGCGTCCCGATGGCCTTTGCCGGCGCCAAACTTCTCGGCATAGGCATCGGCGGTGCGATGGCAAAGAGCGCGATTAAAGGAGCTGCCGGCGAGTCCACCTCCGACATGATCACGAAAGGCCGCGGCCGCCAACAGCAATTTGTAAGCGACGTTGAGGCAGTGAACGTGCCCGACTTCCCCAAATTTGCTACGGGCGGCACTGTTATGAGGGCGCGCCCCGGGCTTTCAGGGGCCTTTTTAAATCGCGTACTCGGCCGTGCTTTGACCAGAACGAGCCCGCCGATGTCAGCGCTTACGATCGTAGGCGAGAATGGTCCGGAACTACGAGAATCGCCAGTTGGTTCTCGCGTAACAAATGCACCTACAACAGCAAAATTGACTGCCGGTATGCAGGAGCTAGTTAACGTGCTGTTTAAGGTCGTCGGCAAAATGGATGCTGGCGAAGGCCAAACCATTGCAGTTTCTTTGAACGTTGGCGAGGACCAGTGGACTGAACAGGTGATCAAAGCCGGGAAGTCCTCTGCATTCCAGCGCGCAGTTGGGGGAGACATGCTTTCTTAGTTAATAGAACCATAGTCCTTTTTGACTGATAAACTATATAAGTTAGGAGAATGAAATGGCCCGCGATGCACAGGTAGATCCAAGAGGAACCGGCAATGCTGAACTAATAGCAGACCCCGCAAATCCTTTATATAAAGTTAATTTCAAGCACATCGCCACAGGCCAGAAGGTTTCATTCACTGCTTGGGTTACTGATTTTTCCGACAACTTCTCTTCTACTTGGAATGAAGAGTCAACATATGGCCGCATGGATCCTCTTGCAACTTTTCAAGGTACTCAGCGAAATATTTCTATGGGCTTGGATGTGGTGGCAGCCAATAAGTTTGAGGCCATAAATAATACCGCAAAAGTAGATAAGCTTCTTCGTTTCTTATATCCAGTATACGAGAGTGCCGGTCAAGCTTTTCGTAACACTTTAAAATCGCCCCCTTTGTTGGAAATGGAATGGGTTAACTTTGCGGCCGACTCGGGCGCCGACGGCGCCGATGGCCTGGTTGGATTTATTAAAAATCTTAATTATGCGCCAACATTTGAGTCCGGACTTTTTATTAACTCTCCGGACGCGGGTAAAACTATTTTATTTCCACAGCAGTTAAGGTTGCAGTTTGATTTTAAAGTGATTCATACTCATTTGGTAGGGTGGACCGATACCACTTTCGGTGGCCCGAACAAGCGTTTCCCGCATGATGCTGGTGATGAGACGTTCAACACTGACGGGCGCCCGTGTCTCGACGGCCCATGGATACCTGACTCTGCCATTAATACTTCGCAAAATCAACGGAACAGGCGCCTAATGGCGGAAGAGCAGGCTCAAAACAGAACGATTCTTGGCGGCATTAACGCCGGCGGTGGCGCCCGAATCCGCATGCGCAACCAGCTAGAAGCCAATCAAGGATATAACTATAATGCGGGATGCACCGGACAGAATACCGTAGGGCACACCCCGCAGTCGCGACTTGATGAGCAGAAGGAAATCAATGAAGCAATGGCGGAACAGAGAGGTAGCCAGCGCTCTTTCCGCGCCGCCGTTCGCACGGGCCTCCGAGCCGATGGCCTGGGTCCGACAGAAATAGAATCGCATATGGCCGACCTACGCGATTCTCTTGGTGCACACCGCCGCGCCCGTCGCGAGGTCATTCAGGAGCAGAACCAGCGCCTGCGGAACGAGTACTCCCAACACCAAAGCGGCGCCGGCGGCCGCGGCAGGAGCCTCGGCTCTGAATCTCGTGAGCGCCTCGCCGCGCGGATGAAGAAGTTCAGCGGCGGCGGCTGGAGAGATTAAAAGGTACAGTTACTGATGACTTCACGATACGACGATAGGGCGATTTTTAAAAATGACGAAGAATACTATAAGGAATTCTTTGACAAACGCAAAGTCTCATTAATAAGACACTATGATACTCCTATTATTTCTTATCCTTCGGCGCGAGAAGTAAGTGACTTCAATGTCGTACAACATATATGGTCTGTTGGAGATCGCTATCATAAGTTAGCGGCCACATACTATAAAAACCCAAAACACTGGTGGCTGATCGCCTGGTATAATCACGCTCCCACAGAAGCCCACTTAAATCTCGGCGATCTGGTTTATATACCAATGCCCTTGGGACGCGTCCTGTCGTCTTTTGGGGTATAGGGGTTAGCATCGGTCATGGGATGGTTCAGTGACGGCACGCCAACGTTTACCGCGGTCACCGCCGAGGTCGAAGAGAAAAGAAAGGCGGCCGCAGAACACCAGCGCGAAGCCCTAGCGCGCGGCGCCGTCGACGACGAGCGGCAAGAAGCCAACCGGCGCGCCGCCGCCGCCGATGCGGGTTACACCGGCACATGGACAGATCCCGAGACAGGCTTTGCGGGCTCCCGGGAAGACCGCGCAAACTATTTCACGCCGGCACCCGAACCAGCACCACCACCAAAAAAGAAAAAAGAGAAAGCACATGTAGTTAAATCAGCTACCATATGGGACCAACAGTGTTTTTTAGTTGAGAATATGAAGAGGCTTACGAAAATAGGAGGCCTCCAGGAGTATGATAATTTTGGTACGTTAGAGGGCGCCCCTGGAAGCATTGTGTCAACGCTGCATAGGGGATCTCTCAACGATACAAGTGTCAATACTATGCTCAATCTGTCTCCAAGCCAGTACGCTTTTTTGGTACCGCATATGAAGCTTTATCGCGTTTTATATGAGAAGGACAATCCCCTGGTGGTGATCGGAGAACAAGAAATACCTATTGAGAGTTTTACGAGCCGCGAAAATATAGAAAACATATTGACAGACCAAGAGGCTCGTCAAGCAGGCGCGGGCTTAAAAAGCTTTACATGGAAATTAGACGGAGTTCAACCCGAAGAAGTAGATAATAATATTACTGCTACGCTGGAAATGCATTTTCAGAGTATTCATGAGCTCTTTAGACACGGTTTCGATCCGACCTCGGAGACAGCCCAGGCCGGCCGCATAAATCATCCAAGCTTTCTGGATTTGATTATAGCGCCCGAGTCCTCGTTCAAGACGGGCCAGGGTGGCAACCAGCGCCCAAGTGCCATAGACTCGGATAAGAAGTGCTCGCTAGATAATACACAAGCCTTAACATATGAGGGCGCCCTTTATCGAATTAAAATCGACGTCGGCTGGGCGGTACCGGCCGGGATGGAAAATCATCCAGGTATCGGCGATCATGTCGCATTTGAAGAGGCATTACAAGCACAACGTAAAACACTTTTCTTGCAACTGGCACGACACAATATAAGTTTTCAACAGGATGGAGTGGTTAAACTAACGGTAGAATATCAAGCTGCCCTAAACGGAATCCTTCGATCGCAGTGGTCAAATATCTTCGCGGGCCCCGAGCAGCTAAGGGACGTTTTCGAGGAAGATCAGACAGCCCGAATGCTTCGTGAGGACCATCGCGACCAGAGCATCGATTTGAGCGACGCAGAGAAAGATGAACTAGAAGAATATCTTGATCGGCAGATAGCCCTAGAACAAGAAGATCGATTAATAAAATATAGACGCGTTCTTAAGCACATATATGATACGGATAAGATCAGCAGCATTCGAATTCCAATGATCGAGTTGCTACAGCCGGGCTGGAGAGAGCTTACGCCGGAACAGCGCGCTCGCAGGGCCAAACGAAGACAAGGCAGCTCTAGTACGCGTGGATATACTATCAATGCCAGCGGCGTATCCGCGGGTTCGGAGCCTCATGAACTTTTAGAAAATATGGAAAACGGCGCCGTTTTAGATAAGGAAGAGATAGAAAGGATGGGCAAAGGCCTCAATAGCATCGTAGAAGCTACGCCATCTGATAAAGTAGATATTCATTATTTTTATTTAGGAGATTTAATCAACTCCGTTTTGGAACTACCACAGATCAAAAAACAGATAGATAAGGATAACTATCAAATAGTGTTAGGAAGTGTAGAATATATAGATCCCCTGATGGCATATCAAATAAAGAATCTCGATGCTATTGTAAACTGTGGCGGCCTACGTAAAGCCCAAGAGGCCATTGTTCTTGACACCCTTAACCCTCTTGCCAGGTCAGGTGGCAGCCAAATAATAGAACACATATCTATGGCCGCCATTCCTATCAGTGTGGACGCATTTAATCAGTGGTTTTTTGACAGGGTCATTAAAAAGAATCGCACTAAGTATTATTTAGATCAGTTTATAAGAGATCTTCTTGGCTCTTTAGTGGGGAGAGCTATGAGTTCTCGATGTTTTTCGGGCATCCCACAAGTGCCGCTAAGATTTGCCACAAATGATTTCTTTATAGCCGGTGCCCCGGTCAAAGGTGAAAGGTTGCAGATAAACTCTCTACGGGATCGCGTGCGAAAGCGCATGAAAGAGTTTCCAAAACGCTGGGGAGAAATATCTGATGAGGACAGGGCGGCCATGAACGACACGCAAAAGCAAGCACCCACCCCCACTCTGTTTATATATTCTACCGACTCTCTCCCGGCCGGTACCACCCGGCATAAGTGGTATGAAGATCATGATATCGGAATATATCATTTTTACTTAGGTGCGGCCGGCGGCCTTGTTAAGAAAATAGAATTTCAGAGAGAAGACATGCCATATTTTCGAGAGGCAAAGATTCACAAAGAAGGCGCCCTAGGAGCAACTCAACTGCGAGAGCTTTATAAAGTTAAAATGACAATGATAGGCAATACTTTATTAAAGAATGGCCAATATATATACATTAATCCAACAGCCATAGGAGCAGGAAGCCAGGGCAGCAGCGGAGACAAACAGAATATAGCCAGAATGCTAGGCCTTGGGGGATATTTTCTTGTTACAAGCGTTTCCCATCGAGTTAGTTTAACGGGCTTTGAGGTAACTGTTGAAGCACTTCATCAAGCTGTTCCCGACTCTGTTGAAAAAACAGTACCTGCTATTGCCTACGACGTCGACCCCGAGCGCTCACCTAGGATTCCGCGGCGCCGGAA
>TARA_R110002051_G_scaffold61604_4_pt1 | contig 10365 bp, 12 predicted proteins | sample TARA_R110002051 | Tara Oceans TARA_R110002051 (sample SAMEA4397023) | marine metagenome | biome: Polar Biome; feature: [MES] marine water layer (ENVO:01000295) within the mesopelagic zone...; material: water (ENVO:00002006), including particulate matter (ENVO:01000060) such as...... | reverse complement strand
CAGATGGTCCGCGAAGTTGCTTCGAAGACCAACGACATCGCCGGCGACGGCACCACGACCGCAACCGTTCTTGCCCAGGCCATCGTTCGCGAAGGCAACAAGGCCGTTGCTGCCGGCATGAACCCGATGGACCTGAAGCGCGGCATCGATCTGGCCGTTTCGGAAGTCGTGAAGGATCTCCAGGCCAAGGCCAAGAAGATCTCCACCTCGGAAGAAGTTGCACAGGTCGGCACGATCTCGGCAAACGGCGACAGCCAGGTTGGCCGTGACATTGCCGAAGCCATGCAGAAGGTTGGCAACGAAGGCGTCATCACCGTCGAAGAAGCCAAGACTGCCGAGACCGAACTCGAAGTCGTCGAAGGCATGCAGTTCGACCGCGGCTACCTGTCGCCCTACTTCGTCACCAACCCTGAAAAGATGGTTGCTGACCTCGAGGATCCCTACATCCTCCTGCACGAGAAGAAGCTTTCGAACCTCCAGGCCATGCTGCCTGTTCTCGAAGCTGTCGTTCAGTCGGGCAAGCCGCTCCTCATCATCGCTGAAGACGTCGAAGGCGAAGCTCTTGCAACGCTCGTCGTCAACAAGCTGCGCGGCGGCCTGAAGATTGCTGCCGTCAAGGCTCCTGGCTTCGGCGATCGCCGCAAGGCCATGCTGGAAGACATCGCCATCCTGACGGGCGGCACTGTCATCTCCGAAGACCTCGGCATCAAGCTCGAGAATGTCACGCTCGACATGCTCGGCCGTTCGAAGAAGGTCTCGATCACCAAGGAAAACACCACGATCGTCGACGGTTCGGGCCAGAAGTCCGACATCGAAGGCCGTGTTGCCCAGATCAAGGCTCAGATCGAAGAAACCTCTTCCGATTACGACCGCGAGAAGCTGCAGGAACGTCTTGCCAAGCTCGCTGGCGGCGTTGCCGTGATCCGCGTTGGCGGCTCGACGGAAATCGAAGTCAAGGAACGCAAGGACCGCATCGACGACGCCCTGAACGCGACCCGCGCCGCTGTTCAGGAAGGCATCGTGCCCGGCGGTGGTACCGCTCTCCTGCGCTCCTCGGTCAAGATCACGTCCAAGGGTGCAAACGACGACCAGGAAGCCGGCATCAACATCGTTCGCCGCGCCCTGCAGTCGCTGGTTCGCCAGATCGCGGAAAATGCCGGTGACGAAGCTTCGATCATCGTCGGCAAGATCCTCGAAAAGGACAACGACAACTTCGGCTACAACGCTCAGACCGGCGAATTCGGCGACATGATCGCCATGGGTATCGTCGATCCGGTCAAGGTTGTCCGCACGGCTCTGCAGAACGCAGCTTCGGTTGCTTCGCTGCTGATCACGACGGAAGCCATGATCGCCGAACTGCCGAAGAAGGATTCGGCTGGCGGCGGCATGCCTGGCGGCATGGGCGGCATGGGCGGCATGGACATGATGTAAGACCTTCGGGTCTGACATCTGAGCCATCCGGTTCAGGTTTATGGAAAGGGCGGTCTTCGGGCCGCCCTTTTTCGTCGTCATACGCAAGAGAACGCTTGCTGTGCGATCTCAATCACCTGCCGATGTATGGCACTCCTGTCCACACCACTATCGTCGGCAAAGAGGTGTGGCATCGACGTTCTGGCTTCGGCTGTTCCCATTGCGAGAAGGGTATAATGTCCGACATTCTCGCCCAGAAGATGCAGACGGCTGTTTGGCAGAAGGTCATGGAGCCAGACCGCGCAGTCATTTGCTGGCGCCTCATCGTCGGCTTGGCCGACTGCAATTGTGACCGGATGGCCGATTGCCCTTATGCTGCCAACGTCGAAGGCCCTTACGGTCGGCGCGGGCGCCAATGCCAAAACACTGGTTATTCGGCTATCGGCGAAGCATTCTGACTGACGCTCCCAAGAAGCACGGAAGACGGCGCTTTCCGCAAGCAGAGGCTCAATTTTCTCTACAACATTGGGAAATTCCTTGGGGCCCTTACCAAAGGATCGGTTCAAGGACCAAGTCTGAAAGCGTTCCATCCGGGTAATCGCACCCAACAGACCCAATACGGTGTAACCACCTAGCGAGAACCCCGCCGCGGCGATCCGGTCTTCATCAATTCGACATGCCAAAAAGGAAGAGGAAAGCAGGTCGTCCAGCAGTACCGAGAGGTCGAGCATTCGTTCCCACCAGCAGAGAAAGCCTTCAGCGCGATACTGCTCTGCCCCCGTATTTCCATGATGATCGGCGCCAACTACCACAAAGCCCGCTTTTGCAAGGGCTTCAGCAAGCCACGTCATTCCAACGGCGGAGCCGCCAGTACCGTGGGAGAGCAGGACCAGTGGTGCCCTCACTGGCAGATCGGCTAAGGTCGCGCCGACTAAGAGCGGGCCGGTCTCGTAGAAATCCGATATTAAACGGGATTGGTGGCTGTCGGGAGGTGCAGCGGGGTACCAGGCACTCCATCGAACGGGTCGAGCAGCCGTGCCAGACCAATTCGATCTCGAGTTGTCGTAGATGATGCCCTGACGAAAACCAATCACTCGGCCTTCTCCTTCCTCCCACGCTAAAGGATAACTTCTCCGAGGCACTGTCAATCGTCTCGTGGAGACCGGAACTGTCTTCCGATGCTGAACAATCTGTCGTCGATTGTTCATCTTTCGGGAACCTCCGAAGCGAGGCACATAGGTCTCCAGAATTTCAATGCTCACGACAACCGGATTTTCCTGGAGACCTCCCATGCACAACACCACCACGAACAACCTTCTGCTTCTCGCCGGCCGCGTTCTTCTCTCGGCGATGTTCATCATCTCCGGCTATTCCAAGCTGGTCGATCCGGCCGGCACAGCCGGCATGATCGCCGGCGCGGGCTTCCCCGCTGCAACCGCGCTTGCCTATCTCGCTGGCATCTTCGAACTCATTGCCGGTCTTGCCGTCATCGTCGGCTTCCAGACTCGCATCGCCGCCATCGCGCTTGCCGCCTTCACCGTCTTCACCGGCCTCGTCTTCCACTCGGGCCCCATCAACGTGCCTGACTTCCCGGAAGCCGCCAACGGCCTGCTGACGGTCTTCAACGGCCTGATGATGATGAAGAACCTGACGATTGCCGGTGGCTTCCTGGCGCTTGCCGCCGTCGGTGCCGGCGCCTACTCGCTCGACGCCCGTCGCCAGCCGGTCGCGGTCGCTGCCTAAGCTTTTCTGAATTCCCTGCCCAAGACGGGGCGCCGGGCCATCTGGTCCGGCGCCCTTTCTCGTTTCAGCGCTTTTCCGTTTCAGCCCTGGCGCTGCGCCAGCCAGACGGTGGCGCCACCGCAATCGGGATCCTGCGTCACCTGCGAGACCACCCGGAAGCCGTTGGCTGTGAGAAGCTCCAGATACTCCTCGCGGTCGAGGCTCGCATGATAGAGCGGCTCGCCGCCGAATTCTCCCATGGCCACGCCGGAGAAGTGACCCGCGGTGAACATCAGCGGCGCACCGGGCGCCGAGAGGTAGGCGAAGACGGGGAACATGGCCCGCTGGTCCGTCGGGTTCAGGTGGAAGAAGCTGTGCCAGGCAATGATGCCGTTGAAGGTGCGCCCCGGCGGCAGCTTGCGCATGTCCCGGACGATCCACTGCTCTTGCGGGAAACGCTGCCGGCAGAGGCCGATCAGGCTTTTCGAGCTGTCGACGCCCGTCACGCGAAACCCGCGCCGGATCAGGTCGGCAGCGATCGGCTCGCCGGAGCCGCAGCCGAGGTCGAGGACGGTGCCCTGTGCCGGGACGAGAGAGGCGAAGCGGTCTATCCAGGACTTCTCGAACAGGTTCTTGCCGCGCAGTTCGTCGAAGGCCAGCGCGTGCCGCTCGTAGAGACCGATGATGTTGTCGTCTTCAGCCATCGGCGCGCTGCAGGGCTGTCTGGACGGCGGAGACGATCTGCGCGACCCGGGGGTCGGCCTCATGCGCCGGCTTGCGGGCGCGCACGAGGCAGGCCTCGCTCTTCAGGATCACGCCATCGCCCAGGACCTTCAGGTGGTTGGCCTTAAGGGTAGAGCCCGTGGAGGTGATGTCGACGATGATGTCGGCCTGGCCGGCGGCGGGCGCTCCTTCGGTTGCACCGAGGCTTTCGACGATGCGGTAGAGCTGGATGCCGTGCTGGCGCGAGAAGAACTGCTGCGTCAGGCGCCAGTATTTCGTGGCGATCGCCAGGCGCCGCCCGTGGCGGGCGCGAAAGTCGGTGGCGACATCACCGAGATCCGCCATGGTCTCGACGTCGAGCCAGATCTCCGGGACGGCAACCACGACATCAGCCTGACCGAAGCCGAGCCGGGCGCAGAACTCCACCTTGTCATCGACGCCGGGCATGCCCTCGCGCACCAGATCCTCGCCGGTGACGCCGAAATCGACGGCGCCGCTTGCCAGTTCCCGGGCGATCTCGGAAGCCGAGAGATAGGCGATTTCGATGCCCTCCATGCCTTCGACGCGGCCGCGGTAGGAGCGGTCATTGCCGATGCTGGCGATGCTGAGACCGGCACGCTCGAAGATCTCGACGGTGCCGTCCTTGATACGGCCCTTGGAGGGCAGTGCAATGGTGATGGTCATTTGATTGTCCTCGCCGTCTCGATGCGATCGAGCCAGAGCGCGAAGCCCACCGCCGGGATGCGGTCTTTGGCGCCGAGCAGGGTCAGCAGCCTGTCGAAGCGGCCGCCACCGGCAAGCACCGCAGAGGCGCCCTTCTCCGTCACCTCGAAGACGAGGCCGGTATAATAGTCGAGCGGGCGGCCGAAGGCGGCGCGGTAGGTCATGGCCGAGAGATCGAGCCCGGCATTGGCGAGCGCTGCCAGACGGGCGTCGAACTGGGCGATCGCCGGACCGAGCTTCAGGCCGGCCGCATCGGCAAAGCCCGCAAGTGCCGCGGAAGCCTCCGACAACGGCAGGCTCAGCGTCAGGAATTCGCGCAGCAGCAGCAGGGCGCTGCCATCGAGCCTGGTCTCGGCCAGCGTCAGCTTTTCCTGGAGGCGGCGGGCGATCTCGAGCGGCGAGCGGCTGGCATTGGTGGAATAGCCGGTCTCCTCCATGGTGCGATCGATCTGCGCCACGAGCTCGGCCTCGTTGCCGGAGGCAAGCAGCGCGGCGATTTCCGGATCGAGACCCGCAACCGGCTGCGGACGGGCCAGCCGTTCCAGCAAGGCGTCCAGATGGCCCATATCGCCGAAAGCGTGGATGAGCCGCTTCTGCCAGCCGAGCGGCAGGCCGAGCGCCTTCACCACGGCTTCGAAGACCGCCTGGTCGCCGAGCGTCAACGTCAGCGGGCGCCCCGGCAGGAGGCGGGCGAGAATGCCGACTGCGTCACCGATCAGGCGCGCGTCGGCGCTGGCGATATCCGTCTCGCCGAGATCCTCGATGCCGGCCTGGTAGAACTCGTGCGAGCCCTCGCGGCGCTGACGGAAGACTTCGCCGAGATAGGAATAGCGCTTCGGCGTGCCAGTCGCCGTCTCGATGTGGCGCAGACAGACGGGGATGGTGAACTCCGGGCGCAGGCAGAGGCTTTCCCCCGTCTCGCTCTCGGTCAGGAAGATCCGGCGCCGCAGATCCTCGCCGGCCATGTCGAGGAACGGCTCGGCCGGCTGGATCACGGGCGTGTTGACCCTCACCGTGCGACGGCGGGAGAATTCGTCGAGCAGGTCGGGGGCGAAATCGGGCATGTCGGTCAGGGGCATGATACACCATAGCGTGGAGAGTACCCCCCTCTGTCACTTCGTGACATCTCCCCCTCAAGGGGGGAGATCAGAGAGAGATCGCGGCGCCCGCCCCAGATCGATCTCCCCCCTTGAGGGGGAGATGCCCGGCAGGGCAGAGGGGGGTGAATCGCATCCATCAGATCAAATATCCTTCGCCCGCCGCCGGTCTTCCGCCTGGGCGGCCAGGATTTCCTTCACCTTGGCGACGAGATCGGCCTCCGCGACCGTTTCCTGCGCGACGCGGGCCTCGCGCCAGGCGGCATTGTCGTCGATCTCGCCGGAGAGGCGCTTGCCCTCGATCAGGTCCTTGATCTGCACCACACCCTCGGCGCGCTCGTCGCCGCCCTGGATGATGGCGACGGGGGAGCCGCGGCGGTCGGCGTATTTCAGCTGGTTGCCGAACTTCTTCCAGTTGCCCTGGTACATTTCGGCGCGGATGCCCTCGCTGCGCAGCGCCTGCGTGAAGCGCTGGTAGCGGCCCATGCTCTCGACATCACCGTCCATGACAGTGACGAGGACCGGGCCGAGAACTTCGTCCTGGCCGAGCTTGCCGAGGTTCTTCAGCGCCGTCATCAGGCGCGAGACGCCGATGGAGAAACCGGTGGCCGGCACCGGCTGGCCCATGAAGCGCGAGACGAGGCCGTCATAACGCCCACCGCCGCCGACCGAGCCGAAGACGACCTTTTCGCCCTTCTCATTGGTGACGTCGAAGGTGAGTTCGGCTTCGTAGACGGGGCCGGTGTAGTATTCGAGGCCGCGGATTACAGACGGGTCAATTTTGATACGATCTGAATGGTAGCCAGCAGCGGTCACCAACTCTTCTATCTGCATCAGCTCACTCTGGCCCTGATCGTATAGATCGCTAGACGGGTGGAAATCGTCATCCGTTAGATAGGAAATCACAGAGTTGATCTGTGCCTCATCAAGCCCTGCGCCCTTCGTGAAGTCTCCGCTCTCATCTTTACGACCGGCTCCGAGCAAAAGCTTGACTCCCTCCAGACCGAACTTGTCGAGCTTGTCGATGGCGCGCAACACGTTCAGTCGCTGCCCCGCCTTTTCGTCGCCGCTGAGGCCGATGAAATCCAGCACGCCATCAAAGACCTTGCGGTTGTTGACCCGGATCACGTAGTCGCCGCGCTTGATGCCGAGCGCTTCCATCGTATCCGCCATCATCATGCACATCTCGGCATCCGCCTGGACGCCCGGGGCGCCGACCGTGTCGGCGTCGAACTGCATGAACTGGCGGAAGCGGCCGGGGCCGGGCTTTTCGTTGCGGAAGACATAGCCCGCGCGATAGGTGCGGAACGGCAGCTGGATCTCGTTGAAGTTCTCCGCCACGTGACGGGCCAGCGGCGCCGTCAGGTCATAGCGCAACGACATCCACTGGTCGTCGTCGTCCTGGAGCGAGAAGACGCCTTCGTTCGGGCGGTCGGCGTCGGGCAGGAATTTCCCCAGCGCGTCGGTATATTCGAAGAGCGGCGTCTCGACCGGATCGAAACCGTAGCGCTCGTAGACTTCGCGGATCTTTTCGACCATCTCGTTGGTGGCATGGATATCGGCGGCCGAGCGATCGACGAAGCCACGCGGCAGGCGGGCCTTCAGTTTCTGGGGTTTCTTCTGCTTGTCGCTCATGATCGGGATTCCGTTTTCCGACGGCCGGAGAGGCCGGATTTGTGTGCGGTTTCTTAGAGGATGCAGACCGGAGCGGCAAGGGCGCAGCCGCTGGCGAACGGCCCGGGCCGATGGTATATATGCGGCCTTGGAAAGGATCTTGGCCATGAACAAGCGCGTCACGATCGAAATGCCGGATGAGATGCTGAAGCTCGTCGAGGAATATGCGGCCGGAGCGGGCGCTGCGCCGGATGCCTATCTGCGCGACGTGATCGAGCAGCACCTGGAAGACCTGCAGGACCTTGCAGTGGCCGAGGAAGCCATGGAACGGCTGCGTAACGGCGAGCGAACCTATACCTGGGACGAGATGGAGCGCGAGCTTGGCCTGGGAGATTGAGTTTCAGGCGACAGCAATCAAACAGCTCAAGAAAATGGGGGATGCCGAGTCAGCGCGTGTCCGAGATTTTCTGCACTCTCGCGTGAAGCCTCTGGATGATCCGCGGCAACTCGGCAAAGCACTTCAGGGGGAACGTTTCAAACACCTCTGGCGGTACCGCGTCGGCGACTATCGCATCATCTGCGACCTCCAGAAACAGCGCCTCGTGGTGCTCGTGATCGACGTCGGCCACCGGCGTGAGGTCTACCGTTAGTTCATGATCGCCGAAGCCCTGCAGTATGCCGCGACCTATCCCGTCACGGCCAGAGAATTTCGCCCCTTCATCGGCTCGTCGGTCAGCCTCTGGTCGCGCGCCGGGCGATGTGCCGGGGCATGGTCGGCGCATGAGGAGAATTGCAAAGCCTTCATCGACGACACGATCACGGGCATGCGGCAGCGGCGGACGGCGGTGGTGCTGGGGTCCGGCCTGTTGCGCGATGTCCCGATCAAGCCGCTCTCGCACGCCTTCGACACGGTGGTGCTGATCGATCTCGTGCATCTGGCGAGTGTGCGGCTGTGGCTCATGGCAAACCGCCTGCGCAATGTGCGGCTGATTTCCCGCGATCTCTCCGGGTTTGCCGAGGCTGCCGCCGGAAGAGCGCCGGAGCCGCTCTCCTTCCTGCGGCAGGTGCCCTATCTCGACCTGGTGATCTCCGCAAACCTCTTGTCGCAGATCGGCGTCGGCGCCGAGCGGCGACTGGAAAGGGAAACGGCAGTGCCCGCCCCCGGCCTGGTGCCGCGGCTGATCCAGGCGCATCTGGATGGTCTGGCAGCCCTCCCCTGCAGCACTATTCTGCTCAGCGACGTGTCCTTTGCGGTTCTCGGCCACGACGGCGAAACCCGCGAGACGGCGGACCTGCTGCACGGGGTGTCCGCGCCGCAGCCGCAGGCCAGATGGACGTGGCCCGTGGTGCCGACTGGCGAAGAGAGCCGGCAGTTCAGCGTGGTTCACGATGTCGCAGCGGTGCGCGCGCTCCGATAGCGCAGTTGAACGCCGGTGCAGAAGGCGTAAGGTGAGACCGAACAGACAGATCGATCCTCATGACCCGTCTTGCCGCCCTGCTGATGTTCCTCTCGTGGCTCCCCTTCTGCGTGATGCCCGCCGTGGCGTCGACATACCCGGAGCCAGTGGCGGCTGGACATCACCATGCGCAGGGCGCGGCACCTGCGGCAGCCCCTGGCCACCACGTTGATCCTGAGATGGCGGCAGCCGAGACCGCCGAAGTCGGTGCGGTGGGCAAGGGCTGTCCCGCAAGCTTCTGCGCCGCCTGCCTGACGCTGCTGCCGCAACCGCCGGAGGTGGTGGCGGTCGCCGCGTCCTTTTCCTGTCCCTCCGACCATTCCTCCTGCGTGATCACGGCGGGCGCGCCCGCACCACCTGAGCCTCCGCCGCGACGTTGACCGCGGCAATACGGACACAATCAGGAATTCAATTGGAGACACAGACAATGTCTGTCAGGACACAATTCATCATGCTTGCTCTTGGACTCTCGATGGCGACGCCGGTTCTGGCCCAGGAGCCACACGCCCCGGCCACCCACGGCCATGCCGATACCATGGCTGCAGCCGCCACCGATCCGGTTGCCAAGGCCTTCGAGGACGCCAACCTCAAGATGCACAAGGACATGGCGATCGCCTATAGCGGCGATGCCGATGTCGATTTCGTCCGCAGCATGATCCCCCACCACCAGGGCGCGATCGACATGGCCCGCATCCAGCTGATGCATGGCAAGGATCCCGGCATGCGGGCGCTGGCCGAAGAGGTGATCAAGGCGCAGGAAGCCGAGATTGCCGAAATGCGCAAGTGGCTGCAGGATCGCGGCATGTGAAAGAGCTGGCCGGGCAGGCACCCGCTTGCCCGGCCGCCTTCACGAACCATATCTTCCTCTCAGGAGGCAACCCAATGCGACCGATCACCGCCATCGGCTTCGACGCCGACGACACGCTGTGGCAGAACGAGCAGTTCTATCGCCTGACGGAAGGGCAGTTTGCCGCCCTGCTGGGAGACTACGCCGAGGGCAGCCACGTCTCGGAGCGGCTGCTGGAGGCGGAGAAGCGCAACCTTGCCCACTACGGCTTCGGCATCAAGGGTTTCACGCTGTCGATGATCGAGACTGCCATCGAGATCACCGAGGGCAAGGTGCCGGCCAAGACCATCGCCGAGATTCTGGATATCGGTCGCGAGTTGCTGCGCCATCCGGTGGAGACGCTGCCGCATGTGGAAGAGACCCTGCGGGCGCTGAACGGAACCTACCTGCTGGTGCTGATCACCAAGGGCGACCTCTTCGACCAGGAACGCAAGCTGGCGCAGTCGGGCCTGGGAGACCTCTTCGATGCGGTCGAGATCGTCAGCGACAAGTCTGCCACCACCTACAGGCGGATCTTCTCCAGGGTGGCGGACGGACCCGACCGGGCGATGATGGTCGGCAATTCGCTGAAATCGGACATCGTGCCGGCAATCGCCGCGGGCAGCTATGGCGTCTTCATTCCGCATGCGCTGACCTGGGTGATCGAGCACGTCGAGGCGCCTACCGAGGCGCCGCGGTTCCGGCAGATCGACCATCTCGGTCAGTTGCAGGACGTGCTCGCGACGATCACGGGCGAATGAGCTCTGCCCGCAGACGGTCCACCTCGGGCTGG
>TARA_R110002051_G_scaffold173446_1_pt1 | contig 10365 bp, 7 predicted proteins | sample TARA_R110002051 | Tara Oceans TARA_R110002051 (sample SAMEA4397023) | marine metagenome | biome: Polar Biome; feature: [MES] marine water layer (ENVO:01000295) within the mesopelagic zone...; material: water (ENVO:00002006), including particulate matter (ENVO:01000060) such as...... | reverse complement strand
TTTTATGTATGTAACCAACTCAAAAGTTTCGTGGGTGGATTGGATCATATCGGATAAAAAAATAAAAGACAAAAAATTAAGACACGAAGCAGTTAAATTTTTGATATCTGTTTTAACCAACATTTGTCAGGACAATGGAAGTAAGTATATTTACGCACTTTTAAAAAACGACAACTTAATTAAGACATACGAAGAATTAGGATACATAAAAGGAGATAGCAATACAACAGAAATGATAAAAAAATTATAATATGCCAGCATTCACCACAATAGCATTAACAACACTGTCAGCGGCAGGTTCTGCATTTAGTTTCGCAGAAGCAAACAAACAAAACAAATTAGCAAGAGACGCTCAAAGAGATGCGGCTAACGCATTAGAGGAAGCTAAGAAAAAATTAGAAGTAAATTACATGAGAGGGCTATCTATTGCAAAAGAGCCTTATGAATTAGCAAGGGAAGCATTGCTTAGTCAAGGAGCTGCGGCTCTTCAAGCTGGTGTAGAGGGTGACCCTAGAGGGGCAGCAGCTACAGCTGGTAGGGTAATGCAAGCGCAGCAACTGGCTCAAGGTCAACAAAGAGCTTCTATGTCTAAAGAGATGCAAAATTTAAGCTTACTAGCAGCGCAAGAAGACGTTAACCTGCAAAAAGAAAAAGCTAGTTTAGATTTAGCTGAAGCTACAGGACAGCAAATGATGGCAACTGATGCAAGAAGAGCAGCAGCCGCAGCAACTCAAGCCGGAGTTCAAGGGTTAGTAGATATGGGGACAACGCTATTTCAAGGGTCAGATTTATATGCAGGACAAAGAACAGATGCTGAAAAAGCTGCTATAAAAAGTGGACGTCAAAGTAAAAGACTAGATAGAATAGAAAAGAATAGAGGGATAGATGCCCGTAATAGAGTGGGAGCAAGGCAGTTTAAAAGAGATACTAGGGAGATGCGTAGAGATAATCCTGATATATATGACTTGATTACTGACCCCTCTTTAATCGCAGCTTTCAGCGGGATTAACTATAGACCTTTATTTGACCAGTAATAATTATGCCAGTAGGATACGGATACATAAGAGATGATAAACCCGCTATAGTTGACTGGGCGGCTATAACTAAAAACGCCAGGGAGTCTATCCAAAAGATAGAGGAGGACAGGCAAAAGAAAAGAGAAGGTGTTGACCAAGCGATAAGAGACCAGTCAGAAGTTTTACTTAATAAACCCAGAAGTCAGAACGTAGACTACAACACGGCGATGTCCGACATGAGCGCTCAGCTAGAAGATAAATCCCTACAGAACTACAATGACCTAAGACTTGGCAATATAAACCTAAATCACTTCAACGCTGTTTCTAATACTTTACTGAGTGAGACTAAAGGAGTTATTGCTATTGCTAAAGTTTATGCAGAGCAGTATGATGCAAATGTAGAGTGTGCGCAGAATGATACATGTTCGGGGTATGCTAACTGGACAAATGACATGACACAGGAGATGATGGACTTCCAAGGAGTGAGCACTATTGTTGATCCAACAGGAAAAATATCTTTTGTTAAAACAAGAGAAGATGGCACTACAGAAACACTAGACACCTCAGAGCTCTTTACTTTAGCTACGATGAAGCAGCAAAAGTATGACTTGAAAAAAGGTATTGATGATGCTAAATCTAATGGAGCCTTTTCTTATGAGAACAATTTAGGCGAAAAAGTTACAGGGTATTTTATTAACCCAACAACCGGAAAGATAAACACTGATGAGCTAGACAATGCTTCGGCAAGTATGGTGGCTCAGGACTCTAATGCTTATGGTATATTACATGATTACATAGGAGGGTATGATTTTGAAAGACTACCAGATAATTTCTTTACAGGCAACCCAACGGGTGAAGAGCAGAAAGCGGCTCTTAAAAAACTACAAGAGGAAAATGAAAAAATTATATATGTAGGCAGCAACGGTTTACCTATTGTCTCTAAGAAGCAAAGAGATGAGGCGCAAGCTTACGCAAGAGAGAGGTTAGAAGCTGTAGCTCTAACTTCTCAAAAGGAAGTTAAACCAAAAACAGCTACTGAACTATTAAGAGAAGAATTAGAAATAGAAGCTCTACAAAATCAAGTTGAATTAGGAGATATAAAAATAAGTGATGCTCTAAAGAAACTAGGTGTAAACCTTTCTACTTTTAACGCACAATTAGAAGCAGATATAAAAAATTATTTAGGAGACGACTTTAATTCTACTTACGATGAGAGTCGTAGAGCATTTTTAGGTGGAGATAAAAGAAAAGCTAAAAATGCAATTGAGGCTAGTTTAGCAAAATTAAATGAATATGGAGCTTGGGCTGGAGTAGAGGTTAGGTTAGATGGAAATAAAATAATATTTTCAACCCCTGTATTTAATTCAAAAGGGCAACCCCTTGATGATCCTTTCGAATTAAAATTCAATGCAAAAGATATAAAATCAGGAGAGCAATTACAAAAAACACTGGAGGCGTTTATATCTAATTACAGCGAGCCTTTATTTATACAGAAAGCATACAGACGTGGTAAGTTTACTGAGCCTGTACCAGAAAAAGAAACTATACCAGATGATAGAACAGAAATTGTATTATCATTTGGAACTATATCAGTTCCTGAGGGTGGTGATAAAAAATCATACGTAGATTTTAATGCGTTTAAAAGAGAATATCCTAATGCTGTATTCAATGATTTTATAATATATACTAGACCAGATTTAGCTGGTGTGCCAGCACAATAAATGATATGGAAACACAAGAATTATTTGAAATATTACCAGAAGGATTTTTTACAACTCCAGAGGAACTTCAAGCTTTCATTAACCAAGAAGGAGTTGATGACCTATATCAGCTCGTTCCAAAAGATTTATTTCCCACTCTTGAAGATTTTCAAGGTTCATTAAAAAAAAAAGTAGATACGGAATCAATCTCGGTAGATGGTTCGTGGGAGCAGTTAGGCTTACCTGAACCCTCACAAGAAGAAGACGGGTTTTTTGAACGAAACTTTGGATACAGCGAGTTTACTGACTTTTTAGATGATACTACTGTTAATATAAGGATGGGTTTAGCGCAAGGAGCATCTATAAATGATGCTTTGCGTTTACAAAGAAAAGGATCAAGAGCCACCCCAAAAGATATAGAAAAATATGAATCAGCTATACGAAAAATGGAATCTATTCCAGTATCAGATGAAATGATATCTTTTAATAAAATATACAATGCAGGAGGAAAAACATGGCTCTCTTTTATAAAAGGAATAAAAAAGAATCCGACAGCCATAACAGGAATTATAGCTCAGGCAGTATCTAGTATGCTTAATCCTAGCGTAGCGTTTGGAGCTATAAAAGGAGGTGTTGCCGGTGGGGTAGCAGGTGGTGTTGGGGGATTCGCTGTGGGAGGAGCTCCTCTAGCAGCCGTTGGATTTACGAAAGGTGTGAAATATGGAGGTATTGCAGGTCTTACTAATACGCTAGAAGGAGGATTAGCTTTTACAGAGTTTTTACAAGAAGAAATAGAAAAGAGACCTGATTTAGAATTTAATGATGAGGGGATTGCTGCAATATTAAATGATGAAGAAGCGTTTAGAAGAGTAAAATCTAGAACCCGAAAAAGAGGATATTCCATTGCTTTAGTTAATGCTATGACTTATGGGGTTGCGAATACCTTGGTAAGATCTGGAAGAAATATAAAAAGGTTAGGAAATTTAAAAATAGGAAAAAGAACATTACCAACAAGTAGACTTTTACCTTCGCCTCAAACCGCTATAAGAATGGGAACAGAGTTTGTAGGCGGGGGGTTAGGAGAAGTTGCAGGTAGAGCGATGGCTGGACAGGAAATGGATGTAGCAGAAATAGGTTTTGAAGCCTTTGGTGAATTAGGTTCACCCGAAGCAATAATTCCTACATTTAAAAATTCAAAATATACTATAGATGGCGAAAGAGTTACAAAAAATGATGTCTTAGATATTATGAATGGGCCGAGAGCTGAGCTACTCGGCACAAAAATTGATATTGAAAATGATGCGTCCTTAGACCAAGAGGTGCAAACTATGATGAAAAGAGCTATGGTAGAAAAAAGAGTAAAGCAAGGTTTAACGCCTTCTCAAAATGAAGCAATAACAGATGAGCAATTAAACCAGCTTATAGATTTAACTCTTCAATATGAAGATCAAAAAGAAAGTAACACACCAGAGGGCATAAGAAATGCCGCAAAAACAGATGAACAAATAAAACAAATTACAAATGCCATTCAAGAGCCAAGCACAGAGAAAGTGGATGCACAAAAACCTGCCCCAGATGGCGAAACAGTGGGAAAGGGAGACATCCAACAACAGCCAATTACCGGAAAGATTGCGCCCAAAGAAACAAAAACAACGCAACACGGCGAAGAGGTCACGACTGAGACTGAGACTGAAGAAAAAATAAAATCTGATTTAGAAAAAGCAAGAGCAGGTGATGTTAAGATGCAGCGCAAGTTCGAGAAGCATGGAATAGATTGGAAGTATAACCCTACATATAGATTTGTAGGACAAGCTGAGGTTGATGCTCTTAATAATAAAGAAACTATTAAAGGTAAATTTGAAGATGGCAGAGTAGATGTAACTATTTCAGAAGAACCGTCAACGGGAGAAGATGCTCAATACAGAATAACATATAAAGAAGACGTAATAGATTCTGGTGATCCTAACAATAAAATGAGAATGAAAAATGATGTTGATGGATGGATAATGGGCGGCTATACATTAGATGATGTTTCTGTTATAGAAAAAATAAATCCTGATGGAACTTTGGAGGTGGTTTATGAAGCTGACACTACAGAGGTCACGACTGAGACTCAGACTGAGGAGAGCCAGGTAGAAGATAAAGGTATATATGCGTTACAAAGCGAAACGGCAGAAGGTACTGTTAGCGACTTAAATTTATGGGGGCAATCTGGGGTATGGAGAAAAAAAATTGAGGATGCTGGTGATATTTTAAGAGAAATAAATCTAGGTAGTACTAAAAGGTACATACAAGAAAAAGTTGATTCTTTGCAAGATTTTATTGAAAGAAAAAAACAAAGAGGCGAAGTAAAACCTACAGATAATGATTTTGTAGATTCCTATCAATATTTAATTGAAAATCATTCTAACGCTGTAGATAAAATTAGATCTGAATATGAAGCTCTACCTGTGGAAAGCGACCTTAATATACTTGCAAGAGATTTAATCTTTGATGTATTAAATAATAATTTACTAGAAGCTGAAATAAAATTAAATAAAATACAATCCATATTAGACAGCAGCCCAGGGCATATAATAGATAGAAAATATGTTGCCGCTGTTGAGGAGGTCACGACTGAGACTGAGACTGAGGTTGAGACAGTAGAGGTAACTTATACCTTACCAGAAGACCCTAAAGAAGCTAAGAAAGATTTTGAGATTATAGATAATAGAAATCAAAAAGCAGGACTTGATATAGATGAAGAGGGAAATGGTAAATACTATGTGATAAATATAAAAACAGGAAGCATTGTTGCTGTTAAAACAAAAAGCGAAGCTCAGGTAACAATAGCCAATCCTGAAAGCTTTGACTACGGAGAAGGTAAGCCTGTACTACAAGAGTTTAGAACTAAGGTAGAGGAAAAAGTTGTTGAAGAGGTTGCTCCAGGTACACATAAAATAGGAAACTTTGATGTAGTAATAAAAGATAATAAGATTGTTAGTATTACAAAAGATGGAAAAGAAGCGGCCTCTGCTTCAAGAAATAAAGTAGTAAAAAAATTAGTAGACCAAGGCTTAATTAATGTAGATGCTGGTCAAGACTCTCCTAATGTAGGAGAAATTAGTAATCCTAGACGTCTTGCGTTAACCGTACAGGCGTTGGAGAAGGAAAGATTTAATACTTTTCAAACGATATCTCAAATGAAAGAGTCAGGCATAGAGTCTTTATTTGGAACAAAGTTTACACCGAAGTCTATAAGTGATCACTTTGGTTTATCTTCTTCAGAAATGGGGAAAGGATTTATGCAAAGCTGGGTAAGAACTAAAGAAAAGGGGGGCGAAAGTATAGAGGATGGTTTTATAGATAATAATGAGCAAGAGTTTAGCAAAGATGAGGTAGGTGATTTTATTCAGACATACCCAAGTGAAAGAGCGTTTGATGACGCTATGAAAACAGATTTAACTAATCAATTAAAAGAGGCAAAAGAAAGGTTTACCGAAATTACAGGTTTAAAACCTACGCCCACTATTTTACAAGCTGTAATCGATGGGCCAACACAGCAAGAATTTCAAGAGAGAGCTGATATACAGGAGAGTAAAAGAGTTGATGAGGAACAAAGGCAGGCTGAAGCCCAGGGCTTTGTTGAAAAGAAAGCTCCAGAGAAGAAAGCTCCAGAGAAGAAAGCTCCAAAAGAAAAGCCTACACCTCCTAAAAAAACTATTAAAAAACCAGCTGAAGCGCCAGTTAATAAAGAGGTGGAAAAAACTGTTGATGAGATAGGAACAAAAGTGATAGATAAAATAACCCCGAAGATTTTAAGACTACAGTTTGGAAATATGTACGCAAAGACAAAAAACTGGTTAGGGAGAGCAAAGGGAGTGGTTAATGTTCTTCAGGAGCAAATGAGAAGCATCCCTATTCCAAAAATAGATCAAATTTTCGGAAATGAAAACAGTACGTTAATTTATAGAAAAATATTTTTACCTCTAGTGAGATCGTACCAACAGTATTCAGATAGATTTAAACAAAAAGAAAAAATTATTTTAGATGCTGAAAATAAATTAATAAAAGAAGCTAAAGGAAATATAAACAAAGCTAAGATTAACGGTTATAAAATAGCTATTGCACAGAAAGCTTTAATACATGAAAGTAATCCAGATAGTGAGGTAACTCCTCCAGTTCTAGACTTATTAGATTTCACAATTAAATTAGCAGCTGATGGTGAAATACCCTCTTTAAATCCTTTAGCCATTAAAGAATTAAAAAAATTAAGAGCTCAGTATACTAAAGATGGAAAAATAACTTTTAAAGATGTATATAAAAGTTTAACCCCTACACAAAAACAGGTTTTTATAACATTACAAGAACAAAATAAATCATTAGAAGCATTTGCAGATAGAGCCGCTACTCGAAGAGGAATAAAACTTGAAAAACTAAATGATTACTCTCATAGAATTGTATTAGGGGATAGAGAAAAAGAGATAGATGCGGTAAAGGAACAGGCAGAAGATTGGTCAGACCCATCAACAATGGCAAGAAACATTCTTGAGAGAACGAAGGGAGTAAAAGCAGTTAGTTTTGATCCTTTTCTTTCCTCATTAAGAGCAACCCAGGAAGTATATTTAGATTATTATATGTCGCCCGTTATAAGTATAGTGCAACAAATAACCGCTCAATTAAATAAAAAGTTTTCTAAAGGAAATAAAGGGCAAAGAGCAGCTGTTATTGGTCTTGAAAAAACTTTAAGAGAATTATTAAGAGTTACCTATTTAAGATCGTTTGTCCCAACTACAATAAGAGGTCAGTTTTTAACAGAAATGAAAAGAATGGGCTATAGGTTGTTATTAGGTTCAGCCCCGAGGTTTGTAGCAGAACTGGCGGGTAACTCCGCTATGTTATTAGCAGAAGATCCTATTGTTGTAAAAAATGCAATAACGAAATATAAGAAATTTTCTATGACACCCGGCGTTAGGGCCAACACAAAGTTTATAAACGCTCTAACAGAACTTGGCTCAGGAGAGACCGATAAATTAGGAGGTAGGTTAGTTGCAGATTCTAAATATTCTGATAAGAGTGGAATATTAAATATAAATTCGAGAAATAGACATTTATACAATCCTATATTAAATAAAATGGAGCAAATAAGTAAGCTTCCAAAAAAATACACTTATGATACAATAGCTGGTATACAAGATTTTTTAATGGCAGGGGGAGATAGACTTATATCCAGACCTATTTGGGTATCTAAATTTGCGAATGAATTTAAAAAAAATGTTAAAAAATATTACCATGAAGATGTAGATTTAAGTGTTGAAGATTTTAATGAAATTTCAGATGGAGAATCAAAGTATTTAAATGAGAAATACAGAAAAGCAAGAGAAGAAGCTGTAACTGAGGCAGATAGAATAGCAATAAATATTTCTACTTCTTCTAATCCTTTCAATGCTATTGTAAAAAACGTTAAAAGGAATGATGTTAAAGATTATTATAGGACAATTAACACTTTCATGGCAAACTTTACCCTTAATGAATATGCTACTGCAAGGTTCGCTATAGGAGCAATGTTTAGAAGCGGTGAATTATCAAAAAAACAGGCTACTCTTTTATTGACGGGAGTTCTTGCCAGAATGTCCTCTTATGTTTTAGTGTACGGGTTATTAGCTGATCTATTGGATGAAGAAATATTTGGCGCGCCGGAAGATGACGATGATGAATTGGACTCTCTGGTTTATAGACAACTTATTGGCTCTGTTATGACTTTAATGTTTAGACAAAACTTAGGGAACATAACATCTTTACCAATTAACTTAGGGATAGAAGAGTTAAATAAAAAATATTTAGAGGAATTAAGGGACGGTAAGCCTTATAACTCTTACGAAAATTCTATTGTATATAGTTTAATAACATTAGACAGATTAGACAAGGGACTAGCTAATCAAGTTTTACCTATTTTGACAGGGCCGTATGTAGAATATTACAAGACAGCAAACAGAGCGATTGAACTTTATAACAGGACAAAAACAAGAAAAACTCAAGTTGCAAAAGACAGAGCTATAGATGAATTAAGAGAAATTATTTTACTACAAGTTCAAGGTCAATTAGGATTATTGCCATTTTACAAAGATATAATAAGGCAAAAAAGAAAAAAATTCTATGCTGAAAACTATGGCTCTAGCTCTGGCAGTTCTTCTGGGGGAATAAAAACATACTAATTAAATAAATAAAGGTAGAGACAATATAAAAGTAGTGTATTTAAAATTACTACTACCATAAAATTAAACTTTGGGTTTTTGGTACTTAACATAGGCTATTTTTTGGTGACCTTTAAGGCGTGGGCGAAAGTCCCTATATTTCATCTTCAAGGGAATCGGTTAGGTTTTTTAGTTTAGAAACCACCTGCGAAACTTCTCCCTTGAGTTGAGTATACTCATGGTCTATTAATAATTCATAAATTGTATTTACGGAGTTGTGAAGATCGTCCATAATATAATTAATATTACTGATACGTTTTTGTTCTAGCGGAGATATGTGCATTTCCCTGGCTTTATTGTTCTCTTAACAAAAGCCTTCCTTCGTAATCATCAACTGTTTTAATAGCTCTATATATTCTCCTTGACTGTTTATGTGTATTCTCTATATCAGCCTTTGTAGATTCTTTACCTAAATTACAGTAAAGTTCAGCGTCTATCTCTAAAAGAGAATCAATTTTCTTTCTGTCACTCCAACTAGAGAACCCTAAAATCTTATCTATATCGTCAGCAGTATAATCCATAAACAATTATCCTTACCTAAAGTTAAGTAATTTTTTCTTTAGTTTTTTTTAATTTGTGATATTTTTCTTTCAAGTTTATGTGGTGGTGAAGTAATAAATCAAACTTTTCCTCGGCTGTGAGTCCAATAAAATTGTTGGCAAAATTAAATTCTTTCTTAAATTCTAATCGAATAGCATGGTAGAGGTCTATCCAATATTTCTCTTCCCATATATAAAATAATTTAAAAGTTTTTAAACCGTGCAAAACACTTGCGTGGTCTTTGTTAACCTTAGCACCAATATCCTGTAAAGAGTGAGGCGTAAAATCTTTACTTAATTGGAAATATAAGGCTCTTGCGTAGACGTAAGGCCTTTTACGAGAGGAGGTTGTTATGTCTAGTTGGGTATATTCAACCACACAATTTTTTATTATTTCTAATTTATAAAAAGGGGAATGAATTTTGTTATTCTTCATAGTTATAGGTTTTGTTTAAGTTTAAGTAATCTAAGTAATCATCTGACTCAATGATTTTGAATTTATAAAATAAAGGGTGTCTGGATTGAGCCGCCAAATATTCAACGCTAAAATATAAGGGGTTTCCTAAAGCAACAACTCCTGCGAACAGACCAAAGCGTTTAAACTTTTCTGTTGTTATATTATCTTTATATATTTTTGTAGCCATAGTATCGAGCTGCATTATAACTGAAGCGCTATACAGTGGAGGGAGGGTTTCAAGCTCTTCCAAAAATGTTTCTTCCATTTCGTAAAAATATTCATCCCCTGAAAACTTCTGCGGTAAACCCATAGCTTTTTAATTCTTCTATTCTGTATTCCTGTAAACTGGAAACCTTTCCTTTTTTAGTTTTGATTTCATAGAACTCTACACCATGCTTGGGATGTATAGCTAATATATCG
>TARA_R110002051_G_scaffold190550_1_pt1 | contig 10370 bp, 7 predicted proteins | sample TARA_R110002051 | Tara Oceans TARA_R110002051 (sample SAMEA4397023) | marine metagenome | biome: Polar Biome; feature: [MES] marine water layer (ENVO:01000295) within the mesopelagic zone...; material: water (ENVO:00002006), including particulate matter (ENVO:01000060) such as...... | reverse complement strand
CAGCACGTAATAGATTGTCTATTGCATATTTCGGGTTTAAAATAAGGATGACTTAAATTTCACTTGTTCTCTTCTTTCGACTTTGGTAACCTGCCTGCTTTTTTCAAAGCATCATGGATCAACCATTCCAATTGTCCATTGGTGCTCCTGAATTCGTCTGCAGCCCATTTTTCCATGGCCTTCATCAGCCGTTCATCTATGCGCAGGGCAAAAGGTTTTTTTTGTGCCATAAATTATTACCTTTCACATCTCCATTCTTCCCATGCCTCCAGAATTTTATCTGGATTTCGGGTACTCAACACAAAACTACTATCTTTCAATGAAACCCTCACTACATATGCTGTGCTGAATAGATATTTCCACTCCCCTTTTAGATCGTAATGAAAACCTAATCCTCCCCCAGTCAAAATCGGGCTTTTCTTTATTTGTTGGATATTCTTCACTTCTTCCCACTTGTATTTTCTCCAAGAATTAATAAAAGGAGAAATTTTATAAGAAAGCCCTGAAGGCTCCAACCTGATCACAAGCTTCATACTAACAATCAACAAGCCTATAAGCATTGATATAGCCAAGACAATTGCTATAACCATATAGCCTGTAGAATCTAGGCCTTCAATAAAACCTCCTAACAATCCTACAGCAATTACCAATAGCTGAATACCAAAAAAAACAGGTACAAACCAAGTATCTTTCAAAGTCTGCGACTCATTGTATACCATAATTATTGATTTAATGTACCCACATTTACAACAGGACTTGCATTTTTATCAGAACACAATACAACCATCAGGTTACTTACCATAGCTGCCTTCTTTTCATCCTCAAAATCAATGATACCTTTTATTTTCAGATCTTCCAGAGCCATTTCTACCATCCCCACTGCTCCATCAACAATCATTCTCCTGGCCGCAACGATAGCGGTAGCTTGCTGTCTTTGCAACATGGCTGATGCGATTTCGGAGGAGTAGGCCAAATGAGATATTCTTGCCTCAATAACCTTTATACCTGCATGCTGCAACCGTGCGCTTATTTCATCTTCAAGAGATTTGTTAACATCCTCAACCCCTGAGCGAAGGGTCACCTCTGCATGCTCGTCTTCAAAATTGTCATAAGGGTAAGTTCCTGCCATTTTACGAACAGCAGCATCAGCTTGTAAATGCACGAAATTTTCATAATCATCAACATCAAATGAAGCCTTAAAGGTGTCGGCTACTTGCCATACGACTATGGTTCCAACCATTACTGGGTTACCTATTTTGTCATTCACTTTTAAAGGTTTGTTTTCAAAATTTCGAACCCTTAAAGAAATTTTCTTCTTTGTCATGAATGGAATTACCCAAAAGAAGCCGTCGCTTTTTACCGTTCCCTTATATGAACCGAAAAGAAGTAGTACCATTGCCTTATTTGGCTCTACGATAAAAAATCCTGGTATTATAAAAATGAGCAAGATTACAGCCGGTACAAAAAGAAAGGGGATTTTACCAATAAAAGCAAACACTAGGATTGCCAATAAGAATAAGGTCAAGAATACCATTGAGTATCCCGACTGGGGTTTAATTGTCTTTTCCATATTATTTTTAATATTATAATGATATCATTTCAAATATATAAAAATTAATTAATATTCCCATTGGATCAAAATAAAAATACTGATCATCAACAATTTATCCACTAAAATATTGAAAAGGACAGAGCTTTATTTAAATGAAAACTATTAGAATAGCACTTATACCATAATAAAAAGAAAAAAATTATAGAAATTAAAGAAAAAAAAGCTGGACAAAAACATAAAACACATATATTCAAGCAATTAAAGCCCTATTATCCAAAATTATAATGATAATTTATTTAAAAGGGCAGAAGGTAAATTCATTTTTTTTTATATTGTCCAATTAATTTGATTAACCATCTAAAAAAACATATTACATAAACTTCTAAACCCAAATTCAATGAACGAAAACATTAACAAAAGTGCACTCTTTAACGGGAGCTGTTTTGCACTTATCACCACCGCTTTCACCTTTAGTATCCGGGCTGGTATCTTACCAGAACTTGGAGAAGAATTCGGACTATCCGCAACCCAATTGGGATTTATCAATTCAATGTGGTTTTTGGGTTTTCCCATTTCCATGATCATTGGTGGTATAGTTTACCACTCTTTTGGTCCTAAAAATATTATGAGAGTGGCATTTCTTGCACATACTCTAGGTATTTTATTAACCATTTACGCGGGTGGCTACACCACCTTATTGATTTCCACCCTATTTATTGGATTTGGAAACGGTTGTACAGAAGCCGCTTGTAACCCTATGATTGCTGATATGTACTCTGGGGTAAAAATGAACAAAATGCTAAACAGGTTCCATATGTGGTTCCCTGGAGGTATCATGGTAGGTGCGCTAATCTCTACCTTTATGACTGGGCTGAACTTAGGATGGGAAGCACAAATGTGGGTAACCATGATTCCTACAGTTATTTACGCCTATTTATTCTTTGGTAAAACTTTTCCAAAAGCAAAAGTCGAAGGTTCAACTTCTCTACTCAATAATTTCAAAGCTTTATTTAGTCCTGTTTTCCTATTCCTTTTTGTTTGCATGGCCTTTACAGCTATTTCCGAATTCGGACCACAACAATGGGTGAATATCATTTTGGCTAACAGTGGTGCTAATGCAATGATCATTTTGGCCTTGACTACTGGAGTAATGGCCGTAGCTAGGTTCTTTGCAGGACCAGTTGTAGCCAAACTTGGTCAAACTGGTGTATTATTATTAGGAGCTATTTTAGCCACAATAGGTATTTACCTATTCAGTATAGTAACCGGACCTGCGGCTTATGTCGTAGCTGTAATATTTGCCCTTGGAGTGGCTTATTTCTGGCCAGTTATGGTAGGTGCCGTTGCGCAGAGAGTTCCACTAAGTGGCGCATTGGGATTATCCATCATTGGTGGTATCGGAATGTTTTCTACTGCAATTTTCCAAGGGGTAATCGGTGGCTGGATTGATTCAGCCAGAGCTGAATCAAGTGCTGAAGGATTAACAGGAGACGCATTAGAACTAGCAGCCGGTCAAGCCACGCTCCAAAACATGGCTTTCTTCCCAATAATATTAATCGTACTCTTTACAATTTTCTTCTTCTGGCAGAAAAACTCTAAAAAGACTGAAGCAGTAAGCCCTGTCTGATTTAGTTATAAAATTATTAGGTATTAAAGGAGTCACAAGTAGGGTGACTCCTTTTTTTTTGCTTATCACACAGGGATAACCTTTCGAAACATTGACAACAATATTAAATGTGCTATTATTGAACTTTTATTTAATAAAATATGGTTCTACTGTTTTATTAACTGTCTTAAACATTAAAAACCTTCTCAATATGTTCGAAGAATATCTGACTTTAGAAATAGGGAATAATACTACTAAGGATTATCTGTTGGCAATTGCCTTTATCGTAATTGGCATTTTGGTAGTCAGGATATTTAAAAAAACCTTTTTACAAAAAATTAAAAAGCTGACTCAAAAAACATCAACTAATTTTGATGATTATTTGATTGAAGCTATTGAAAAGTTTGTTATTCCTGCCCTATATATTTCAATAGTATTTTTCGGCATTAAAACACTGACTATATCTGGTGGTTTTAGGGACATTATTTCCAATGCCCATAAAGTAATATTGGCTTATTATATTGTGAGACTTGTATCCAACGTCTTAATTCTATTACTAAAAACCTGGGTAAAAGAACAGGAAAACGGAGAAGAGAAAGTCAAACAAATAGGTGGTATAATACTTATTATTAATGTATTGATATGGGGTCTAGGTATTTTATTCCTATTCGACAACCTTGGTTACGATGTGACTGCTATTGTAACAGGAATGGGGATTGGTGGTATTGCGGTAGCCCTCGCTGCTCAAAACATTCTAGGTGATCTATTCAATTATTTTGTCATATTCTTTGATCGACCTATTGAGATTGGTGATTTCATAGTAATTGATGACAAAAATGGCGTTGTCGAAAAAATTGGAATCAAAACGACAAGGATAAAAACGCTTTCTGGAGAACAGCTTGTTGTGGCCAATAGTGATTTAACCAGTTCTAGAATTCACAATTACAAAAAAATGCAAAGGAGAAGAATTCTCTTTGGCGTAGGAGTAAGTTATGAAACAAATTCTGATGATTTAAAGAAAATCCCAGGAATACTCAAAGAAATTGTTAACCATCAGAAACCTATAACCTTCGATAGAGCTCACTTTAAAGAATTTGGAGATTCCAGCCTAAATTTTGAGGTAGTTTACTATATAGAGGACGCTGCTTACAATACCTACATGGACATTCAACAACAGATTAATTTCGAGATTTTTGACAAATTTGATTCTATGGGAATAAGTATTGCCTTCCCAACACGCACCTTGTACCTTCGTAACGAAAACGATCAAGAGCTTAAAATAAACTCCATTACTAACCCTGAAAAAGTGGACAAAGCAAAAGATTAAGAAGTTAGGCCCTTGAATTAATACATTAGTGTAAATCCAAATTCAATCAAATTTGGGTTTACACTTTCTTTAATTCAATTCAGTAAAAAACGTCTTTTACTTGGTAAGTCATAATCACCAATAATATATTGTTTTAATCCTACTTATTTTTTTTATCACTGCACTAATTTCTCCGCACTCTTCAATAAGGAACGCTAATCCCAACCTCCCCTAAGCTTAAATAGAGCAACAATTCAATTAACTGGATCAAAAGAAAAAATGCCCGTCTAAAAGAAAGACTGAATCTAGAAAAGAATAATTAATTGTTTAGGTAAGCAATTTCACCAAATTTTGATTAAAATATTACAATAATTAAAATTTTATTGAAATAATTCTTAATTTATCGATCAAAATATTTTGGCTCCCAATTAATAAGTTTTCGTCAAAAAATCACCTTAATTAATTAAGATACTTATCAATAAAAATCATAAAATAATTTAATCTTTCTACAATAAATAAATAAACTTGTTGAAGAAATAAACACAATGTGGGGTCTACCCACATATACATTGAAGATTAATTACCCAACTGATCAATTAAAATAAAAAAAAATAAAATAATTCAATGTTAAAAATTGTTTACTAAATGCATTTTAAGTAGTATTACATACTAAATATTAGGTATGAAATAAATAATGAGTAAAAATTGCTAAATAAACACACCAACAAGAATTGCCATAACTCATAGATTTAACTAGAATTAAATATTTGGTACGAAATTTCATTGCACCACTATGCCTACTTAACAATTAATTACCCAAAATATTAGGCAGTTCAAGTGCGAGAATAATCAGGTTAGAAGGGACGGAGATAAAGTGGAGAAAGCCAACTAAAAAACTCCACATGAACAACCTATCCATATCTTATGATATTGGATGAAATATTTGTATGCGTTTTCAAACCTAAGTTGATTAAATATTAGCAAACCACCAACTAAATACGAGTCCTAATGAATAGCACATTACCAAAGCTAGTCCTTTGTTTCAGCTTGATATTATTGAGCATAAAGGCAAGCGCTACAGATTACTATTTTTCAAACGAATCGGGGAATGATTCCAGAAGTACCACACAAGCACAAAATCCCGACACACCCTGGAAATCTATTAACAAATTAAATGCCATTTTTGGTAGTTTAAAGCCTGGAGATGCCATTTATTTTAAAAGAGGTGAAACTTTCTATGGCACAATAAAGGCAACCAAAAGTGGTAGTCCTGGCAGTCCCATTAAAATAGACGCCTATGGATCAGGGGCTAAACCCATAATAACTTCCTTTGAAAAGGTGAGCGGCTGGGCATCTATAGGAAATGGTAGGTATGAGAGCACAAATACTTTTCCAAATTATGAATCAAACATTGTAACTATAAATGAACAGATTTATGAAAAGGGTCGATTCCCAAATAGCGACGGACCAAATGGTGGCTATTTGAGTGTTTCCTCTTTTTCTGGAAACTCTTCAGTTAGCAGCAATGAACTGTCAGGAGCACCTAACTTCAGTAATGGTGAGATTGTCATAAGAAAAAATCAATGGATTTTGGATAGGCACCTCATCAAGTCCAATTCAGGTTCTACTATAAACTACCATGGGTCTGGAGCATATAACCCTACTACAGGATTTGGATTTTTCATTCAAAATCACCTTTCCACACTTGACAAATTCGGCGAGTGGTTTTATAACAACAGCAGAAAATTAAATATTTATTTTGGCAATACTAACCCAAACAATCACACCGTCCGAGTTGCTACATTAGAAAACCTTCTCGTAAAGTCTTACAATGTAGATCATTTGTTGATACAGAGCCTTCACTTTAAAGGTGCCAATAAAGATGCCATATATATAGGAGAAGGAAGGGATGTAGTCATTAACAATACTGACATTGAATTTTCAGGAGAGAATGGCGTTACTTCACTAAACATCAAGGAATTAGTTATAAAAAATAGTAGGATTAATTACTCCTTAAACACAGGACTTAATTTAAGGTACGGTAATGATAATGCTATCATTCGGGACAATATTATTGAAAACAGTTTTCCATTTCATGGCGGAGGTCAAAACGAGGATAATAACGGCAATGGAATATTTGTATCAGGTAATAATGTACTCATTGAGAACAATATTGTCAAACAGACTGGATTTAACGGGATTCATTTTAACGGAAACAATATTTCTATCAAGAACAATCTAATACAGAAATTTTGCCTCTTAAAAAATGACTGTGGTGGAATTTACACTTTTGGTGGCAACACAGTTACCAACTTCAGCAACCGAGTTATTGAAAGTAACATAATAATAGATGGCTTTGCTACAAATTATGGCACACCCAATTACGCAAAACAAAACCACCACCCACAAGGCAGTGGAATATTTTTAGATGATAATGTAAATAATGTTTCCTTAATTAAAAACACTATTGCAAATACAACATATTCAGGACTTAAAGCATCTAATGTTTTCAATGTAAGTGTTAAGGACAATACTTTTTTCAATTCTTATGTCCAAGCATTGGTAGGAAATAGCGAAAGAGGAACAGACACCCGAAATGTGACCTTTTCAAGCAATATACTCTTTTCAAAACACACTGACCAACACTCTTACTACATCAATTCTTATAAGGATGACATACCAAGTTTCGGAACTTTTGAGAGCAATTATTTCGCCAGACCTTTAGGTGACAACCACAGTATTTACCTTTCTTATTATAAAGACAATAAGAAATACATGGAAATCAAAGACCTAAACAATTGGAAAAGCACTTTTAATAAAGACAAAACTTCCGTTACATTTATACAGGATGAATTTAAACAATTTAGCCTTAAAAGTTTTATAGGGGAATTGCTGTATGATAATCTATCTTTTCTAAAAGGCATTAATAATTTTAATTGCAATGACTGTACACAATCTTGGGATTCCAATGGAATTTTGAGCGGGTCCATCAAAATCAATAGTCCGGGATATTCCTCAGCTCTAGCAAGAATTAGAAGTGTTGAAAAAAGCAAAACTTACGTTGCGAAATTCAAAGCCAAAAGTAATAAAACTGGGAACCTTAGAGTCGTTTTAAGATATGCTGGAACTCCTTGGGAAATTGTTTCTCCCGCTACGGTAGTAGAATTAGGAACTGAAGCAAAAGAATATTCAGTTCTATTAAAGCCTTACGCCAATGTTTCTGAACCAGTAATTATGTTTATTTCTGATGTTGGAAATTGGGAATACTGGATTGACGATTTAGAAATAAGAGAAGCAGATGTGGAAATAACTGATCCTGACAATGTATTTCTCTTTGAATACAATGCTACTAAATCAAAGAAGTCAATTTCTTTGGATGGAACATTTAAAGACGTTAAAGGTGTCTCTTACACTGGTTCCTATCAAATAGAACCTTATTCTTCTGCCATATTAGTAAGAACATCAGAGGCCACTCCTCCTCCTCCAGTCTCCAAACCTGATATTCAACAAGAGGTGAAAATTACTACACCAAGTTCCAATAGTAGTTTTGAACTCGGAGAGAAAATAGAACTGATAGCCGAAGTAACGCCTAATCAAGACAACATTAGCAAGGTCGCTTTCTACAATGGCAATCAACTTATTGGTAATGCTTCAGAACAACCCTATAAGCTCAGCTGGGGAAATGGGGATGCAGGAAACCATCAAATTACAGCAATTGTTGTCAATAACAACAACACCACGGTAGCTACTTCAGCTCAAATAGCTATAAAAATAAATGCTGAAATCCCTGATTCTGAAACTGGAAACCCAATCGGAGACTCTTATTCCTTACACCTAAACATTGGATCAAATGATACGAAATCCTATGAAGGAAATACGTTTATTTCATTAGGTGAAGCCGATGGGTCCACTGGTAGATCCAACTCCTTAGAATTGAACACTGGAGAAGGTAGCATTTTTGAATCCATTTCATTTAATGAAGATCTTGAGTATAAAATCCCCATCCCTAACGGCATCTATACGGTAAAAACTTACCATCAAGAAGTTCACTTTGGGCTTAATGGTGTCTCTGGAAGTAATGGCAAAAGGGTATTTGATGTGATCCTTGAGGGACAAACCAAATACAAAAACCTAGATCTGTACGCCTTAAGTAAAAATCAAAAGGTAGTATTAACCCATGAAGACATTGAAGTTAAAGACGGCATTTTAAACCTTAACTTAATTGCTTCTGCAAACAATGCCATTATCTCAGGCATCTCAATTATAGAGAAAGGTACAGCAGCACCAGTAGAATCCATAGAAGGTGCAAAGTTTATAAATGTAGGCGGTCTTAAAGATGAGAAATACAATGGGGACTTATTTGTCTCTGATTATATTGACAAACATTTCTCATCATCTGGAATTTATGAAAACATTGCTTCCTCTAATGAGCCTTTATTTCAAACCAATAGGTTTTCAGAAAACCTGATCTATACGATCCCAGTCAAAAATGGTACTTATAGAGTTAAAACTTATCATATAGAAAACTATTTTGGAGTATCTAACCCTGATACAAGAGAAGGGTTAAGGGTATTTGACATATTCATGCAAAATCAACTGGTAAAAAGTAATCTTGATCTTTATGCTACAAGTGGAAATCAGGAAACTGTTTTGGTTTTCAACGAAATTATAGTAAAGAATGGTGAGCTTAAAATTGAACTTAAAGCCTCTGTTAACAACGCCCTTTTATCAGGAATAGCGATCATCCCAATGAGTGGCGTTAGCAACCCTTCAGAAGAAGATTCCTTCTTTATAAATGTGGGAAGCGAAGCGGATACCAAATACAATGGAGTTGACTTTGTCTCAGAAAATAGTGTTGGGCAAATACCTTCTGAATCAAATCTATACATTGTTCCTTCATCAAGTTCAGATCAATTGTACCAATCTAATCGTTACGGGAGATCACTAGATTATAAATTCCCTGTGTCGAACGGGAAATACACAGTTATTACCTACCATAATGAAAATTATTTTGGTGAGATAACTAATACGACGGGTCCGAACAACAGGGTATTTGACATCTTTATTGAAAGTGTTAAAGTAAAAGGCAATGTCGACCTCTACATAGAAAACACAAATCGACCCGTTGCTTTACGATTTGAGAATATCGACGTTTCAGACGGCGTTTTAAACTTAAATCTCAATGGAGTAATAAACAATGCTTTGCTATCCGGAATTGCTATTTTCCCAAGTGCTAAGGATAACCTAGGTAACACAAATCTAAGACAGATAATTGGCGAAGCTGAAGCGTTGTCAACCCTAAGCGAAATGAGAGAAGATGGAATTCAAAATACCTATGAAAACAAACTCTATCCTAATCCTGCTGTAACTTCAGCTACCCTTGAAATAGGGAAAGAGTTAGGGAGATTTTACATAAGCATTCACAATATGAATGGTCAGCGAGTTGATTATTTTGATTCAGAGAGCATTGTCAATTCAGAAGGAAAATATGAAATACCTGTTCACCACCTGAAACAAGGTATCTATATTATTACTCTTTCATCAGAAGCTGAAATACTTGAAAGGATGAGACTGGCTGTCACACCTTAAAACAATTTACTTTCTCTAAAAAAGACCTTGAACAACTTCAAGGTCTTTTTTTTTCTCACGTAGAGTATTCAATCTTACACTTTAACCCGAAATATGCAACAGACATTCTATTACGTGCTGAAATCGCTTTAAAATCAACCACTTCGTTGCTGTTTTCAATTTCACCATAGCGGTGCTATGCTTAAATCTCCAAGCAGCCTTTTCTTGCGATTGCAACACTTCACGTAAACACGGGACAGGCTTCAGACTATTGTCAGGACGGAGAAATCCTATACATAATCCGGGTTTAATTTCACAGATGCCTAAGTTTCTTATAA
>TARA_R110002051_G_scaffold325831_1_pt1 | contig 10371 bp, 7 predicted proteins | sample TARA_R110002051 | Tara Oceans TARA_R110002051 (sample SAMEA4397023) | marine metagenome | biome: Polar Biome; feature: [MES] marine water layer (ENVO:01000295) within the mesopelagic zone...; material: water (ENVO:00002006), including particulate matter (ENVO:01000060) such as...... | reverse complement strand
TCTGGCTTGGCTTCTAATATTTTTTGATACCAAATTTCTGTTTGGGCACGAGTATTTGTGAAGAGCAGCACAGTTTGGCTTTTCTCTATTATAGGAATGATTTTAGGAAGTAATTTTACTCCCAAATGTCCTGCCCAAGGGTATTTTTCCACCTCATCAGGTAATACTGAACTTACTTTGATCTTTTTCTTTAACTTACTTCTAACGATTAGGACAGGCGCTTGAGGACCTATCAATACTTGGTGTGCCTGAGATAGGTTACCAATGGTAGCTGAAATCCCCCAAACCTTTATAGATGTCTTGGCAATAGTCCTTAAGTAACTTATGGCCAGTTGAATTTGAACCCCACGTTTATTTGCTAATAATTCGTGCCATTCGTCTACTATTATTGCTTTCAGGTTTTGGAACAATAATCCATTACCTTTTTGTGCCATTAATAGATGAAGGCTTTCCGGAGTTGTAATCAAGCACTCTGGCATGGATCTTTTTTGCTGCTGTCTTTGGGCTGCAGATGTATCGCCATTTCGCACAGCCACCCTCCAAGCTAAGCCGGTCTCTGAACATACCTCCTTCATGGCTTGGCCAATGTCCTGTGCCAATGCCCTTAATGGTGTTACCCAAATTACTTGTAAACCGTTCTTTCTAGGCTTTTTCCAACTGTCGGGATACTGGTTGACATATTCCTGTAATACAGGTATCCACAGTGCCATTGTTTTCCCGCTACCTGTAGGGGCATTCAATAGACCACTTTCTCCTGCTAGATAATTTTTTAGGCAAGCTTTCTGGAAATCGTAGGGAGTTCTGTTTTTTAAGGAATACCAATCTTTTACCCATTCATTCTTCATATATCTTAACTCCTATAAGTGAAGCGCTATGCCTAATAATAAAAAAGGTTTTACCTAAACTAAGCAATATTCAGCAGTATATGTAATGTATGCCAAGCAAATTCAGGTAGCTCTTTTTTCTTCGGCTATAGAGTTGAAAATTTCGAAAAACACATCCAATTTTACAGTATTGTGCCTTTTCTTTAAACCCACTTCAATTCTGCTTTGAAAACACAATTTGTTTGTGATTGTTTATTCTATTTCGAGTAAGTTTCTAGAGTAGAGAAAATTGGGCCAAAAAGATGCAACTACCAAAATAAGGTATTGGAAATAGAGTCAATTTAGTTTGGTATTGACAAAGTTAATGAGTCATAGGTTTTATTTTGCTCATTTTATATTACCCCAAGTGTCAATAAAACAATTTCAAGGTTTTAAAAAAAAAATCTAATTAATTACCAATAATAAAATTATTGGCCTTTTAAGTTTATGAGCGAGCGGCATGATGTATCACCGCTCGCTCATAGACTTTTAATAAACGGATGTTCCTATAAGACCTTTCGTTAAATCAGCTTTTTTAACCTTTTTTTACAAACTCAGATTTTAAAGCCATTGACCCAAAACCTGCAATTTTACAATCGATATTATGGTCGCCATCTGTTAGTCGAATGTTTTTCACTTTTGTACCTGCTTTTATTGGTTGAGGGTAACCTTTTACGGGTAAATTCTTCAATACAATTACAGAATCTCCATCTACCAAAACATTGCCATTAGCATCTTTTACTTCTGTACCAGAATCTGTTGTTTCTGTTTCTTCGGGATTCCATTCATGTCCGCATTCAGGACAAGATAATAGTAGGCCTGCTGTAGAATAGGTAAACTTAGATTCACATTTTGGGCAAGGTGGGAATTCGGACATGATTTCATAAATTTGATTTTGGCGCAATTAAAGGATAATATTTCTATTTGTCCATGAATTTATTGTGAATTATTGAATTTTGTTTTAAGTCAAAATAGACGAGTATCCTTCTGTTTCGTGAGGAAAAAATATTTAATTCAGTTGTTTATTCTGTTTTTTTTTTCTTAAGGTAGTGTCTTAACGGATTCTTTACAAATAGCCTGAACTTAATTAGTTTATGTAAAGTTCGAATGAAACAGGGGGAGCCTATAGTTTAAGTTGAGTTTATCACTTTTTCTTGTTTTTCCCAAGCCAGAAAATAAATCCAGTTATAGGTAGGGAGGCACCTATAAGCGATGCTAAAAACACAAGCATTCTTCCTGGAAGTCCCAAAATGTCTCCTAAATGAACTCCATAGACCATGGCGTTAATAGTGTTAAAAGTGCTGTTTTCACTAGATAATCCATATAAAAATTTTCCTTGAATAGGGGCTCCGCTGTATTGATCATGATAAAAATGATTGATAGCATTTAACCCTTTATTGGGATCAATAACGGAAATATGGATGGCTTCTTTTTTGCCATGAGGAACATTAATTCTTACTTGAGAATTAGAAAATTCAGTATGGTATTTTTCAATCAGCATGTTTAAAATTTTGTTGGGATCTGAATCTTGATCGGTAGTTGGGATCAGAGAACTTGGGCTTTCATAGCTCATTTCATTTTCACCACTTATTTCTTTGGTGACATCTTTCACCACCTTAAAACCCCAAAAGAGTCCTGTTATAATGCTAAAAATAAGGATCCAAGTGGCATAAAATCCCAGAACATTGTGTAGATCATAATTTAACTTCTTTGGAGAAACGGACCATTTAATGCTGAATTTTTCTTTTTTTGGCCAGCCTCGTAGTGGCCACCACAATAGTAGGCCAGAAATCAGCATTGGTAGCGCCAATAAGGTTACCCAATGAACAATTTCTCTACCTATGTCTCCAAGTAAAAGATTGCGATGTAAGTTTTTCAAATGGTTTAGCCATCCCTTTTTCATGTCTTGTAAGTGGATAAGCTCAGCCGTATATGGATTGATTTGGGCCAGGAAATAGGTGCCTGGAACATACAATAAAACCTCGATACTACTTTCTTGATCGCGATATAGTGCAGTGCGGAAATCGCCTTCCGGGAAGGCTTGTTGCATGGTGTTTCTTAATGTCGAAATATCAACAAAAGGTTTGTCTTGTTTCTCTACCTCGTGCTGATAAATTATCCGGCTTACTTCAGGTTCCCAAGTGTATAGTGCTCCGGAAAGTGCTATAATCGAGAATAGAAAACCTGTTCCCAAACCAATTATCAGGTGTATTTTAGCAAGGACTTTTCTAATGGACATGAATGAATAAAGTTTAAAATGATAGGGGTGATTTATTTTAAGCCAAGACATGCAAAAGCGACTTTGTCCTTCGTAGGTATAGGTTCATTATCCGTCAATCATTGCGGTTTTGGCAGAAGTCCCAGCAGTGTTGGGAAAACTGATTTTTTTGCGAATACATTACCTTATAACCTATTATCAGGAAAAGAAGGGTGAATTTCTTTGCAGAATAGGTGTTTAAAGCTTTGAATGTAAATATTTTTTTTTAGAATTCTGTTTTGGCATGGCTATTCTTTCGATTAAACCTGTGGTTTCAAAATGGAGGAACAGTTGACATAAATTTGCAAAAACAGGAAAGTATTTATTCGATTTTGCTCGTATTGAAGTATTTATTTCAGAAAAGCACAATGTTTAAATACAAAAACCACAGGAACAAGCCTGTGGTTTTTATTGGGTTAAATACCTTGGAAGTAAGTCGACTAATGCTGATTATTTTACAGGTGTCAATATGATATTTCGGTAACTTACATTCCCATGATCCCCTTGCAAATAGATAGGGCCAGCAGATAGTACATCAGCACTTATGGCTCCACCTGTAGGTCCCCAAGCAGGTTGGTTGTCAATGATTTTTTTACCATTTAATATTACCGTCACATGTCGGTCTACTAATGTGATATCCATTGTTTGCCATTCGCCTGCTGGTTTTTCTGCGGCTTGGCTAGGTTGTATACGACTGTACAATGCGCCCATGTTGTGCGAATCCAAGTCATTTCCATAGGAGTCTACCACCTGAATTTCATAGATTCCCCTTAGATAAACACCACTGTTATTTCCTTTGGGTACATTTACCTCCAGTTTGAGGTTGAAATCTTTGAATTCCTGCTTGGTACGGATGTTTCCATAAGATATGTGTTTACCATTTTCAGGTTGCACCGGATCGTTAACCAATATTCCATTTTCTACTTTGAAACCATTTTTTTGTTTGGGATTCATCAATTCCCAACCTGTTAGGTCTTTCTTATTGAACAAGGAAATGGGTTGCCCATAAACTACCTTTGAAAGGTCTGGTTTGGCTGGCATGGCAGGCATTGGGAACCCAGTGAAATTTGCCACATATTCTCCGTTTCTTCGTGGGCCTGACATGGTTCCTTTTAAAGTGTTTCCAGTCTTTTCTATTCTAAGGGTATTGGTAATGGTATGGCTTCGCTCATCACTTTTCTTTGAAATATTGGTTCTAGTGACTACGAGTGTGTTTTCATTTGCCAAATATACATTGGATACGGGCAGGACACTTCCACCAATCCATAGGAGCTCAGCATCTAAAAAACCCTGATCCTCATGCACATGAAGCCATCCGACTCCTCCTCCTTCAATTTCCAGACCCCACATGCCCAGAAAAGGATTGGCCAACTGATTGTTTGAAAGGGTATTGCCATGGCTGTGAACGACAATAAATAATAATAATAAAAATGAACTTATGACATTTTTCATTGCGTGTTAATTTTGAGTTGTTTCTTAAAGCTATTTTCCAATTTCAACATGGAAATATTGAAAGTAAATAATTATTTCTATTCTTGAACGATTTTTTCTCAATAAATACTTTTGCCTCTGCTTGATAGCAATGATACATTACTGTATTGGCCTATAAAAAATCCCAGAGAACAGTGCTGGGTACAGCATATATAATTGCCTCGAAAATCTAATGCTAATTGCTCTATATGTTCTTTTTCTCATGTGATTTTAGGTAAGAAGCTGTTTTTTTTGAATTCTAAAAAAAGAAATAATGGCATAGTTTACTTTAAATATTTATATTCAATTTGGAAAAAAATGAATAGTATGAAACAATCTAGAAGAGCATTTCTAAAAAACAGCACTTTGACAGTAGCAGGTTTAGGGATGATGCACTCAGCTTATTCCGGTTTACCCAATTTTTCGACCAATGATAAAATCAATATTGGCTTGATTGGGGCTAGAAGCAAAGGCTTTAATATTTTACACCACATGATGAAAACGGGCCAGGTAAACTGCCTTGGGATTTGTGATGTGGATCAGAATGTTCTGGAGAAAAGATTGGTAGATATAAAAGATGAATTTAAACAAACGCCGAAAGGTTATGGAGATTTTAGGCAATTGCTTGATAACCAAGAAATAGATGCTGTTATTATTGGTACTCCTGACCATTGGCATTGCTTGATTACGGTGTATGCCTGTCAGGCAGGTAAAGATGTATATGTGGAAAAACCCTTGGCAAACAGTATTGCTGAGTGTAATGTGATGGTGGCCGCAGCCAATAAATACAATAGGGTTGTGCAGGTTGGCCAACAGCAAAGAAGTGGTGAAGTATGGAATAGTGCCATGCAACACATCCATTCAGGAGGAATTGGAGAGATTAAGAAAGTGAATGTTTGGGCCAATTTTCCTTATGGTATGGGTTCAAGTAAAGTACCTAATCAGTCGGTTCCGGAAGGATTGGATTATGCGCTTTGGCAAGGTCCAGCAGAAAAAAGAGCTTATAACCCCAATCATGTGCACGGTAGTTGGAGGCATTTTTGGGATTATGGAGGAGGCTTGATGACTGATTGGGGAGTTCACTTGTTGGACATGGCACTTTGGGCTAAGAAAATAAGCCATGAACCCAAAACTGTGCTTGCTTCTGCTGCCAATTACAATATGGATACTTATTACCGTGAGACTTATGAAATGATGGATGTGAGTTACCCCATGGAGGATTATATGATTCATTGGTCGCATACGGCGGGAATACAAACAGGTCCCTATGACAAAGCCTATGGGGTGGAATTCGTAGGTGAAAAAGGTGTTCTTTTAGCAGATAGAGGTGATTGGAGTATTAGGCTAGGAGACAAAGGAGAAAGTGAAAAAGCCACGTTATTGGCCAAGGAAAAGTTTGACTTTAAAGGGAAGAGCGATATGGAAATTCATGTGCTGAATTTCTTAGACTGTGTAAGAAGTAGAGGTGTTACCAATTGCCCAATCGAAACAGGTAGAAATGTAGCTCTTTATGCTCATATGGGAAATATTGCGGCCAGGTCTGGTACCCAATATTTGAATTGGAATGAAGCCGCTGGTAAGTTTAATGGGAATAAGGTAGCAAATCAATTCATTGCACCCGAATACCATGGGGAATGGGAATTCCCAAAAGTGTAGTTTGCTGCTATACATGAAAATTACTTTTAGTAATTCTCCTTTTTTCTTAATGTAAATTAAACCCGAAATATGCAATAGACAATCTATTACGTGCTGAAATCGCTTTAAAATCAGCCACTTCGTTGCTGTTTTCAATTTCACCATAGCGGTGCTATGCTAAAATCTCCAAACAGCCTGATTTTATTGTGATTACACCACTTCCCGTAAACACGGAACAGGCTTCATCCCTGACTATTGTCAGGACGGAGAAATTCTTTTACATAATCCGGGATAAAATTATTCTTAATAGTTAACTCTAAACCATAGCGAAGAGGTTGTAGTCTAATAGACCTGTATTTACTTCTTTATTTATATGATTATAAAATCTATCTCTTTGGTTTTACTTGTGTAGGTATTTTCTTCTGAATATCTTTATTTGGATTGTGCATTTTATTCTTTTAATTAGCGTATTGCTAGTTGAATAGACCCAAAAATTGACCAATATTAAAACCCATAGTGACCAAGAACTGCTACAGTTAATTAGGGAGCATCAAAATCATCGTGCTTTTGAGATGCTCTACCAGCGCCATTTTGATTCGGTATTTGGATATGTGTACAAGGTCATGCAAGACCGCGAGACATCCGAAGATGTGGTTCAAAACATTTTTATTTCCATATGGAAAAAACCACCAAACTTAAGTCATCCTACAGTACTATTTTACCTTATTGGTGCGGCAAGGAATCAAATTGCGAAAGAAATTCGAAAGAATAAATGGAGCAAAGAGCAGTTGGATTTCATTAAAAATACAAAGGGAATTTGCTCTACTGATGAATACCTTGAAGAAAGAGAGACCCGTAAGTTGTTAGAGAGCGGAATTCAAAAATTGCCTGCAAAATGTAGAAATGTGTTCACCCTCAGTAGGTTTAGTTATTTGAGCAACAAGCAGATTTCTGAAAAATTGGGGATTTCTGTTTTCACCGTGGAAAATCACATTAAAAGAGCATTGTACCTACTAAGGCAATCCTTGGAGTTTATAGTAATTTGCTTGGTCAGTTGGTGTTGATGCGATACCTTTTTTTTTACTTAAATTGCCTATTAAGGTCAAAACCCGCAAATAATTTAGCCTAAACAAAAAAAATAGATTTTTTTTCGGCTCCGACTAGCTGATCCTTCGGTGTTATGGTACTTCCCTATATAACCCTTTGGAGTTTTATGCAGTTGAAGCAATTAATTAAGTGGGCAAATAAATACAGGTCAGGGAAGTTAGATCCTGAAAGGAATGGTCAATTTGATTCTTTACTAGATGAATTGGCACATTTGGGTAAAGCTCCTTCCCAAAATGAAATAAATGCATCAAAATTAAACATTTGGAAAAAAATAGAATCCAAAGGGAAGCCAAAATCCGCAGGCAAGAGCGTATACTTGGTGGTTAGAAAATTTGCTGCCGTACTTTTATTTTTTGCTTTCATAGGCTTGGCCGTATGGGAAATGTCAAATTTACAAGCTGAAATCCCGATGCTAGTGAAGAGAACCGATCAAGGGATGCGATCAACCGTTACCTTATCAGATGGCAGTAAGGTGCGTTTAAATGAAAATAGTAGCCTTGAATTTCCAGAAACTTTTGCTAAAGAGTTGCGCGTAGTACATTTGAATGGGGAAGCTTTTTTTGATATCAAGCCAAATCCTGAGAAACCCTTTAAAGTGGTTACGGAAACCTCAGAGGTAACTGTTTTAGGAACCTCCTTTAATGTGAATACACACTTTCAACCTGAGATCACAGTAACTAGCGGTAGGGTTAAAGTTGCCAATTTGAAATCCAATGAAGGGGTTGAACTAAATCCAGGGCAACAGGCCATTGTAAATCCAGATCAAATCCAGGTGAATGAAGTGAACCCAGATTTCTTTATTGGTTGGCATACTAGAAAATTGGTATTTGAGGAGGAGACAGTGGCATCTGTTTTTTCAATTTTGGAGCGTGCATATGGTGTCAGTATTGAAGTGAATATGCCACAAAAAGAAATTGAATGTGTGATCACTGGAGCTTATACTGGAGAGCGGATAGAAACGATCTTACTGGGATTGCGGCACATTTTGGATTTTGAATACCAAACAGATATAAGTACCAAAACAATTAATATAGATCTTAAAAATTGTAAATAAATCTTAAAAGCCTATGTAATACTTTGCGAAAAAGAAAAGGATCCAGTAACTGCTGTAACAGTTCTGGATCCAGCTCAAAACACTCATCAATTAACTAACCCGAAAAGAATTTTAAGCATTTAAAATTATGGAAATTAATTTACTAAAACTATTGATCATGGTATCAAAGAGGCTTTTATATGCCTTCCTTGTACAGGTGATTGCAATGCAATTTCTAATGGCGACCACCTCGAAAAGCCAAAATTTAGAGGATGTTAGTCTAAGTATAAGCGTTCAATCGAATACTTTTAAAGAGGTGCTGGGACTAATCCAGGAAAAAACCCTTTTTAACTTTACCTACAATCAAAAAGTAGTCAAGGATAAGAATCGATTTACCTTTTCTTATGAAGAAAGCAATCTAAAAGAGGTACTTCAGCACCTGGCGCAGGTTACATCATTTGAGTTCAAAAGAGTAAACAATACAATTTATGTAAAGCCCGGTCTTGAATCTGAAAATAACGAAGGCAAAGTTTCTGAACTAGTTTCACCTGCACAGGATTCGGATAATGCATTTGTACCTATCAATGGAACTGTGGTAGATGAAAGTGGCAACCCTATCCCCGGAGCAACGGTAATTATTGATGGTACCACCACCGGTACTGTCACTGACATTGATGGGAAATTCTCATTGAATGCAGAGGCTGGGGCGGTGATAAAAATCTCCTTTATAGGTTATAAAAGCCAAACCTTCACTGTAGGTAATCAAACTACTTTTTCAATCACCTTGATGGATGATCAAGCTGCCTTGGAAGAGGTGGTAGTAGTAGGATATGGAACTCAGAAAAAAGAAGATGTTACAGGAGCTGTTTCATCTGTAAACCAGGAAGCGATCAAAAATCTTCCAGTTTCTTCCTTGGATCAGAAAATGGTGGGACAAGTTGCAGGTGTTCAAATCCAGCAAGTATCTGGTGCACCTGGAGCAGGTACTTCAGTTAAAATCAGAGGGAGTGGATCCTTGGGAGCAGGCAATGAACCGCTCTATGTAATCGACGGAATGCCTTATTCTTCGGGGATGAACCAAACCCTAAACCCTTTGATGTTTATAGACCCAAATAATATTGAGTCTATTACTATTCTAAAGGATGCTTCTTCTACGGCCATTTACGGTTCCAGAGGTGCCAATGGAGTAATAATGATTACTACCAAAAAAGGTGAGCTTGACCAGACAACCATTAATTTTTCTTCCATGGTAGGTGTTCAACAAGTACCACAGAAGGGTAGACCACAACTTTTAGATCAAAGAGAATTTGCCCAATTTCAACGCGATAGAATTGATATCGGAGTTAGGCAAACTGAAGGAAGAGAACCTACCTTGGCGGATTATCCTGAGGAATATAGGAATTTGGATGCCCTATCAGGTAAGGGAACAGACTGGTATGATCTTGTTTTACAGACAGCTAAAATTCAGGACCATAATTTTAGCATGCAAAAAGGAACCAAAGATTCTAGAATTAATTTTAGTTTAGGTTACTTCAAGCAAGAGGGGGTATTGAAACATACCGGCATAGAAAGATTCAGTAGTAACCTGGGTATTGAAAGTAATGTCACCAATAAACTTAAAATAGGAGCGTCTATTCAACCTACCTTTATCAAACAAGATAGGGCCAACACCAATCTAAATAGAAATGACATTTTGGGTGTGAGTATTTGGGCCAACCCAATTTCTACTCCATATGATGCCAATGGAAACATTAAGCCATATATTGTAGCACCTCAAAGTCGCTTTCACTCGGCTTGGAGTTTTGTTAATCCTTTGTTTGCCTTACAGGAAATGAAAATGCAACAAAACACCTTTCAAAACCTTGGCTTGGCATTTGCTGAGTTGGAGATTCTGCCAAATTTAAGATTTAGGTCCTCCTTAAATACAATATTTGAAGTGTCGAAATATGAGCAGTACATACCAAGCTCTATTGGTGCATCTAACAGGCCTCCTACGCCAGGGACAG
>TARA_R110002051_G_scaffold185303_4_pt1 | contig 10387 bp, 8 predicted proteins | sample TARA_R110002051 | Tara Oceans TARA_R110002051 (sample SAMEA4397023) | marine metagenome | biome: Polar Biome; feature: [MES] marine water layer (ENVO:01000295) within the mesopelagic zone...; material: water (ENVO:00002006), including particulate matter (ENVO:01000060) such as...... | reverse complement strand
TTCTTTATCTTCGGGTATTTGCGAAAATGCAATCTCTAGCTCATATAAGTTTTCTAATCTAGTCTCATCAACTCGTGGTGCTTGACTCGTTGGCCCTATAAATGCCCCAGAAAATAAATAAGAAAGTCCAGGGTGATGTTGCCAGAACGTCAATAAACTTCGCAACAATTGTGGATTACGAAGTAGTGGACTATCCGCTGGCGTAACCCCACCCAACGTAACGTGATTTCCCCCTCCAGTACCGGTATGCTTACCATCCAGCATAAATTTTTCTGTACCTAAACGAGCTTTTTTAGCCTCTGCATAAAGCGTCAACGTATTATCAGTTAGTTCTTTCCAGTTATTTGCCGGATGAACATTTATTTCGATAACACCGGGATCAGGTGTAACTTTCAATACCTCTAAACGGTTATCTCGCGGTGGCTCATACCCTTCTAAAATTACCGGAGTGTTTAATTTTTTAGCAGTAGCCTCTATACTAGCCACTAAATCTAGAAAGTCTTCTGCGCTATCTAAAGGCGGTAAATACAAGTATAATTTATCTTCTCTAACCTCAGCACAAATTGCAGTACGAACAAAAGGCTGATTTTTATTTTTTCTTGTTTCTGTTTTCCTTCTATTTCTTCGCTTTAAATCGACTCCGTATGCTGGTAAAGCAGGTCGTTTTTCAAAAAGTTCAGGCTCTGCTGTTGGCTCTGATGGAATTTCAGGATTTTTTGGCAAAGAGTCTAATGGTAATCGCAATCCTATAGATGAATTACCAGGTGTCAATAATAAATGCTTACCTCTAAACTCCCACAGATTAGTAATCCATTTGCCGTTTTTTTTAATTAATGGGAATACATGACCTACGGCCTTACCGATACCTTGCTCTAAAATATCGCCCAATTTACGGCGTAAGTGGGTATCGTTTTTATTGTATTTTTTTGGATCAACATCAATTGGCAGTTTACCTTCTTCCCATAAAAAGTAAAATGCATCTTCGTATGCAGGAGTAACAGCTTCATTGTCAGTCCCTAAAAATTTGGATAATGTTCTTAAGAATGTCTCCGTAATATTTACGGGTAGTTTATAATTTTCCGCAAAGGAGGCCAGCAACTTTGGATCTCTCCAAATAGGGTTTCCATCTTTACGCCAATGAATACCTATTAACCAACGCGGTAAAGGTTCTCCAGGATACCATTTTCCTTGTGCATGATGTAAGACCCCGCCTTTACCGAACACATCCATTAAACTTAATGACAATTTACTTGCCAGTTTGCGTTTGTGCTCACCATCGGCCTCGGTATTCCACTCCCCCGACTCCATATCATCTACTGAAACAAAAGTTGGTTCGCCACCCATGGTTAGTCGAACATCATTCGCCTGTAATTCATCTTCAACCACAAAGCCTAAATCATAAATGGCTTTCCATTGCTCTTCTGTATAAGGTTTGGTTACGCGTGGAGATTCAAAAATACGGGTTACAGAATTTTCAAACTCAAAGGTAGTTTCAGCAAAATCGCTAAATCCGCTAACGGGTGCTGCACTTTCATAAGAAGGTGTACATGCCAAAGGAATATGACCTTCACCAGCCAACAGACCAGATGTAGCGTCTAAACCGATCCAACCCGCTCCTGGCAAATATACTTCTGCCCACGCATGTAAATCTGTAAAATCTTCTTCAGGACCCGATGGGCCATCCAATGATTTTTCGTCGGACTTCAATTGAACTAAATATCCAGAAACAAAACGTGAAGCCAAACCTAAATGGCGTAGCGTCTGTACCAATAACCAAGCATAATCTCTACACGAACCCAATTTACTGCTTAAGGTTTCTTCACAAGTTTGCACTCCAGGATCCATACGTAAGGTATAATTCAAATAATCATACAAATCGCTGTTCAAACCAATTAAAAAGTCGATACTACGCTTAGGTGTCATGTCGATTTTCGCCAACCAATCTTTTAAAAGCGGGCCACTTTCCACTTTTTCTAAATAGGGCAGTAATTCCTTTTTCAATTCTTCGGAATATGTAAAAGGAAATTCTTCTACAGCTTCTTCAACAAAGAAATCGAACGGATTAATCGTTTTTAAATCTGCAATAATTTCGACATCTACAGAAAGTTCAGTAGTCTTATCGGGGAATACGATACGTGCTAAATAATTACCAAACGGGTCTTGTTGCCAATTGAAAAAATGATTCTCTGGCTTAATCTTTATGGAGTACGATTCAATGGGCGTTCTACTATGTGGTGCAGGCCGCAATCTAAATATGTGTGGAGATAAGTTTATACTTCTATCGTATATATATTTTGTCTTATGTTTAATTGCAACTTTTAATGCCATAGGTGAGTCGTATTTCTTTCTTACCTAATATAAGCACTAATAATTATAATTGTATGCGTAAATATGTTAATCGCCTTTTTTTTATTCATAAAATAGCTAGGACGTTTTTTATTGCTAGATTGATAATCTAGAAGTTGATTTTTCATTCTTTCTATGGATAAAGCGCCTCTATTACAAGCATTGAAAACTAATTTTACCTGCTAAATTGCACATATAAAAAATTAAATCACTATTAATTTTCGTAAATTAAAGTTCAATTTCAAATCATCGACAAAATGGAAAAGGCACTTAAAACCATGATTGATAATATGCCCGAAAAAACAGGTAAGTCTTTAAAGGAGTGGAAAACGGTTCTGAAATCAAAATCATTTACAAAGCATTCTGAAGCTGTCAATTTTCTCAAAAAAGAACATGGTGTAACCCATGGTTTCGCCAATACCATTGTCACTTTATCCAAAGAAGAGAATAATACTCCTACAGACTTGGTTGACCAACAATATAAAGGGAAGGAAAACTTAAAACCAATTTACGAAGCCATTTTAAAAGTGGTGAAATCATTTGGCGATGATGTAACCATTACTCCTAAAAAAACCACTGTCAGTTTGATACGGAAAACACAATTCGCCCTTATTAAACCGGCCACTAAAACTAGAATTGACCTCGGACTCAAAATAAAGGATAAACCTACAAATGACCGATTAGAATCTTCTGGCCCTTTTGGCACCATGTGCACGCACAGAGTTCAGCTTACCGATGCTACGCAAGTCGATAGTGAATTAATCGAATGGTTAAAAGAAGCTTACGAAAAAGCAAATTAACAGCTGTATTCATTATTTAAAGTTGAGATTAAATACAAATAAAAATATTCTGTGATTTCTGATACTATTACCTTTGCTATATGAGTATCGAACAAACTGCTATCAAGACCACTTATTTCAGCATTATCGGAAACATATTTCTGGCCTTGATTAAAGGATTTGCTGGTTTTTTTGGTAATTCATATGCCCTTATTGCAGATGCTATTGAGTCTACTACCGATATTTTTTCTTCCATTTTAGTGCTCTTGGGATTCAAATATGCAGAACGCCCAGCAGATGAAAATCACCCGTACGGACACGGAAAAATAGAACCAGTCATTACATTTTTAGTCGTAGCGTTTTTGGTTATTTCTGCAACGGTCATTGCCTATGAAAGCATCGAGAATATTCAGACTCCGCATAAAGTTCCAAAAGCATGGACATTAATAGTTTTAGGTTTAATAATTGTATGGAAAGAAATCTCATACCGTATTGTGATCAAAAAAAGTAAAGAAACCAATAGCACTTCTTTAAAGGCAGATGCTTGGCACCATAGAAGCGATGCAATTACTTCTGTAATGGCTTTTATTGGCATTTCAATTGCCGTTATTTTTGGCAAAGGTTACGAAACTGCAGATGATTGGGCGGCATTACTTGCATCGGGGTTTATTCTTTACAATAGTTATTTGATTTTAAGACCTGCGCTTGGTGAGATTATGGATGAACAACGCTATGATGCCCTTTTGGAAGAAATCCGCACAAAATCTTTAGAGGTCCCCGGAGTTACAGGAACAGAAAAATGCTTTATTCGTAAAGCGGGAATGAAATTTCATGTTGATTTGCACGCCATGGTAGATGGTAATATCTCAGTTACCAAAGGCCATGACATTGCTCACCTGTTACAAGATCATCTTAATAAGGAAATTCCTAACCTAGAACATGTGCTGATTCATATTGAACCCGATGATCTATAAGTGCAATAACGCCAATGCATCTTCCGTCTTTCCTTCTTCCAACCATTTTTGGGCTAGCTTGTGAATTTCAGATGAATTCTTAGTTCCTTCTAAAATGGACTTAACTTGTGGATTTTCTGCAATTTTACCGATTGATTCTTTTGTAGGCAATTCTTCCAAATTGCCTAATCGACCTAAGTTATTACCCGTTAAAACAGCACTATTACGAACAGCTTCTGGCAACGAATCCACCCCAATTCCTTTGGTACGTATAGGTTTTGGTATTTCAAAAAGTGCATCGCCATTGGCCCTGCAATACCAATTGCCCCCCATACGCGCTACTAAGTCTAATTTTGGAGTGTCTAGATTACCATCTGCGTCTAAATACGCTTTCTTCACATGAATCTGTACCACTTTAGCCAATACCAAATTACCTGCTCCTGGTCCGTCGCCCAGTGCTATTACCTTATCGACCACACATTCAAAAGCAACAGGAGCTTCCCCTACTCTTGGTGGCTTTATTTTATCACTGGGTACTTGGGTAAATCCGGCTTTTATGAACTCATTTACACCTTCGTCATATTCGGTACTTGACAATGACATTTGCTCTACCATATCGTAATTGACAATATTGATGACCGTCTCTTTTATTTCCAAAACATTTTCTAAGGTATGCTTGGTAGTATTATCACGACCTCTTCTTGAAGGAGAAAATATCATGATCGGGGGATTAACACTGAACAGGTTAAAATAACTGAACGGACTCAAATTCACATTTCCATCCTTATCTACTGTACTGGCAAAACAGATTGGTCTAGGTGCAACTGCAGACAACAAATAACCATGTAACTCTTGTTGCGAAATGGTAGTTGGGTCTATTGAATTTATTTCCTTGTTATTTGACATTGCTGTAGTATTCTAATTTATTTATTGGGTACTATGGTTCCAGATACCTCTCCAAAACCTACTCGCTTTCCATCTTTTTCTGCGAAACCTCGCATTGTAACCGTATCGTTATCTTCAATAAATGTACGCTCGCTGCCATCTTTCAGTTTAAACGGTTTTTTACCGCCCCATGATATTTCCAATAAAGAACCAAAAGAGCTTTCATCTTTACCTGATATGGTACCAGATGCCATTACATCACCAACATTTACATTGCACCCGTTTACGGTATGATGCGCCAGTTGTTGCATCATATTCCAATACATATATTTGAAATTTGATTTACTAATGACAGTTTCATCTGAATTTTGTGCAGACATACCCACTTCTAATTGAATGTCATAATTATTTGCACCTTCATATTTTAAATAAGACAACACCTCTGGTTGTTGCTCGGGACCTTGAACTTTAAAAGGTTCCAATGCCTCTAAAGTAACAATCCATGGGGCCATGGAAGATGCAAAGTTTTTACCTAAAAACGGACCTAAAGGCACGTATTCCCATTTTTGAATATCACGTGCAGACCAGTCATTGAACAACACTAAACCGAAGATATGTTCAGCTGCATTTTTGGTTGAAATACGCTCACCTAATTCGGTGCTTTTGCCAACTATGAAACCCATTTCCAATTCAAAATCTAAATTTTTGGAGGGCTTGAACGAGGGTAATTCTTCATTACTTGGTTTTACCTGACCCAAGGGTCTGTGAATATTGGTGCCACTGACCACAATTGAAGAAGCGCGCCCATGATACCCTACCGGAATATGCCTCCAGTTCGGTAACAACGCATTTTCTGGATCACGGAACATCTTACCCACGTTGGTGGCATGCTCTATACTAGAATAGAAATCGGTATAATCACCCACATGCACTGGTAAATGCATAGTTGCATCTTTCTGTAAAGCAAAAACTTCAGGGTGATTTTTCAACGGAGAATTCTCAGAAACCAACATACGCTGTATATCTAAACGAACCTTATTGGTGATTTTCTTTCCTAATGCTATGAAATCATTTAACGTCTTCTGCCTAAAGTATGTCGCACTTACCTCTAACAGACCTAAATCAGATATTGCCGCCAAATCTAAAATCTGCTCTCCAATGGCCATACCTGCCCTAGGGGCATCATCTTTTAATGAGAAGATACCAAATGGAAGGTTATAGATTGAAAAATCTGAATTTTTGGGTACGGAAACCCATGTCTTTAATGTTGCCAAGTGCTTACTTATTTCTGTTATAACCAAGATTGATAATAGTCGCCATCATCTAATTTCAAAGCATTTTCGGTGACCATTAATGGTTTAAACGTATCTATCATTACCGCTAACTCTTCCGAACCTTTTTGACCTATACTGCGTTCTGCTGCACCAGGGTGCGGACCATGAGGTATACCTGCCGGATGTAATGATATATTACCTGGCTGTACGCCATTTCTACTCATAAAATCACCATCTACATAATACAACATCTCATCAGAATCAATATTCGAGTGATTATAAGGTGCCGGTATGGAAAGTGGATGATAATCATACAATCGTGGTACAAAAGAACAAATTACAAAGGCATTCGTCTCAAAAGTTTGATGCACTGGTGGCGGCTGATGAACTCTACCTGTAATAGGCTCAAAATTGTGAATGGAGAATCCGTACGGGAAATTGTACCCATCCCAACCCACAACATCAAAAGGGTGACCAATGTATACCATTTCATGCATGATACCTTGCTTCTTCACCTTCATCAAATGCTCGTTGTTATCATTAAAAGTTTCTAGATTTTGCGGCAATTTATAATCACGCTCACAAAATGGGGAATGCTCCAATAACTGACCGAACCAATTGCGATAGCGTTTTGGTGTATATATCGGAGAAAAGGATTCTGCATATAGAATACGGTTATCCTCAGTATCAAAATCTATCTGATAAATAGTCCCCCTAGGAATAATTAAATAATCGCCATATTCAAAGGGAATTTGCCCAAAAATGGTACGCAAAGTGCCCGTGCCTTTATGAATGAACAACATTTCATCGGCATCTGTATTTTTATAAAAATAATCACGTAACGATTTTCTTGGCGCTGCAACTCCGATAATAATATCACTGTTCACCAACAATGGTTCACGAGCCTCTAAGAAATCATCTTTTGCAGGAGCATTAAAGCTTACCAATTTTAACGAACGTATATTCTTCTCCAAGGCAATTTTGGGAGAAACATCGATGCTCTTTAATATCTCTTTGACCATGGTAGGCCTATTGTGGTGATATAATAAAGAGGACATACCGTCAAAACCAATTGTACCGAACAATTGCTCAGAATACAATTCACCATTTGGTTTCCTAAACTGCGTATGCCGCTTAGGTGGTAATTCTCCTTGTCTATGATATATAGGCATATACGTTCGTTATTAGTAGTTAATAAAGCTTCCTTTAAAAGTAATCTATTCTTAGATTTTCAAGAAATCTGTTGAACTTATAAAGTTCCTCTTAATTCTTGCTCACGTTCTATAGCTTCGAACAATGCCTTGAAATTTCCTTTCCCGAAAGAAGTTGCTCCTTTTCTTTGAATGATTTCAAAAAACATTGTTGGTCTTGCCTGTACGGTTTTGGTAAAAATCTGAAGTAAATAGCCCTCATCATCACGATCCACCAAAATACCGAGTTTTCTTAATGATTCAATATCCTCATCAATTTCACCAACTCTTTCCGTCAATACATCATAATAAGTAGTTGGTATGGTAAGAAATTCTACTCCTCTACTTTTTAAGTCAGACACTGTTTTTACGATATCATCTGTAGCTACGGCAATATGCTGCACCCCTTCACCTTCATAAAACTCTAAATACTCATCTACTTGAGATTTTTTCATTCCCGGTGCAGGTTCGTTGATAGGAAATTTAATACGACCGTTTCCATTACTCATTACCTTACTCATCAATGCCGTAAACTCTGTTGAAATATCCTTATCATCAAAAGACATAATCTGCTTAAAGCCCATTACATTAGCATAGAAATCTACCCAATAGTTCATTTGACCTTCATTCACATTACCTACCATATGATCTACAAATTTCAAACCTGTAGAAGTAGGTTCGTAATCGCTTTCCCATTTTTGGTACCCAGGTAAAAATATTCCGTTGTAGTCTTTACGTTCTACGAATATATGCACGACTTCACCGTAAGAATAGATTCCCGAACGAACTACTTTACCGCTCTCATCTTCCTCTGTAACAGGTTTCATATAGCTTTTAGCTCCTCTTTTCATAGCCTCTTCATAAGCATAGGTAGCATCATCTACCCAAAGTGCAGTAACTTTTACACCGTCACCATGCTTATCAATATGTCTACCTACATCCATTCCGCTTTTTAATGGAGATGTCAAAACCAAACGAATCTTGTCTTGTTCTACAACATAAGATTCCAAATCCCTACTACCAGTCTCTAAACCTTTATAAGCTAGAGATTTAAAACCGAATGCAGTTTTGTAATAATGTGCCGCCTGTTTTGAGTTACTTACGTACAGCTCTAAATAATCTGTACCATTGATAGGCATAAAATCTTGCGCCTCTTTGTGTTTGTTTTCTACTGCTGTTGATGTTGACATACTATTGAGTTTTATATTTTTGCCTTACTTATTGTTGCTTCTGCAACATATATATTAAAAAAAGTTATGCTGTTGTCGTTTGGGTTTTCATCAAAACTTCTAAAGCAGCTAATAGCGCTTTGTTCGCCTCTCTTACTCCAAATGAAATACGGACTTTACCTGGAGCACCAAAATTACCTACCGGGCGTACCATGATGCCTCTTTGTTCTAAAAAAGCTGTAAACTCCATGTCATTAATTGGTGGGTCTATTAATACAAAATTACCCTGTGTTGGCCAATATTTTATATGTAAAGCATGAAGTCCGTTCAAAACGAATTCTCGCTCCTCTTTTACCAAGGCTACCGTTTTAGTTACAAAATCAACATCTTTTAAAGCAGCAATCGCACCTTCTAAAGCCAATGAAGAAAGTAAGAATGGCTTACATATTTTTCTCATATAATTACTAATTTCCAATGGAGCATAGCAATACCCTACACGCAGACCTGCCAAACCATAAGTCTTTGAAAAACTGTTTATGGCAATTACATTTTTACCTTCTATTACAAAAGGAATTCCAGAAGTGTAATCTTCTGCTTCCGCAAAATGCCTGTACACTTCATCTAATACCAAAACTATGTGTTCAGGCAGCTTGTCAATAAACTTCCGCAAGTCTTCCATGGGAATATAATTCCCTGATGGATTATTTGGGGAGGCAAGAAATACTAGCTTCGTCTTATCTGTAATAGCCTCAAGAATACCATCTAGGTTATAATTATAATCTTCGGTCATAGGCACATTGATCGCCTTTGCTCCCATCCATCGTGTAAAAGCAGTATACGGCAGAAAACAAGGCTGACTAACAATTACCTCATCATTTTCACTTAGGAAAGCCTTAGAAATCATATCAATAATTTCAGAACCACTATTAGCGGTAATAAAATTATCCGCACCCAACACCCCGTCGAAGTCTTTAACTAGTGCCTCTCTTAATCGTATATCGTTATTATCAGGATAGAAGCTTAAATCATCTAACGTGTTTGCTAACGCCTGCTTCACTTTCGGTGAATACCCTAACGGATTTTCATTTGAAGATAGTTTGTGTACAGTTACACCATCGGGCATTACGATTTTTTTACCTCCACCTTTATATGTACTATCTTCTAAAATATAATTCTTAAAACCTAATTGCATATATCCCATTTTAGACCGTCTCGGCGGTAGTAAAATTACAACTATTTTTTAATTTTGTTGCATTAACAACAAAATTAACGATAAACTCCGTTACTTTTGGAAGAATAAGCACGAAAATTATGGACAGGACTGAGGGATTCGGCGTTTACATTGACCGTACCCTAAAAAAAGTACAAAGTACTTTTTTACAGGTATTTGCAGAAAACAGTATTGATTTAACTATTGAGCAATGGGTTATTTTACAACGTGTACACCTAGAAGGCAAAGATGCTTCACAGGCAGATATTGCCAAATCAAATTTTAGAAATCGAGCAACAACATCTAGGGTAATAAGCGGTTTATGTAAAAAAGGGCTCTTAAGAAAGTCAAGATTTAGAGATGACCAAAAGCGTTTTAAATTGGTAATGACCGAAGAAGGCACTAATCTTATGAAAGAGGTTATGCCCTTTATAAAGGATTTGAGAAAGGCTAGCACCCTGGGTATCACCGAAGAAGAATTTGAAATATTCTATAAAGTCTTAGATCAACTGTGGGAGAATTTCGACCAATACGATGGCAGGTCGTAACCGTATTTTAGAACATACATAAAATAATGAAAT
>TARA_R110002051_G_scaffold289909_1_pt1 | contig 10388 bp, 9 predicted proteins | sample TARA_R110002051 | Tara Oceans TARA_R110002051 (sample SAMEA4397023) | marine metagenome | biome: Polar Biome; feature: [MES] marine water layer (ENVO:01000295) within the mesopelagic zone...; material: water (ENVO:00002006), including particulate matter (ENVO:01000060) such as...... | reverse complement strand
CCGGGGTGAGGCCATCGCGCGGGCCTGCGCCGCCAAGGCCCGCGTCGTGGCCGCCGACGAAAAGGAAACCGGCGACCGGGCGCTCCTCAATCTCGGCCACACCTTCGGCCACGCGCTCGAAAAAGCCACCGGCTATTCCGACCGCCTGCTCCATGGCGAAGGCGTCGCCATCGGCATGGTGCTGGCATATCGGTTTTCGGCCAAACTGGGTCTTGCACCGTCCCAGGATGCCGGTCGGGTCCAAGCCCATTTGAAAAATGCCGGCCTGCCCACTACATTGGCCGATATCTCCGGAGACCTGCCGCCAACGCAAATGCTCATGGACGCCATCGCACAGGACAAGAAAGTCTCGCGCGGGCAATTGACGTTCATTTTAACGCGCGGCATCGGCAAGGCCTTCATCGAGAAAAACATCGACCCCGAAGCGGTCGCAACATTCCTTGAGGATATTCGCTGATGTCGTTGTGGCTGTCCCTGCTCGCCATTATCGCGCTGCTGGCCATGAGCTTTTTCTTTTCCGGCTCGGAAACCGCGCTGACCGCCTCATCGCGGGCCCGCATGTACCAATTGGCCAAGTCGGGCAACACGCGCGCCTCGCTGGTCGAAAAACTGACGGCGGAAAAGGAGCGCCTGATCGGCGCCATCCTTTTGGGCAACAACGTCGTCAACATTTTGGCCTCGACCCTTGCCGCCTCGGTGCTGATCCAGATTTTCGGCGAGGCCGGCATCGCCTATGCGACGCTCGCCATGACGGCGGCGGTCGTTGTGTTTTCCGAGGTGCTGCCCAAGACGCTTGCCCTGATCCGGCCCGACAGTTTTGCGCTCGTTGTCGCCCCGGTCATCAGGGTCATCGTGCTGGTGTTTTCACCGGTAACGCTGGCCGTGCAGTCTCTGGTCAACCTGATCCTGCGCGTGTTCGGTCTCGACCCCGACAAGGCCAGCGAAATCTCGGGCCATGATGAATTGCGCGGTACAGTGGATTTCCTTCACCACGAGGGCGAAGTGGTCAAGGGCGACCGCGACATGCTGGGCGGCATCCTCGATCTGCGCGAACTCGAAGTCTCCGACGTCATGGTGCACAGGACCCGCATGCTGGCGCTCGATGCCGACATGCCCGCCGACGAATTGATCGGCGCCATCCTCGACAGCCCCTTTACCCGCGTACCGCTCTACAAGGAAAAGCAGGACAATATCGTGGGCATCGTCCACGCCAAGGATCTGCTGCGCGCCATCCAGAAGGCCGACGGGGATTTCACAAAGGTCAATCCGGCCAGGATCGCCTTCAAACCCTGGTTCGTGCCCGACACGACCTCCGCCCAGGCCCAGCTCAACGCGTTCTTGAAGCGCAAGCTCCATTTCGCGCTGGTTGTCGATGAATATGGCGAGGTGCAGGGCCTGATCACCCTTGAAGACATCCTCGAGGAAATCGTCGGGGAAATCGCCGACGAGCACGACGCGGTGATCGATGGCGTGCGCAAGCAGGCCGACGGCTCCTATATCATCGACGGCCAGTTGCCGATCCGCGACCTCAACCGGGCGCTGGACTGGAACCTGCCCGACGAGGAAGCCACCACCGTTGCCGGTCTTGTGATCCACGAAGCCAAGCTGATCCCCGATCCGGGCCAGCAATTCACCTTCCACAACCTGCGCTTCAAGGTCCTGCGCCGCCAGCACAACAGGGTGACCCAGCTCCGGGTATCGCCGGTCGAAGCGGCGGTCAGCGCGAAGGAATGACCTTGATGGCCAGCGCGTGCAGCCCGGCATCGAACTGATCGGCAAGCGCCGCGTTGATGGCGCGGTGCTGGTCGACGCGATTGAGGCCATCGAGTTTTTCGCTGGCGATGGTGATGCGGAAATGGGTATTGCCCCCTTCCCGCCATCCTGCGTGACCATGATGACGCTCTGAATCGTCGATCACTTCGATCGACACCGGCGCGAAGGTTTCGGTGAGTTTGGCTTCGATTTCATCGCGAACGCTCATGTGTCAACACGCCTGTTATGGAAAATAGAACAAATTGAACCGGGCCAGCCGGTTTCAAACGGTATATGATTATGGGCTTTCGTTTCGCTAGAGTGCGATCGGGAAAAGTTGCACACTTTTCCGGTTCGATCTCACGAAAAAAATATGCTGGCCCCGCAACAAAGGTTCCCGTCCGCTCTCATGTCGAATTCCAAATCCAACATCTTTGACTCCGTCCGCATCAAGCCGCGCCGCTCCCAGGTTGAAGAGCAGGTGGCGACGCATCCGGGGTGCGATTGGGAAGGGTGTGACAAGCCCGGCATGCACAAGGCGCCAAAAGGCGCGCGCTCGGAGGGCCAGTTCCACAATTTCTGCCTCGAGCATGTGCGCCATTACAACAAGGCCTACAATTATTTCACCGGCATGGATGACGAGGAAATCGCCGATCACGCCACCAAGATGAACGCGCCCGGCAGCCGCGAAACCTGGGCCTATGGCTCCAACCGCTTCGGCAAATCGGACCCGCAGCCGAAAAAATACAAGGCGCGCGACTATACCGGCAGCCAGTTCCGCGACGTCAATGGCGTGTTCGCCCGCCTGCGTTCGCGCGCCCGTCAGGACGCCGGCGCCAAGGGTGAGGCCGCCGAGCGCGCCATCACGCTCACCGGCCAGGACCGTGCCGCTTTTGAAGTGCTCGGCCTTGAAGGGCGCAAGCCCTCGGGCGATATCAAATCGGCCTACAAGGCCCTGGTCAAACTCCACCACCCCGACGCCAATGGCGGCGACAAGGGCTCCGAAGACCGGCTGCGCAACATCATTTCGGCCTATAACCATCTCAAGCAGCGCGGCTTTGTCTGACCACCCACTTGCCTTTTCTGCAATGCGAAAAGCCGAGTGAAACAGGGTCGGAACGCTTGCGGCATCCCGCGCTCTAGGTTTATGGCAGTTGTGTTGCTATAAGCGCTCCGAATTTTTCCTTAAAAGACGCGAACCGAACGCGCCTTAGCATCGGAAAAACATGGTTCCGGTGCGCCCGAGACGAGGCAAATTATGACTGAGTTTTCCAACCTGCCCGACATCGAGTATTCAGTGCGCGATCTGTTCGGGATCGACAGCGACATGGTTGTCAAAGGCTATAAAGAACACACCGACCACGTGCCCGAGATCGATCCGGACTATCTGTTCGATCGCAACACCACCCTTGCCATTCTCGCCGGTTTCGCCTTCAACCGCCGCGTCATGGTGCAGGGCTATCACGGCACGGGCAAATCCACCCATATCGAACAGGTCGCCGCGCGCCTCAACTGGCCGCTGGTCCGCGTCAATCTCGACAGTCACGTCTCCCGTATCGACCTTGTCGGCAAGGACGCCATCGTCCTGCGCGACGGCAAGCAGGTGACCGAATTCCGCGATGGCATCCTGCCCTGGGCCGTCCAGAACAACATCGCCCTGGTGTTCGACGAATACGACGCCGGGCGTCCCGACGTGATGTTCGTGATCCAGCGCGTGCTCGAAGTGGCCGGCCGTCTCACCCTGCTCGATCAGAACCGCGTCATCCGCCCGCACCCCGCCTTCCGGCTGTTTTCCACGACCAACACCATCGGGCTTGGCGACACCTCGGGCCTCTATCACGGCACCCAGCAGATCAACCAGGGCCAGATGGACCGCTGGTCGATCGTGGTGACGCTGAACTATCTCGCCCATGAAAAGGAAGTCGGCATCGTTCTGGCCAAGGCCAAGAGCTACGACAAGGACGATGAGGGCCGCAAACTGGTCTCCAACATGGTCCGCGTCGCCGATCTGACCCGCTCGGCCTTCATCAATGGCGATCTTTCGACCGTCATGAGCCCGCGCGCCGTCATCACCTGGGCCGAAAACGCCGAAATCTTCGGCGATATCGGCTTTGCCTTCCGGCTGACCTTTTTGAACAAGTGCGACGAACTCGAACGCCCGGTGGTCGCCGAATTCTACCAGCGCGTGTTTGGCGTCGAGTTGCCTGAATCGGCCGCCAATCTGGCAATCTCGGCGTAGAGCCGCAAAGGCCCCGGCTTGCCTTTCCCCAAAAGGGGAAAGGTCGGCCCAAACGGCCGGGTGAGGGGGCCTTCCTCCCCGGCGTGACATCAGACGAAGAGCAACATGGCCCAGCCCCCGCGCATCAAAGCCAACAAGCCCGATCCCACCGGCCCGTTCAAGGCAGCGGTCGGCGCCGCCCTGCGCACCGTCGCGGGCAAGCACGATCTCGAGGTGAGCTTTACCGCAGACCGGCCCATCCTGACGGCCGACAAGGCCCGCCTTGCCGCCCTGCCCCGCCTGCCGACCTCCCGCGATATCGCCATCGCCCGCGGCCAGGGCGATGCCATGGCCATGCGCATGGCCAGCCACGACGCCGACACCCATCGCCGCCTTGCCCCCAAGGACCCCGATGCCAAGGCCGCCTTTGACGCGCTCGAACAGGCGCGCGTGGAATCGCTTGGCTGCTCGCGCATGGCGGGCATGAGCGGCAATATCGCCGAAATGATCGAGGACCGGCTGTTCCGCGCCAATTACGCCAATGTCACCGACCTCAAAGACGCGCCTTTGGCCGAAGCGCTCGGACTGATGATGCGCGAAAAGGTCGCCGGCATCCCCATCCCGCCCTCGGGCACCCCCATTGTCGATCTCTGGCGCGAAAAGCTCGAAGGCCGTATCGGCACTTCGCTTGATGAACTGGCAAGCCACCTCGACAACCAGGCCGAGTTTTCACGCAAAACGCGCTCCATCCTGCGCGACCTCGACCTTCTGGCCGAAGCCGATCCCGATCAGTTCGATTCCGACGATTCCGAAGGCTCCGATCAGGACGCCCAGAACAACCAGGCCATGAACGGCGAAGAGGAAGAGCAGGACGGCGACGCCGACAACCAGGACATGGACGGCACCGACGAGGCGCCGGGCGAACACGAGGAATCCGGCGACGTCGAAGGCATGGAGGCCGACAGCGCCGACACCGATGAGGACGCCCAGGCCGAAGCCGGCGAAGACGCTCCCGCCCCGCCCCCGCAGGGCGAAGGCGACCAGCGCCTGTCCAATCAGCCCACCTACAAGATCTTCACCGACAAGTTCGACGAGATCATCTCGGCCGCCGATCTGTGCCCGCCCGAAGAGCTCGACCAGCTCCGCCAATTGCTCGACAGGCAGCTCGAACATCTGGCCGGCGCCGTCGCCCGGCTGGCCAACAAGCTCCAGCGCCGTTTGATGGCTCAGCAGAACCGCGGCTGGGATTTCGACCTCGAGGAAGGTGTGCTCGACACCGCGCGCCTCACCCGTGTCGTCACCGATCCGCTCCAGGCCCTTTCGTTCAAGGCCGAACGCGACACCGAATTCCGCGACACCTGCGTCACGCTCCTGATCGACAATTCCGGCTCCATGCGTGGCCGCCCCATCACCATCGCGGCGATCTGCGGCGATATTCTCGCGCGCACCCTCGAGCGCTGCGGCGTCAAGGTGGAAATCCTCGGCTTCACCACCCGCGCCTGGAAGGGCGGCAAATCGCGTGAGGCCTGGCTCGACGCCGGACGCCCCCCCAATCCCGGCCGCGTCAACGACATCCGCCACATCATCTATAAAGGCGCCGACGAGCCCTGGCGCCACGCCAAGCGCAATCTCGGCCTGATGATGCGTGAGGGGTTGCTGAAAGAAAACATCGACGGCGAGGCCCTGCAATGGGCCCACAAGCGTATCGTCAACCGCCCGGAAAACCGCCGCATCCTGATGGTGATTTCCGATGGCGCGCCGGTCGATGATTCCACGCAAAGCGTCAATCCGGGCAATTACCTCGAAGCCCATCTGCGCGCCGTGATCGAGGAGATCGAAACCCGCTCCCCGGTCCAGCTCGTCGCCATCGGCATCGGCCATGACGTGACCCGCTATTACCGCCGCGCCGTCACCATTCTCGACGCCGACGAATTGGCCGGCGCCATGACCGACAATCTTGCCGCCCTGTTCGATGAAGAACTGCCCGTTCAAGCCCGGAGGCGGCGCTGAGACGTTTTGCCAGCGCCTCCGTGGTTGCCATAACGCTCGTTCTGGCGGCAGAACCGGCCTCCGCACAGTCCCCGAGCGCCGAGGCGATCGCGGTTTCCGCCCGGCCGATCACCAGCTTCCGCAACGCCGCGATCGGTGAGCAGGTCGGTAGCCTGATTTTTGCGGGCGGGCTGGAATTGACCGGCGCCCACCCCGATTTCGGCGGCATTTCCGGTCTCGCCTTCCGCGATGCGGCCCGCTTCGTCATGGTCACCGATCAGGGCCGTTTCCTCTCCGGGTCCCTCGATCTTGCCGATGGCGCTTCCGCCGGCCTCTCCGGGGTCGAGATCGATGTCGTGCGCAATTCATCGGGCAATCCGCTCCCCAACAAGTTTTCCTCCGATTCCGAAGCCATCGAAGTGGTTGTCCGCAACGGCGGGCCCGACGCCGTGCGGGTGGGGTTTGAAAACCTGGCCCGCATCGCCGAATTCGACCTCCTCGATGGTCGCCCCTTTGGTGCGGCGCGTGAAATCGCCATCCCCCAATGGCTGACCGATCTGCGCACCAATGAATCGATTGAATCGGTGTGCATCGCCCCGCCCGCGTCCCCGATTGCCGGATCGACCCTGATCATCGCCGAGGCCCACGCCCGAACCGCCGGCCAATGGGCAGCAACATTGCTGGGCAATCGCGACCGCGGCGATCTCGGCCTTGCCATGGCGCCCGGCCTCAATCCCACCGATTGCGCCTTCCTGCCCAATGGCGACCTGCTGGTTCTCGAACGCGGGCTGGCGTTCCTCGCCTTTTCCATGCAGATCCGGCGGATCCCCGCTAACGAGGTCCGCCCGGATGCCACACTGGATGGCGAAATCATCCTCTCAGGCTCGGGCAGCGCCGTCGACAATTTCGAGGCCCTGGGCGTGCGCACCTTGCCCGACGGCCAAACCCGCGTCACCATCGTCTCCGACGACAATTTCAATTCCTTCCAGCGCACCCTGCTGCTTGAATTTTCCTTTCCCGACTAGGAGCCCTCCGCCATGAACATCGACCTCCTCCGCGCGCTTTGCGAAACCCCCGGCGTTCCCGGCCGCGAACACCGCGTGCGAAAGCTGATCGAGACCGAAATCGACGGTCTGTTCGATGAAGTCCGCACCGATTCCATGGGTTCGCTGATCGCCATGCGCCGCTCGCGCACCAAGGTGAAAAATCCCCTCAAGATCATGCTGCTCTGCCACATGGACGAGATCGGGTTTCTGGTCACCCATGTGTCTGAAAAAGGCTGGATCCACATCGACAATGTCGGCGGCTTCGACCCGCGCACCCTGTTCGCACGCCGCGTCAAAGTCGTTACCCCCGATGGCGATTACCCAGGCGTCATGAACGCCGGCGGGCGCCCGCTGCACATCTCATCGCCCGAAGATCGCAAGAAGATCCCCGCCATCAAGGAGTTCTTCGTCGATATCGGGTTGGGCGCCCAGACCCGCGAGAAAGTCCAGGTCGGCGATTTCATCGTCATGGACGAACCGCTCGTCGAAATGGGCGACAAGATCGTCTCCAAGGCTCTCGACAACCGCGTCGCATGTTGGCTGGGCATCGAGGCCATCCGCGCCCTGGCCGAGAGCGGGGTCGCCCACGATTGCGAAATTCATGTCGCCTTCACCACCCAGGAAGAAGTGGGCCTGCGCGGCGCCCGCACCGCCGCCTTTGCCGTCTTGCCCGATATCGGACTGGGCATCGATACGACACTCGCCTGCGACACGCCGGGCGTGCCCGAAAACGAAATGGTCACCGCCCAGGGCAAGGGCGTGGGCCTGACCATCAAGGACGGCTCGTTCATCGCCGATTTCGATCTGGTCGAGGAAATCGAGGCGCTGGCCAAAAAACAGGATATCCCCGTCCAGCGCTCCATCCTCGCCTCGGGCGGTCAGGACGCCGCCGCCGCCCAGCAGGCCGCCGCCGGCGCCCGCGCCATCGGCATCGTTGTGGGCACCCGCTACATCCACACAATCGCCGAAATGATCGAAAAATCCGACCTTCAGGCCGCCCTCGATATTCTCGTGGCCTACCTCAAGAGCAAATAGCACCCGCCGCAATCACCATAAAAAAGGGCGCCCCATCGGGCGCCCTTTTTCCATTATGCCACCGACACGACCCGGTCGGGTATCGCCCGCCGCAGCGCCTTGTAAGGCACCAGCAGCACCAGCGTGACGGCGATCTTGACGAGGAAGTCGCCCACCGCCAGCGACACCCAGAGCGGCACGTCCGGCCCCACCGAAAGGAAAGGGGTCGCGAAGGGGAGCGAGCCGTCGTCCAACCCCAGCCCGGTATCGAGAAACGCAAACGCCGCCGCAAAGGCGATGCCGAAAAACAGCACCGTATCGATCACCGCACCCAAAACCGACGAGACCAGCGGCGCGTGCCACCATTTGCCCGCCCGCAGCCGGTCGAAAATCGAAACGTCGAGAAACTGGGCGATAAGAAAGGCCGAGCCCGAAGCGATCGCAATGCGCGGCGAGGCCAGAAATATGCTCCAGACGACCGCAATGGCAAAGCCCACAAGCACCACCACCCGCGCCGCCGCAGGGCCGAAATGGCGGTTGGTCAGATCGTTGACCATAAAGGCGACCGGATAGGTGAACGCGCCCCAGGTCAAAATATCGGCGAGATTGATCGCGCCGAGCGAGGCTTCAACGGGAAACTGAACGAGATAGTTCGATGCGGTGACCACCACCGCCATGGCCAGAACGGCCCAGAAAAAACGCACGCCCATAGCGTCGTTGTCCTTTTTTCCAAGAGCGGCAAGATGACCGCCGGATTGATCCACAAAGCCTCATGGCTTCGATGAAGCGGCCGCGGTCCGGCAGATGACCGGTGCGACCCGGAGCGTTCTCAGGAAAAGTGGCAGCCACCTTTTCCGGTTCGAGAGCGCGACCAGAAAGAAACAAGAAAACGCCGCGTCAGGTCACCCTCACGCGGCGCGAAAATTTTTGCGCGTCGTCTCGCCTTAGCTGGCGATGGCGGCGCGAACTTCCTTCTTGATGCCCAGGGCGCGAACCGAAAGCTCTTCGTCCTTGGCCTTCAAAAGGAACGCATCGAGACCGCCGCGGTGCTCGACGGTGCGCAGCGCGGAAGCGGAAATGCGCAGCTTGACCGAACGCTCAAGCGATTCCGAAATCAGCGTCACATCGCAAAGATTGGGCAGAAAGCGGCGGCGGGTCCGGTTGAGCGCATGGCTCACATTGTTGCCGGTCAACACGCCCTTGCCGGTGAGTTCACAGCGCCGTGCCATTGTCTTATTTCCTGTCAATCACATCGGGACCGGGAAATTCCCGGTCAACCGATTGGGTTTTGGTTGTTTAACTGTTCGCACCGCCGAGCCGAAAAAGCGCACAACGCTCCTTCTTGGCGGTGCTCCAAGTGGAAGAAACTTTGGCCGGGGATATAGAGAAAGCCCCCCCATCCGTCAAGCGCTAGCGCGCATTGCGCCGGCTTTTATGTCGCATGAGTGCTTCCAGAATAAGTGGGCACCACATATTGGGTTCGGAAGCACGACAGAAATAACCTGGAGGATTTTCGCGATTCGCAGACCCGAAGGGCCGCGCAAGCGAAAAGCCGAAATCCTTCAGGGTGCTGGACAGGCCGAATCCCAACGGGCAACGTAACCTCTCATCTGATTCGTGGGGCGCGAATCCGAGTTGTGGCCGCTTGAACATGAACGAGACACGCGTGAAACGCCTTTCCCTTTCTTCTCTCGCCCTCGGCACCCTCCTTGCTTTCGGCCTTGCAGCGCCTGCCACCGCGCAGCAGCAGGGCTCCATCGCCTCCTACGTGGTGTCCATCGGCGGCATCAACGTTTCCAATATCGACATCAGGCTCGGGCTTGAAGGCTCGGACTACCAGCTCGATGTCGTGGCCGACGTCGCCGGGCTTGCCCAGGTCGTCGCGCAGGGCTCGGGCGCGGTCAATTCGGGCGGCGCAATCACCGCCACCGGCCTGCAGTCGAACCGCTTTTTCCTCGAAACCCGCACCGCCAACGAACGCTTCGCGCTCCAGACCGCCTATTCCGGCGGCAACGCCTCGGTCGGCGACGTCACCCCGCCCCTCAGCGACAATCCCGACCGCGTCCCGGTCGACGCCTCTCACCGTTCCGGGGTCAACGACCCGCTTGCCGCTTTCATCCTGCGCGGCGAAACCCTCGACGGAACGCTGTGCAACCGCACCCTGCGCATCTATACCGGCATCGAGCGCTTCGACATGCCCCTAAGCTATGTCGAAACCACCACCGCCACCTCGACCCGCACCGCCTATCAGGGCCCCGTGGTCCTGTGCGCCATGCGCTACGTGCCCATCTCGGGCCATTTCGAAACATCCGAAATCACCGCCTATCTGCGCGATTCCAACCGCATGCTGGTCTGGTACATGCCCCTGC
>TARA_R110002051_G_scaffold70359_1_pt1 | contig 10390 bp, 10 predicted proteins | sample TARA_R110002051 | Tara Oceans TARA_R110002051 (sample SAMEA4397023) | marine metagenome | biome: Polar Biome; feature: [MES] marine water layer (ENVO:01000295) within the mesopelagic zone...; material: water (ENVO:00002006), including particulate matter (ENVO:01000060) such as...... | reverse complement strand
GCGGAGGCCAAGGCGCTGAAGCTGCAGGCGGGGGCCATGGTGCATGACTATCAGGGGCTGTCGCTGGCCGACGCACAGCCCGTGGGGCTGGTGCGCAGCGCCTTTCCGGCGGACCGCTTTCCCGATCTGCCCGCTGACCTGCACGAGCTGCGGTCCATCACGGCGGCCCTGCTGCGCGGCGGCGTGGCGGACTACACCCGCGCGTCAACCCGGCTGAAGGCGAAACTGGCCACGGCGACCCAGGCCCTGCACCTGCGCATCGCCGAGGGCGCGCCGGTGCTGCACGCGATCAGCATCAACGTGGACGTCGAGGGCGTGCCGGTGGAGTTCGGGAATACATGGTTCGCGGGGGACCGGATTACGCTGACGCTGGAGGGGGAGTAGGGGGCGTTGGGCGGGAAGTGGACATTCGCTGCGAACGGGGCGAGCGGCGCGAAGCTAACAGAACCAGACATTCGTCTGCTCGGTCGAAGTAGCCAATGTATCAAGTAAGCTGAAACGGCTACAGCCACAGGATTTCCAGAAAAATTTTTGGAATATGACTTCCTGTTGAGAACAAATTCCTATTCCACTACTACATCTTAGACGTTGCCGGAGGGACGAATGTTCAATTTGATTGTATCAGGTGGATTAGAGAACGAGCGGCGTGGCTCGATTATCGCCGGGCGTGTGTTCGAATATACACCGGATGAACTTGAAGAGCGCTTCATGCCCAGCGGCATGCTCGATGTGTCTGGTGTTATGTCACTTCCCACACTTTTCATGGAAGAAGGCACAGGCGAGGAAGTTGCTGGGGTTGGCTGGTTGGCACGCATTGAGCGAAAAGGAGTCGACTACCAGCTGCACTACTCGATGGACCCAGACATTCCCCGCCTGACGAACTCGGAGATTTACGAATTGGCCGCTGATCTCCACATGGATAGCTTTGAGTTCCATCGTAATCATTGGGCAATCAAAGATGTGGATTTGTTTCAGATCCTACTTCGCCACAAGCTTGGTAATCGCCTCGCGCCTACGATTTTTCAATTGAGCGAAAAGCCCGCCAATTCGAGACTCGTGTCGTTCATGATGCCGTTCTCAGCATCATTCACATCGGTATATCAAGATGTGAAGGCTGTTCTTGAGGATAATGGATACCAATGCAATAGAGCCGACGACATGTGGGTCCATTCACATATCATGACGGACATCATTGAGTTGATTTGTAACTCGGCAGTCATCGTTTGCGATCTCTCAAATAAAAACCCCAACGTTTTTTATGAAGCGGGGATCGCCCACACTCTCGGAAAAGAAGTCATCCTAATTACGCAATCGCATGACGATGTTCCGTTTGACCTGCGCCCGATCCGGTATCTGCAATACCTCAACAATGGTGAAGGCAGATCAAAACTTGCAGCAGAAGTTCTGAGCCGCGTTCGGGCAGTTACGTAGTCGCTCAATTTAAACCGCATCTTGGTGAAACTGAACATTCCATAGTCTTGGCTCGCGCACGTTGGCAAAGGATTTTGTGCTGCCGCTTTCAGGCCGGATCGTTGCCTTTCAAGAGCGAGGTCAGCGAAGGGAGTTGAACCGCGAGATCAACGCCTGCGCCAAGTCTCCGCGTCCCTCGTTGTTGTTCAGATATGAAAAATACCGATGGTGTTGCAAATCAAATGGGATGTCCGAAGGCGATTGCGTTATGGGAACTACGTACTTTCCGAGGGTGTGGGCGATCCCCGCTTCATAAAAGACGTTGGGGTTCTTTCCGCTGAAATCACACACAACGATGTGGGCCCTGTAAATCAAACTGAAAACGTCTTGAATGACGGCGGAGTGCTCCCAGATGTCCTTCGCCCGCAGGACTTTGTATCCTGCGGTCGTAGCCGCGGACCGTATCGCATCGAAAACGGGTTCAAACCCTGGCGCGAAGGGCGTCATTACGGCAATGAGATCAGGATCAAGACCGTCGTCTGGAACCTCGAAAACGCTTGGTCGGAAAGTAATTGCCTTGCCCCGGCCCGGCGCGGAAGAAATGCTTTCCTCTTCCCCGTAGTTCTCGGCCATATACTGGGAAATTATGTCAAGATTTTCGTAGTCCCTCTCTACAATCTTTACCATCATGCCGATAGCGTTTCCTGCATAGTCATCATCGCCGAAACTGAGGCTTCGAAGCAGCCTATCGTGGCCTGTGATGAGTGGAAGCTGTCCCGTATAGGCACCCAGAGCTTGCCAGTCGCCTCCATTGAAATACTCGACGGCTTTCTTACCGAGCGCTATGACGCGCTGACGATCTTCGGGGCTTAAACCTGACTGCTGCAATTCTCGAATCCTCATTGTAATGTGTCCGCACTTTACCTCAGGAATCGCGTAGCGGAAGTCTTCAAGACATTACCCAAATTTCATGACCCAAGCTTGCGATACCTCAGATCAATGATGCGCGTTCTCGTCGTTCCTGCCGAGGTATAATCCTTTGTACTTTCCGCCGCCAGCTTTCGGCTGGACCTGCCGTTCGCGTCGATCGACACCAAGGTCGGAAACCGGTCGTTGCCTGCAGAGCTTGCGGTCAAGTCTTCGCGGAGCGGACACCGAGGGCGGATGCCGGGCTTTTGAATAACAGCGCCCATGGGACGGCGGCATTTTTTACGACAGCCCGGCGCTCTCGCATAAGCTGGCTTTGACGGGGCAGGGCTTCAGCAACTGGATCGCGCGGGTCAGGAACGACCAGCGCGCGACCTGTCAAGCCTTTGCTTTCATTTGATTTCGCTGGTCCAGGGTGGATTTGCTCCGGCGCGCGATACTGTCATGGCCGCAACTTTCGCGCCAAATGCGATCGCGTGTTGAAGGGTTTCCGCGGACATGTCCGAGACACCTGATGTGGTCAGATGACCGTTTTCGTGCAGATGTGCGAGAACGCCCGCGTTGAACGTATCCCCTGCACCGACCGTGTCCACAACCTTGGCGCGGAGGGCGGGCACATGGATTTCAGCGCCGGTTCTCAGATAGCCGGTTGCGCCGTCCGCGCCCCGCGTCACGATCACGGCGGCAGGTCCTTTTTGCAGCAAGGAACGGGCTTTGTCTGCCAGTGACGAGGGCCCCGGTGCAAGCCAGTGAAGGTCTTCGTCGGACACCTTGATGATATCGGCAAAGGTCATGGCCTCTTCGAGGCGCGACCGGAACGCGGGAACATCGTCGATAAACCCCGGGCGGATATTCGGGTCGATCATGACGGGACGGTGCGGCCCCTCGGTTTTCAGCAGCGCGGCATAAGCATCGGCGCCCGGTTCACACGCGAGGCTGATCCCGCCCAGATAGAGCGCGGATATGTCCGCGTTCAGGTCTGGCATGTCCCGGGGTGTCAGCATCCGCCCGGCTGAGCGTTCGTCGAAGAAGGTGTAAGTCGCGTGACCGCCGTCGAGCTGCACGAAGGCAAGTGTCGTCGGACGGCTGGAGGTGATGATCCGGGAGGTGTCCACCTGGCTGGCTTCAAGCTCTGCGGCAAGCTGTTGGCCGAACAGGTCCGTCGACAGGCCGGTCAGCATTCCGGTCGGCGCGCCGAGCCGTCCCAGCGCGATGGCGGTGTTGAAGATGGCCCCGCCGACGTGCGGCACAAACCCCTGCGCGCCCGTCAGGGTTTGTGCGGGGATCATATCGATCAAAGCTTCACCACAGCATAAAATCATCGGATCATTCGACCTTGTGAGTGGGTGTTGGCGGGGAGGGTGGTGCGTCGGTGACCTGATCCGCGGTCACCACGACATCGCATTGCAGGCTGTTCTCAAGCACGAATGTTGCGTTTGGCAAATCGTTGCTGTCCGCTTTCTCGGCCGCTTCTGCCTGAGTGTGGCCATGATCCGTCCAGCGTTGCAGCAGGCGTTGTCGCAACACCGCAAGCGGGACATCGATCTTTACCGAGAGGTCCCACAGGGGGGCAAGCTTTTGCCACGGGGCGGTGTCCAGCATCAGATAGTTGCCCTCCACGAGGATCGTTTGGGTGTCCGGCCGCACCGCGCCTGCACCGGCGATGGATTGGTCACGGGATCGGTCAAAGAGCGGAAAGACGACACCGTCCTCTGTCTTGAGCCGTCCGACCAGATGAACGAACCCCGCCGCATCGAAGGTTTCTGGCGCGCCTTTGCGGTGCAATGTCCCGCGGTCGGAAAGTATCGCATTGTCCAGATGGAAGCCGTCCATCGGGACCACCTGGATGGAGGGGTCCATGTGAGCGAGGGCTTCTGCCAGCGTCGACTTTCCGCTTGCCGGCGCGCCGACCAGGGCCACCAACCGCCGTTTGCCGGTGAAAGGCGTGGCCTTGATCCTCTCGAACAGATCTGTGAGCACGGGGCCGCTGCCTATGCGGCTTCGGGCACGGCGGCGCCTGTCATATAGGCCACTGCGTCAGACATCGAATGCTCTTTGGGATCGATCAGGCACAACCGTTTGCCGAGACGGTGAACGTGGATGCGATCGGCGACCTCGAACACGTGGGGCATGTTGTGGCTGATCAGGATGATCGGAATACCGCGGCTTTTGACCTCGAGGATAAGCTCAAGGACCTTGCGGCTTTCCTTCACCCCGAGCGCGGCTGTCGGCTCGTCCAGGATGATGACCTTGGAGCCGAAGGCCGCCGCGCGGGCCACGGCGACGCCCTGGCGCTGACCGCCAGACAGAGTTTCCACCGCCTGGTTGATGTTCTGGATCGTCATCAATCCAAGCTCTGACAGCTTTTCGCGGGCAACTTCTTCCATGCGCTTGCGGTCAAGCTGTCGCAGGACCGAGCCGCGAAACCCCGGTTTGCGCAGTTCCCGCCCCATGAACATGTTGTCCGCGATGGACAGGGCAGGCGACATGGCAAGGGTCTGGTAGACGGTTTCGATGCCAGCGTTCCGCGCATCGATCGGAGAGCGGAAATGGATCTCTTTGCCCTCAAGCGTGACAGTGCCCGCATCCGGAATGACGGCCCCCGAGATCGCCTTGATCAACGAGCTTTTGCCTGCACCGTTGTCTCCGATGATCGCGAGGATCTCACCTGGCATCAAATCGAAATCGCAGTGGTCGAGGGCGGTCACCTTGCCGTAGCGTTTGACCAGTCCGCGGGCTTTCAACATCGGTTCCATCAGGCTGCTACCTTTCTAATCCATTGGTCGACTGCCACGGCGGCGATGATCAGCAGACCGATCAGCAGATACGTCCATTGTGCATCCGCGCCCGCCAGACGCAGACCCAGCGTAAAGACCCCGACGATCAGAGCCCCGAAGAATGTGCCGAGGATCGACCCGCGGCCCCCGAAAAGGGAGATCCCGCCGATCACGACAGCCGTGATGCTTTCGATATTGAGCAACTGGCCGGAGGTCGGCGACACCGAGCCAATTCGGCCGATCAGGGCCCAGCCAGCGAAGGCGCAAATCAGGCCTGCAAGGGCGTACACCGAGATGATCGTTCCCTTTACGTTAACGCCGGACAGTTCGGCCGCGTCGGGGTCGTCACCGACGGCGTAGACATGTCTGCCCCAGGCGGTGTGCTTGAGCACGTAGGCAAGCAAGAAGACCAGAACCAGAAGGAAGATCACGCCAAGGGTGAAAATCGCACCGCCGACGTTGAATTTCGTGCCCAGGATCTGAAGCAGGGGGGCTTGGGTCGCGATCTCCTGGCTGCGGATTGTTTCATTTTCCGAGTAAAGGAAGTTGGCCGCCAGAACGACCTGCCACATGCCGAGCGTGACGATGAAAGGGGGCAGTTTCATCACGGCGACCAGCCAGCCGTTGATCGTTCCGATCAGCGTGCCGAAGCCAAGGCCGCACGCAACCGCGAGACCCGGCGGCAAACCGTAGCGGAAGGTAAACTGACCCATCACCACAGAAGAGATGACGGCGATTGCGCCGACGCTGAGGTCAATGCCCGCGGTCAGAATGACAAGGCTTTGCGCTGCGGCGACGATCCCGACGATCTGCACCTGCTGCAAGATGAGCGTCAGCGCGAAGGGCGAGAAGAACTTGGACCCCAGCAGCATCCCGAAAACAATGATAGAGGCCAAAAGGACGATCAGCGGGACGAGTGCAGGCGTCACATGCAAGGCGTGATGGATCTTTCCGACAAATCCGGATGAGGTTTCATCGAAACGGGCGACATCGGTCGCGCTGTTCGAGGCTGCAGCCTCGTAATTATCTCCGGTGGACATTGCCCGCTCCCATTCATTCGACTGTGCTTTGGAGCCTCGCGTGCGAGGTAGGTGCCGGGCGATGGTCGCCGCCCGGCAGAGGTGTTCAGGTTCCGTTTGCGAGGATCAGCCCCAGCAAAGGTCCTTGCCTTCGGCGACGCTGATGCTGTCGATGCCTTCGACCGGCTTGTCGGTGACCAGCGCCACGCCGGTGTCAAAGAAGTCCTTGCCCTCTGTCGCCTGTGGCTTTGTGCCGTCCTTGGCGAAGGCCGCAATCGCTTCGATCCCCTTGGAGGCCATCAACAGCGGGTATTGCTGGGATGTGGCCCCGATGACGCCATCTTCGATGTTCTGGACGCCGGGGCACCCGCCATCGACGGAAACGATCAGCACGTCGTTTTCACGGCCAATGTCCTTGAGCGCCTCATAGGCACCGGCTGCGGCAGGTTCGTTGATTGTGTAGACAACGTTGATGTCCTGATCCTGTGCCAGAAGGTTCTCCATTGCCTTTCGGCCACCTTCCTCGTTGCCTGCGGTGACGTCGTTGCCGACGATGCGCGGATCGGTTTCATCACCCCATTTGCTGGGATCGCCAAGGTCGATGCCAAAGCCTTGCAAGAAGCCCTGATCGCGCAGAACGCCAACGGTCGGTTGGCTGACGGCAAGATCAAGCATGGCAATCTTTGCATCTGCGGCGCCATCACCCAGAGCGGCGGCGGCCCACTGGCCGATCAGCTCACCGGCAAGGAAGTTGTCGGTTGCAAAGGTCATGTCGGCGGCATCGATCGGATCAAGCGGCGTGTCCAGCGCGATCACGAGGATACCCGCATCGCGGGCCTGCTGAACGGCGGGCACGATCGACGAGGTGTCCGAAGGCGTCAGGAGTATCCCTTTTGCGCCGTTGGCGATGCATGTTTCGATGGCGGCAACCTGCGTTTCGTGGTCACCGTCGATCTTGCCGGCATAGGTGTTCAGCTCCATGCCCAGTTCTTCGGCCTTGGCTTGCGCGCCTTCGCGCATCTTTACGAAGAAGGGGTTTGTGTCCGTTTTCGTGATCAGACAGGCAGATACAGAATGTGCGTCGGCTGATGCCGTGCCTGCCATGGCGATCAGACCCAACGCTGTCCCGGCGATAAGTTTTTTCATGATATTCCTCCCAGAATGTTTCGACCAACGTCACGAATCGGAGCGTCGCGATGGGATCAAAATTCATGGAAAGCCTCATCCTGTCAATTAATAAATCATCTTGACTTATTAATTCCGTCAGGGGAGATTTGCCACGTGGAACGGGAGTGGCGTGAGCGCAGTTGATGAACCAGATAAAAGCTATAGGCGTCGCGCGCCGCGCAGATGACAATCGGCTGCGCAACCCGAACGAGCGGGCTATCCTGTCTCTTCTGCAGCGCAACGGTGCGATGCCCGGCAGCGATCTGGCGCGGCAGACCGGACTGTCCGCACAGACGATTTCGGTCATTTTGCGCAAGCTGAAAAGCGATGGCCTGACCCGGCAGGGCAAACCGGTGCGCGGTAAAGTTGGCAAGCCGTCGATCCCGATCACGCTGAATCCTCTTGGCGCGCTCTCTGTCGGATGCAAGCTGGGGCGGCGCAGTTGTGATCTGATTGTCCTGGATTTTTGCGGCAAGACGCTGTTCAAGCGCAACCTGACCTACGATATCGCCATCCCGCAGACCGTCTTTGCCTTTCTGGAGACAAGCTATGCCGATGCTCTTGAGGAGCTTGGTGCAAAGGCTGCTGAACGGCTGTGCGGCTTTGGCATCGCGGCGCCGTTCGAGATCTGGAAATGGGGGGCGTCGGACGGCAACACACCGGATGAATTCTTGTCCTGGAAGGATCTGTCGTTCGACCGTGAAATCGCCCGGTTTACCGATCTGCCCGTGTTCATGCTGAACGACGCGACAAGCGCGTGCTGGGCCGAGCAGGTCTATGGCAGGGGTCGGGAGTTCAACGATTATGCTTATTTCTTCGTCTCGACCTTTATCGGGGGTGGTATCGTTCTGAACCAGTCCGTGTACGAAGGCAGCAGGGGCAATGCAGGCTCCTTCGCCCCGCTGCGGGTCGGGGACCGCGCCGGCCGAACCCAACAATTGCTTGATGTGGCTTCCGTTCATGTTCTTGAAACGGCCCTTGCCAGGGCGGGAAAGGATTATCGTGACCTTTGGAAGCAACCGCAGGACTGGTCCGGCTTTGAAGAAGAGGTCAGCGACTGGATCGATGCTGCAGCACATGCAATCGCGCAGGCCTGCATGTCCGCCTGTGCGGTCATCGACTTTGAGGCGGTGATCATTGACGGTGCGTTGCCCGAGGATGTGCGCCACCGTCTGGTCGAAGCGGTGCGCGAAAAACTCCCGAATGAAGACAGCCGCGGATTGCTTGTGCCGGATGTCGCAGAGGGCGTCATCGGAGGCGAGGCACGCGCAATCGGTGCTGCCTGTGACCCGATCTACAGCCAGTTTTTCACAACGACGCATCTCGTCTGACGGACAGGACTTATTGGAATGAAGCGGTCTGAAATCAATACACTTCTTGAAGATGCGCGTGCGTTCTTTGAACGGCACGGTTTCAGCCTGCCGCCCTTTGCGCAGTGGTCTCCGGCCGAATTTGCCGCGCGTCAGGACAGTGCCGCGCATCTGATTCGATCACGATGCGGTTGGGATGTCACCGACTATGGCGCGGGACGTTTTGATGAGATGGGCCTGGTTCTGTTCACCCTGCGCAACGGTCTTTTGAGTGATCTGAACGCCGGGCGTGGCATGTGCTACGCCGAGAAACTGCTGATCACGCGGCGGGACCAGCTCTCGCCGATGCACACACATAGGGTGAAAGCCGAAGACATCATCAACCGTGCTGGCGGCACATTGGTGGTCGAGCTTTTCGGCTCTGATGCGGCCGGGCGGCTGGACCCGCAGGGCGGCGGAGCCGTCATGTGCGATGGCCTCGTGGTTCCGTTCAAGGCGGGCGACAAACTGCGGCTTGCGCCGGGCGAAAGCATCACGCTGCGCCCCGGTGACTGGCACGCGTTCTGGGCCGAAGAGGCGGACGTCCTGATCGGCGAGGTCAGCACCGTCAATGATGATGAGACCGACAATATCTTCCACGAACCGATCACGCGGTTTTCGCAGATTGAAGAGGATGTAAATCCTGCGCACCTGTTGGTCAGCGATTATCCCGCGCACCTCAACTGATAACCAGCCGATCAAAAGGGGCGGTTTGCTTTCCATGATCTTGAAGCGGGCGAAGTCGAAGAGCGCCCAGAGCAGCCCGCGTGCCCAAGTCCTGACGCGATTTCCACTTATCCCTTCCGTATTGAAATCAGATGCAGCGGATCAGGCGCGCGATCTTAGGACCTCATAAAAAAGAGGGCCGCACGCACGGCCCTCAATTCGCTTAATAAGCTTTTAAATCAGGCGTCCCACATCGGGAGGCCACTGATATCATCAGATGTCATGGTCGTCGCATATCGTCCGTCTTTCCATGTCAGGGTATCCATCTGCATGATGACGTCAGAGTCTCCGAGGTCGAGAAAGCCGTCGTTGATTTCGACGACCACGGCGACAGGCATGCCAGCATCGTCGACCAGAACGGTTTCAACTTCACCGATCTTGCCCCCATCGCTTCCGATGACATCAATGTCGTCGATGTCGGTGTAGCCGGACACTTTCGCCGTCTGGGCAATCGCGACACTGGCGAGCGGGAGGGTGAAGGCGGCAACGATAAGACTTTTAAGCATGTTATTTCTCCATTGGTCGGTCAGTATTGTAACGCTGGTCGCACTGTGATGTTCCGTCTGTGACCCCCAAATCTGAAACCTATTGTTTCCTGAAACAGCCCAATTGCGCCCACATTCCGGTCACTTTTCATCGCTAATTCGACAAGGAACGAAAGGTGGCTGTTATGTTGATCTCTGTTGTTGTGCCTTGCATGAATGAAGAGGCGTCGATCCCGCATCTGGTCGAACGGCTGGCGCAGGCGGTTGCGCCCTATCAGGACCGGGCCGAGATTTTGCTGGTCGACGATGGCTCGACCGATGGCACGTGGGCTGCGATCCAGACGGCGCAGCAGACCTGCAAACAATTGCGCGGGCTGCGTCTGTCGGCGAACCGGGGGCATCAGGTGGCGCTGACCGCCGGTCTTGAGGCGGCACAGGGCGAGCGGATCTTTATGCTGGACGCCGATTTGCAGGACCCGCCCGAGCTGTTGGGCGATATGATGGGCATGATGGATCGCGGCTATGACGTG
>TARA_R110002051_G_scaffold324286_1_pt1 | contig 10401 bp, 16 predicted proteins | sample TARA_R110002051 | Tara Oceans TARA_R110002051 (sample SAMEA4397023) | marine metagenome | biome: Polar Biome; feature: [MES] marine water layer (ENVO:01000295) within the mesopelagic zone...; material: water (ENVO:00002006), including particulate matter (ENVO:01000060) such... | reverse complement strand
CAAAATTTGGGCTTTTTTTCAAGGCAGTTAAATACTTTATAAGTTCGGGGTCATCGCTGGCATCATCACTTATAAAGATGGTAGTTTGTTGTAAATTAGTATAAGAAACAATAGACCTTATTAACCTATGAAGAACATCCGGCCTGTTATATGACAATATTCCGACGCCAATACCATTACTGATTGGATAATCATTTTCTTTAAGATTATCTTGCAACAATTCATTAGCATCTGCTCTTGACACTCTACCAACAACTCGTCGGTTTGGACTATCGTCAACATAATTTATGTGTGGTCTTTTCACATGTCTGTTCATTTTAACATTTTTCATTATTTTATGTGTGCTATTTTGCACAAATTTTATTTTATTCACAGACCCTTGTGTGCGTTGCAGTTCTATTTCGTGTTCTGTCCTAGCATTTTTTATCCGCAAATTTTTTGAATCTTTTGATTTGGCTAGTCTATTTAATTTAGATTCTCTGTCCGACTGTTGTTTAGTTTGAGCGCTACTTTTAGAATTGTCAAATGCTTTTGTGGAAGCGCGATCTAATATAACTCTAGTATCGGACACTTTTTTAATCGGAGCATTGTCTTCTATAACAACTTGTTTATGATGGTCATCGACAGATTTTAAAAAACCTCTATCTTTATATCTATCGAAAAATTCAGGCAAAACAATACGCTGTCCTTTATTAACTCTTATAGTCCTTCCATCAGGACCCACAAGGTACACAGCATACAAATTTTGATTAATATATTCTGGCATTATCGTTTTACTTCAACATACAATGGCACATAAACGCCGGTCGTTTGATTATGATGCATTCTAAATCTACTCGGCTTTATTATTAAATTACCCTCATAAGACCCAGTACCCTTATTGATGAATTCAATTGCTCTACTGTCAATTATTTCTGTCTTCACAATTTCTTGAGTTTTTACAATTTTGCCGAATACATCTTTAATCATGCCGGGGCTAACGAATTTGTTTAAAGACACCTGCATGTCAACCAGCATTAATTCATCTTTAACTGTAAAATAAAATTGAGCTTGTTCTATTTGCACCAATTTCATTGTGTGTAAAAAAGATGCAGCGTGATTTTCTAAAAAATCAGCAGCAGCGTCAAAATACGGATGGTCCGAATTTTCTTCTATTAAATCTATTTTATTGCCGCGCCAATCACCGCACATTATATAAACATCGTCTTCAGAAGGAATTCGATATATTAACACAGATAAACCATCATCACCATAATGATTTATAACATAACTGAATATGTCATTGATGGATTCAGTGTCGTCAAACGACAAAAAATTAGGGTACGCCAATATGTTTGGTAAATTAGATGTACCACACTGTTGTGTTGTGTTGTGTATCATGTCTTAAAACAGCCCAAGTACTGCGCACAGAGTTTTTAATTTTAGTCAAATTCTTTTTGTAAGTATACTTATCAAACGAAGGATGATCCAGAGTAAACAACAAATATGGTGTACCTTCGAAAATTATATCAACTTCATTGGTTTCCACATCATAATTAGACACCACACCATGCCATGTGGAAAACCACTTGGACCATGTTACATAATCACCATATTGTGGTATGTAACTGTCAATAGTTTTATAAGCAGCTAGCGGTGGTAATTCAACTTCAGGCATTTTTAAGCACTCTAGTTAATTTATGGTTAAATATTTTATATCTATATTCGTAGTCGCCAATATCCCAGCATATTAACAAACCTTTTCTTGTCGCGCCCAACCATTGATTTAGCAATGGGTCTATCCACATTGCAGCATCTTCTGCGTTACCAATCCACGCTGGTTCCATTAATCTTCCATTCACTTCAACCGGCACCGGCGCAACGTCACTGTTTCGAGCTTCCATTCTGTTTTTTATAATGGCCATGCCCTCTAACAATATTTCACGTTTGCTTCTTGATTTTGTATCGGCATTTACCCCATAGGTTTCATTATCGACCAAATTAGCCGTGATGCTTATAGTATCATGATGTTTTTCTTTAGCCGGATCGAATTCTGCTATCAATCTTTTTATATCACTTACACTGCGAACTTCAACAGGGTCAAGCACACTTTCATCCAAACGTTGAGCATTGCGTTTTCTGATTTTTTCCATGTTATCCATTGTCATCTGCCTCCATCGTTCTTAACAAAATATCATGAGTATTTACTCTGCCTCTTTTCATCCATTCATAGCAAACATGATAAAAATTCGCCAAACCGTGCAGGGCAAAGCCATTCACAATCAACATCCAATCTTTAGACAAAAACACACTGGCAAAAATGAATGCTACCCAAACACTGGTACAATACCCACAATTTATTAATTTGTCTAAATAAACAAACAATTTTCTTATAAATGACGTGGGTGGTTCGTCATCTTTATACGCCACATTTCTAATGCATGATCTAATGGGAGTGAATATTTCGGACGTGGTTATTATTTCAGTTACTCTTTCTACAGCAATAACTAATAACACGTAATGTAATATAATTTCAAACATCCTGCACCCTATTTAGGAATAATATAATTGCAACTGGCGCTTGAACATCTCCTCACCATTGCTTTATTATTATTTACTATCATGACAGGGTATCCGCACTTAGGGCATTTATTAGACGATGACACTCTTTGTCTTATTACTGGGAGTTTAACAGAGTCACCCAATTGTTTAGTGGCATTTTTAGATCTCACCACATGCTGCACTAACACTTTTTTAGGCGCATTATTTTTAGTTATTTGTTGCGAACGAACAACTTGCGAACGATTACGGCCACAGCAAGACATTATAATTATACCTTCCAAAACATTAATTGCAAACAAAACCACACTTTCACACTATGTTTGTGGTACAAATGTGCTGTCAGGCTTCACATTTTCTTCAAAATCACGCCACCTACACATAAACAACGGGTCTAATTCTACTTCCGCAATATTTTTATTTTTAGTGTGGGAAATATCGCCAGCGATTGGGCCTAGCCCATCATAATGATCGTACACAATGTGCGGAAACCATAAAGTGTTATTATTGACAACGTTATTTTTAGGTTCTAATATTTTAATAGCTTTAGACGACACAACAACCCAATCATGCGCTGGGTTCGGTTTAAAGAACAGCATTGGGTAACAATCTCGCCCGTCTGCTTTTGTTTTTAATTGAGCATCATAATTAGTTTGGTGCCACCAAGTAGTGAACAAACACGATTTTGGATTTTTAAGCAAAGCATCCATACTAAACCCAACGCCACATTTAGCTTCTACCGCAAAAGAAAACTCCCGTTCGACCGATATTACATCAGAAACACCTTCGACCATTCTAACAGCTTCATCTCGGCCTTCAACTCTACGCCTTCTAAACGTAACCCCCGACCACTCAGTCAATAATTTAGCAACTCTGCGCTCATGACTTTTAGAGCGGCGAACATTAGACTTCCCAATCTTGCTCCAATCCGGCATATTACGATGGGCCTCTTGTGAATTTATGCGGTGAGTTAGTGGGCGAACCTGAGCTGCCTGCCCCTGAATTTAAATCACATGGAGAATCATCGCCAAGACCACCAGAATCGGTGATATATTGAACAGTTAATGTGTCACTATCCGTGACTCCAGTTACTTGATATGTGTAAGTTGACAAAATGCTGCTTACATCTCCCGCTGTATGATGCACTGCTGTGATCCAATCTCCAATTTGCGCATTTACTACTGAAGATCCGTAATTTACCGTATAGGATGGCCCAGACCCCGAACAACTACTTACTGCAACGGCAGCATATATTGTTACCAAATTCATAGCACCACGGTCATATGTAATAATCATGTATTGGTCAATGTGGCTAACAACATGATCATCCGCAGCTTCTAATTCTAGATATGCTTTAACAGTAGGATAATTAGCAGAATTTGGAATATCGGCGTCAGGGATCACTAATTGTTTCAAATCAGCACTTTTTAACTGATTAATCGTAGTCGAACCCGATTCTTTGTCAATTCGAACACCTGCTGAATCAACAGAAAACAATCCAACTCTCACAATGCGCCTAGTAATACTCATTTTAAACTCCTATGTGGCATCATTCATATCACCGCGATCATATGTAATAATCATATATTGATCAATATGACTAAGAACATAATCATCATTAGCTTCTAATTCCAAATATCCTTTAACAGTAGGATAACTAGCAGAATTTGAAATATCAGTGTCAGGGATCACTAAGTGATCATGGTTAATATTTTTCAACTGATTAATCGTAGTCGAACCCGATTCTTTATCAATTCGCAGACCGGTAAGGCGGTCGACAGTAAACAATCCAACTCTTGCAACATGTATTCCTATCCCCATTGTTTATTCCTTTAAATTACTAAACGGCAAAATCAAATCAACAAAATCTGCCATCAAACCATTAACTTTATACTCTTGAATAAGTTCCATAATTTTATTTTTGGAGTACGAGGTATCTTCAGACAATTTCTTTCTTATATACAATCTGTTAACAAGCAAAAAAGGGCATAAAGATAAATCAATAAGCATTAAATTTTGAACAAATCTTTCTCTACCTTGTATATCTAAAAATTCTCGAAGACCAGAACAAGATTCTAAAAGAAGTTTACTCTTTTTAGGTCCTATTCCCCTATATCCATCGATAGCGTCTGATTTGTCGCCGGTTAAAGCTTTTTGCACTGCCGGATGAACATCAGGAACATCCACTTCTATATTTTTACTGGGATTATAGATACGACAATTATCATGCATGAATGGTATCTGAGTAAAATCACTATCCGTAGAAATAATTATAATTTCTTGGGGACGCATGACAACAGAAGCGGCATATATCAAGTCATCTGCTTCCATTTTTTTACGAGCATATTGCCTCACATTCATATGTTTAAAAAATTGCGCGGCGACTTCTTGAATTTCACGTAAATCCTCTGATATATCTTCAATATACGCACTTTTATCTCTACCCTCTTTATAGGTTTTAAGAATATCTCTGCGCCATACTTCTTTTCTGGGAGCATCCCAAAACACATGCACAGAAGACGGTCTATATTTATTCATCCAATGTGTGTATTGGCGAAGAAGAGCAACAAAATAATGGCTTTTATTTTGCTGTCTAAAATCATTTTTTACCGCATACACTGCTCTATACAATGCATTTTTGCCATCTATAAACAGCGCAGCATTACTCATGTAAATCTCCATACAAAAACAGCGGAGCCTAAAAAGACCCCGCTGTTTTGCACTTTAATGACTAATTTTACTCGTCGTCATCCAGTTGACCCAATAAATCTTCAATTTCTTTATTGGCATCTGTTCCATCACTTGCGCTGCCTGATTTTTCAGTTGCTGATTCTTCTTTCGATTCTTTATCAGAAGTAACATCAAAAGGCAACTCATCTTCTAAAGTGTCTTCAGTAACACTTTCAGCTTTCGCTTCAACTTTCGCTTCAGCTTCAACTTTCGTAGAACTAGCCTTTACTGTTTCATCTTCATCAAAACCGGAATCATCATCGCCATCATCACCATTGATCATAGACGATGCCAACTTACTTATTTTGTCTAAATCAGGTTCTTCAATTTTAGCAAACAAATCAACCCTTTTAGCAAGAATCGCTGCGATGGCTTTTTTGTCCGGCGAACCATCTTTATTTTTAGCAATAGCAGTTGATTCTCCGCCATTTGACAAAAATTTACTACTTTTATAACTATTGTTTCTACCAGATTTTAAAACTTCTAGTTGATAACAAAATGCTTCGGTTTCATCAAAAAACACGCCAAATGCTTCTGGATCATCGGAATCGCCAGCATCATCGCGCAACAAACACGTAGTCCATTGATCAAAGCATGTTTTAGATGCATTAAAATATTTTACTTTCCCACGTAAATCTTCTGGGTTAGTTTTTACATTTGGGAAATAAATATTGACCATATAATACGACTGCGGCATCCATTGCTGAACAATCAAGCGTCGCTTGTCCGTATCCTTTTCATCTCGCAACAAATCAAATCCAAATGTACAAACTGGACAATCATCGCCTCCATAAACTCGCGGGCAAGGATGTGGTCTGTCATTTATCCAGTGATTGCCATGGGTGGCGAAAAACTGTTCCATGCTTTTTATTGCTGGGCCAGATCTTGTATCATCACCTTTCATTAAAGGCGGCAAAACAAAAAACCGATATTTTAGCGACGTTGTTCCATCTTGCGCTTTTTCAGGTTTAAATAAATCAGGGTCATTAAATCTGCCCATTGATTTTTGTAACTTCTTACGAATTGCATCAACATCATATGCCATTTTGCTACTCCTAGTTTTGGATAATTTTTAACTTTTTAATTTTCTAATTTTTCTTGTCTTTTGAACCCAGCCAATGATCGTAACACTTCCGATTTTAACTTCAGTGCCTCTACCATGTGCCACATTTTACCAACATGCTTTTGAATCAACGCAAGCTTTACATCTAATTTTTGTAATTCTTTGTCTTTTTCAGCAATTGATTTAACCTGTTCTACAGAAGGAGGTTTTAATTCCTCTTTCCTAAACGATTCTAATACTTCTTCAATACATTCTCCTTTTCTCGCTTTAACTTTTCTTTCCGCAATGGCCACCATTGATTTCATTTCTGAGTACAATGCGGCCCAATACGTATATTGCGCTGGAATATCCTGAAGTTGTTGTTCAAGAATATCATAATCAACATCGATATCCGGCAACATACTAACTTCTGTGCTTATGCCATTCGGTAACGTCACTTTAAACTTAAATAACGTTGAATCCGCTAATTCTGGCGGCAAGTGCTCGCTGACCCATTTTGGGACGTCATTTTTACTCATTTGTTATGAACTCCACGCTGATTTGTCAAACCCTTCCTTCTTTTCTAATACATTCTGAACATTCTGAACATTCTCGCCAATTATTGGCATAGAAGATCCAAACGCATTTTTATCAAACGTAGGCTTTTGAATTTCATTAACATGGCTTATGAGCATTTTTTTACGTAAAAAGGATAATTTTTCTATTCTACGCCGAAGTGCTTCTTTTTTTTGCTTTCTCTTACATTTAGCCGATTTTACAAAATCACGTTGTTTCTTTTTATTTCTTTTTTTATCTCTAAGTTTTGTTTTTTTCATTTGTACTTTCCCAATAATTTCCACTTTTTCCATTTTTTACCCACACTAACACTTAATGGGAATCTTGGATTTTGTTCTAACACATCCTCGAATGGGTTTAGCATTATAGTTGTTACTATATCAATTACATGCTTAATTTTTTGAGGGTCATTTTCCACAACAATCACAAGAGAGTCATGTACCTCAGCCACTAATTTGTCACCAAAAATTTCCCATACTTTTCTAACTACTAAGTGCATGGCATGCGCGACAGACCCTTGCATTGCGCCATTTAAAACTGACAAATCATTTTTAGCATACTTGCTTTTAAATTTACGACCTAAAATTGTTTCCAAATATCCACCATCTTTTTTGATTTTGTTTTTACAGCTCGCTATCCATTCCCCAAGAGTACTGTAAACATCATTAAGAGCAACACTTCTAAAATTCATAGAATTTATTGCTTTCAGCAACATTAATTTGCACTCGTCTCTACTTATGTTGCTGCCATTCGCCATTTCATCACGCATGTAAACATATGGGTCAGAAGATTCAAAAGATTCAATCAATTTTAAATCATTGGATAATAAAGAAGCAATTCTGATATCCGCGCAAATCCAATCAAAATGAACAAACACAGAATCTTCACTAGCATCAACGGCAGTAACATGGTCATTGTTAGTCGTGCCTTGAATATTAAAACCAGTGGTTTTACTTCTGCCCGAATATGTTTTTAACGACCATTTAGGATGAACATGAACAAACCCATGCAATATTCCATTTTCTTCCATACTTTGATAAACAACAGATGCGTTGGCCATGATTTTATGATATTCCTTGATATTAGCTCTTTGCATCTTGTCTAAAACAGCTTTGACAATAACACTATCTTTAGCTTGATTCTTGCCAGGTCTAATATTTGGTAAATGAATATCATAAACATTATACTTAGAGTGCAGTAAAGGCAATTCAAATTGTTTTACATGCGACTTAAAATCAGATATGACTATTGATTTGTTATTTTTATTAGCTTTTAATATTATGTCTTTTATTTCTTCTCGCGCATTTGAGATTACGCGATAAGTTTTGCCAGCACCAGGACGGTATAAATCTTTTATAATAGTTTTAGAACCAGCACGAATACCAGTGCAGCGCGGCCTGCCAGACACAGGGTCAAACAAAGTAAAAATGTATAAATAACGCATATTAATTAACTTTATTAACTAAGATACGTTTAGATATTCTTGTTAATTATTAGATTTTTTAGTAGAAGATGGCCGAGAAGACATGTCATAATGTTTTTTAGGTTTCCCATCTTTTTTGCCAGCTTTTTTGAAGCTTGCAATTTTATCATCAACTTCTCCGGGTTCCCGCATATCTGCATAGGGATCGTCAGTTTGTAATTTACTGACATTCATATCACGCCGAACGCCGTCTTTATCCAAATAACCATCACCGAGAATATACCCAGTATATTCATTATGATTAAATGCTTGCCGTGCTTTATGACCACTGCATCTCGGACACACCATAGCTTTCTTTTTATCTTCTTCACTAGCAGACATCAAATGAAAAGTTTCAAATATTACTTCCCACTCTTCGTCATACGTAAGTTCCTCACCTTTTATTTTGGCGGCGGCAACTTCACAATCTTCACAAAAATAGTAATATCTAGGCATTTTCGTTTATCACTTCAAATGAGACAGGTTGAAGTTTACAAAAAATAGCTCTTTCAGGTATAATTCTGACTGTTTTTCCAGCGTATACACCAGTTTGTGAATTTATAGTTGTCACAACTTGACTGGGTTGAAACAACACCACATCTCCAACATTCAACTGAGATTGTGTTCTTATGCCATTTTGCGCCAATCCAGGGCCAACACCAACAACTAAACCTTCTGGTTTAAGTTTAGATTCGCCAGGAAGTTCGAGACCACCTTCTAAATTGATTTCAAATTGCAAAATTGCAACAAAATCATTGAGACACGGAACTTCTCTAATTTTCACAGGGCCATCCGAAAACACTGGTGTTTCCATTAGCAGTGGTGACGAAATTTCATCGTGTCGCCCTTGCATTTCTTCTTCTTTTTGTACTAGTATATCACTCTTTACAACATCAGTCATTGTTATCTCCTATTGCTAAACAATTGCATTCTTTTTCAAAACCACTATTTAAAAATTTAACTTTAGCTTTTCTGCTAGAATTAGCAGACTTTGGAACTTTAATTTGCATTGATGAACCATCGGGGCTAATGTTAAAACCAGATCTTTCCATTGTTTCCGCTTGAGCTTTTGTAATATTGGTGTCTATGACAATCCTGATTTTCATTAAACTTGTTCCCTAACTTGCATCTTGTTGTAATCTATAGTACATGTTACTGTTTCGTGTTTTGGACCATTTCGATTTTTTGCTATAAAAAATCTTAATCGAGGTGGCTCTGCTTGCCGTTCTTGGTCAGTTTGATTCAAACTAACAATATAATCCAACGGCATGTTTTTGCCAAAACTTTCGGCAGTTTTATTCAAATCGATGAGTTGATCTGTGCCACTACCACTTCTGTTAGTTTGAGTAGCAGTAAAAATCAACACTTGCTCATTTTTGGCAAGACCACGAACTTCAGTAGCAACATGTTTTTGTCTAGAATATTCTTCCTTGTTATATTCTTTAACTCTACTGACCATCAATTCTAAATAATCAATAATAATAACATCCGGCTTCCATCCTTTTGATCTCTTCAAATTATCTACTATAGCGTATATGTGATCGACACTACACTCATCGGGCGGCAATTCATAAATACATAACTGTTTTTTATACGCATTTTTAGTTTGACCTATTATTCTTTTAGCATAATCTTCATGACTTTTTATATCATTAATATTAACACCGGCCAATGCCCCAACGCATCTCAATGCTGTTTTAACTTTATCCAATTCAAATGTTACTAACAAAACATCTTGCCCAGCTTCACCGCCAGCACCCATGCCTCTCACAGACGACACAGCATTATTAACAAGTAAAATGGATTTTCCAACATTAGTGGCAGCCATCCAGCAAACAACTTCACCGGGGGACGGACCACCATTATTCAAAAATTTATCTAATTTAGGAAACCCAGTGGTGCAATGTTGTACAGCATCTTCCACAAACAACATGTCGTAATCTTCAAAAAACCATAAACCTTGATCGCCAACATTTGCAATTTTATGAGCAGAATCAATTATATCTTCAAGTTGTGAATAATCACCACGATAATATGCATCTTGCACTTCTTC
>TARA_R110002051_G_scaffold196270_2_pt1 | contig 10406 bp, 10 predicted proteins | sample TARA_R110002051 | Tara Oceans TARA_R110002051 (sample SAMEA4397023) | marine metagenome | biome: Polar Biome; feature: [MES] marine water layer (ENVO:01000295) within the mesopelagic zone...; material: water (ENVO:00002006), including particulate matter (ENVO:01000060) such... | reverse complement strand
GCTGGTCGGCGCTGGGTCCAACGCTCCAGCCCTATCTCAGCCTGGACCGGTTCCTACTGCCCCCCCCATGCGCGCCCACCGAGCCGGCGACGCCGCCGGGCGTGGGCGACACGGCCCAGGCCGTGCCGGGCGCCGAGCTCTCCGAGCCCGATTTGCCCGATTCCTCGATAACGGAGTCCGATGCCCCCTCGGCCACCGAAGCGCGCTGCCTGCCGGAAGGCTCGTTCCTTACCGCCGAGCGGGTCTGGTTTTACCAGTACCTGCTCATTCTGGCCGTCGGCTTCTGTGTGTTCTGGTACAATTACAAACGCAATGAATGGTACTGGTGGTCCGTGGTCAGCACCGTGGCGATCATGCTGCTGGTCTATTTCAACGTTCAGGTCGACGCCTTCATCAACAATTGGCAGGGCCGTTTTTTCAACACCATGCAATTGGCCCTGACCGAACCGGGGTCCGTGACACCCGAAGAATTTTACGGCCAGATCGCAGAGGCTTTCGTCGTCCTGATGCCGCGCATTATCGTGGCGGTGATCGTTGCGTTCTATACAGCCCACTACGTCTTCCGCTGGCGCAAGGCGATGAACTCCTACTACATGGCCTGGTGGCCCTCGATCCGCTCCACGGAAGGTGCCGCCCAGCGCGTGCAGGAAGATACGATGCGCTTTGCTTCGATCACCGAGGATCTCGGCGTCGCCTTCCTCGATTCGCTGATTACCCTTGTGGTGTTCATCCCACTCTTGTGGACCCTGTCGCAAAACGTCACCTCCCTGCCCCTGATCGGCGACGTGCCGGGTAGTCTTGTCTGGGTGGCGCTGCTGTCGGCGGCCTTCGGCACCGTGCTGCTGGCCGTAGTCGGCATAAAGCTGCCGGGCCTCAACTTCGAGAACCAGAAGGTCGAGGCGGCCTATCGCAAGGAACTGGTCTATGGCGAAGACCACGAGGAATATGCCCAGCCCGCCACATGGCGCGAGCTGTTTGCCAATGTGCAGAAGAACTATTTCCGCCTCTATTGGCACTACACCTACTTCAATCTCGCCCGCTACGGTTATCTCAACCTCGCAGGCTACATCCCGCTCCTCGCCCTCTCGCCATCCATCCTCGCAGGTGCCCTGACGCTCGGGCTCTATCAGCAGGTCCAGCAGGCTTTCGGCCAGGTTTCGTCCTCGTTCCAGTTCCTGGCCCGCGCCTGGTCCACGGTCATCGAACTGCTCTCGGTCCACAAGCGTCTGATGCACTTTGAAAGCCACATCCCGCGCGATCAGGAACCGATCAAGGAATCGGTCAGCCAATACGCGGACTGACAAACAAAAAGGGCCGCCCACCGGGCGGCCCTTCGCGTCTTGGGTAACTTTACTCGCAGATAAACGCCGCGCTGGCCGCGTCATAGCGGGTTTCGGCCGGATAAACGCACAAGAGACGCTCGCGATCCGGAGTGCCGCCGCTCACCGGCAGATGGCCAGGGGCGACACCGTCTTCAACCCAGGCAACCAGCGCATCAAGACCGTCGAACAATTCCGGGCCCGTTCCACCCGAAACGTGCCCGACGCCGGGCATCAGATACAGCCGCGCAAAATCCTGCACCGCCTCCGCACTGCCATAACGCTCGATCATTGCGTCATACCAATCCACAGTGTCGATGGCCGAAACGCCCTGATCGCCTGTGCCATGATAGACAATCACTTTTCCGCCCGCGAAGCGGAAGGCGTCCATATTGGGGCTGTTGGCACTGGAAAACTCTGCCGAGCCTTCCAGGGCTGCAGGATCGGTCTCGAAATCGAAGGCAAAGGAATCGAAATCGGGATCGGGCGGCGTCATGAAAACATAGCGGATCGATGTGTTGGTTGCCCGCGGGTTGTTGTTGGGCCATTCGGTCGCTGTCCCCAGCTTCCATCTGCGGAAGTCAGAACCGGGGTCATAAGGAAATGGCGCATAAAGTTGCTCACCGGCCGCGTTGCGCGCGCCTTCATGAACCTTGACGAAGGCCTCGGCCTGCACCGCCGTGATGCAGCTATCGGTCTTTTCGCCCTCGCAGACGATCGGCGAAGGATCATATTGGCACCGCAGCGGCAGATCGATGATCCCGTCTTCCAGACCATCGAGTCCATCGCACTGGGCGATCATTTCGGCAAAGATCAGGTCGGTGTCGGCCTGCGAATAGGCCTCGCTCAGGAGCGGACGTCCTTCGGCGTCACGCGGCGCAATCTCGGCCATCGCCGCCAGATCCCATGCCGTCGCGACGTGTCCGCGCGACTGCGAGATGATGGGGGCCCCCGCGATGATGCCATCGAAATGGTTGGCAAAGCGCTGGGCAGCGGTAAGCCCCTGCCGGCCACCATTCGACGCACCGACAAGATAAGAATAGCGCGGTGCCATGTCATAGGCCGACTGCAGCAGCGACTTGGAGACACCCGTTACCAGATCGAGCGAATTGTACCCCCAGTCGATGCGCGCCTTGGGGTCGAGCCCGAACGATGCATCGCGCCCGTTCGACCCTGTATGTCCGGCATCGGTGGAAACCACGGCGTAGCCCATCGTCAGCGCCGGCGGCTGGCCGGCCGTGTTCGTTCCAACGGCCGGACGGATCGAACCGTCAGTCCCGCCACCGCCCTGGAAGTAGAACCGCTCGTTCCAGTCGAGTGGCAAGCGCAGCTCGAACCCGGTCGAAAACGCGACGTCGTCAACGCCCTTGCGCTCTTCCATGTAGCCTGTGAGAACACAATGGGGCGGCAAACTTGTCTCGCCACTCATCTCGTCCAGCCGCAGTTCGGTGCTGTCAATCCGCAGGTCCGGATACGCGAAGCCTGAAAGACTCTCGCACCAGCCGGCGGCACTGTCCGCAGCAATCTCGACAGCCCACCCCGGCATCGTGCCCAGCCCTGCGATCAACCCGGCGACCAGCGCCGCTCGGCCCATCCTGCCAGGTCCATTGGCCCTGTTGTTAGTCATCTCGTCCTCCTCAAACGAATGGCAACATTAGGTTCAAACCGGCAGACGGCAGTCGACGCCTGCTACGCACGCAAACGCCTGCCGTGCACCGCCCAGCGGACTGGTGCTCTCAAACTGTCCGGAATTGAACGATCAAATGATTGCGGCGCGCCAGGGTACTGGCAAACCCCGCCAGCCAGCATTCCGCAAGGCGGAACGTCCGCGCATATGGGCGGGCCAAACAAAAAGGGCCGCCCACCGGGCGGCCCTTGTTCGTAAAACTGTATGGTTCGCTTAGCGCGAATAGAATTCCACAACCAGGTTCGGTTCCATCTGGACCGGATAGGGCACATCGCCCAGGGTCGGGACGCGGACGAAGGTCGCGGTCATCTTGGAGTGATCGGCATCGACGTAGTCGGGCACGTCGCGCTCGGCGAGCTGGACGGCTTCGAGAACGATGGTGAGCTGCTTGGAGCGCTCACGGATCGAGATCACATCGCCCGGCTGCACGTTGTAGCTCGGAATGTTGACGCGCTTGCCATTGACCTGAACATGGCCATGGTTGACGAACTGGCGCGCCGCGAACACGGTCGGCACGAACTTGGCGCGATAGACGATGGCGTCCAGACGGCTTTCGAGAATGCCGATCAGGTTTTCGCCGGTATCACCGCGACGACGTGCAGCTTCGGCGTAAACGCGCTTGAAGGCCTTTTCGGTGATCGAGCCGTAATACCCCTTCAGCTTCTGCTTGGCGCGCAGCTGAATACCGAAGTCGGAAAGCTTGCTCTTGCGGCGCTGGCCGTGCTGGCCGGGGCCATAGGCGCGGGCATTGAGCGGGGACTTCGGACGACCCCAGATATTTTCGCCGAGACGGCGGTCGATCTTGTGCTTCTGCGAATGACGTTTTGACATCGCTTGTCCTTTCAAATCAGAGCGCTTTCGGCAAAAGTTGCAGACTTTTGCGGTTCGAAAGCGCGACACAAAAAATTGGAGAATGACGTCCGGATCGACCGGACGGATTCTCTAACCGATAAAAGACAGCGCCCTCCTCTGTTCTGCCCGAAAGCAGAACCGACAGACCGTGCGAAAAACGTGAATTTCAGGTCCGGCTCGAAAGCCGACCAAAAACGCAAACCGACGGTCCCGGGTGCTTCCTGACGGACAAAGCCGATCAGGATGGCCGGTTTCTAGGGGGCAAAGCGCATAAAGTCAAGCGCTGCGGGCGACCCTGCGCTCGCGGTGAAAGACGTAGAGCCCGGAGGCCAGTATGATGGCCGTGCCCACCCAGGTCCACAGGTCTGGAAAATCGCCGAACACGATATACCCCACGATCGTCGCCCCGATGATCTCGATATACTGGAACGGCGCCAGCGTCGAAGCCGGTGTACGCCGAAAGGCTTCGGCAAACAAAAAGAAGGTCAGCCCCGAGAACATGCCCATGAACACCAGCAACCCCCAGGGTCCGCTGGTATCGATGCCGCCCGAAAAGCTTACCAACTGGAACTGGCCCAGCAGCGCAAATCCGACCCCGATCAACACCATCGCCACCAGCGAAAACCAGAACTGCATCGAAATGGCGTCCATATGCCGGCCCAGCTTGCGCATGACGATCGCATTGGAAGCAAATCCAGTCGCTGCGATCAGCGGCAGAATCGACGCCCAGCCGAAAATATCCCAACTCGGCCGAATGACGACGACCGCGCCAACCAGCCCCACGGCCACCGCCACATAGCGCCGCCAGCCGGTCTTTTCCCCCAGCAGCAGGCCCGAAAGCACTGTCAGGATCAACGGCTCGACGAAAAAGATCGCGATCGCTGTGGCAATCGGCATGGTGACGAACGCCCCGATCAGCGAGGAGAGCACGATCGCCATCGTCGCCCCGCCCAGAAGCATCAGCCCCCATGGCCCCCGCGCCAGCCGCCGGCGCATCACCACAATGAACAGCCCCAGCATCACCATCTGAAACGCGAAACGCCAGAAGGCGATCTCGAACGGGCTGAGAAGGCCTGTCAGGCTCTTCGACATCGCATCGCTGATCGGCACCAGAAGAACCGCCGCGATCATAAGCGCCATCCCGCTTTGCGGTGAACCGGCTCCAGCTTTGGGAGCGGGAGATTGCGTGGCGACCATGACAGACCTGATTGGAAATACGGGAGGGTTTTGCGTCCCACCCTAGCTGCGAGACCCGAGCACGGCAACCTCAGGACAAATCGTCTGCGTCCTCGTCCTTGTGCCGAGCAGGATTGGGCCGCTCGTGCCGCCGGTCGAGCGCCGCAACGATGCCGCGCAGCGTGCGCACCTCCTGCGCGTTGAACCCGCCGCGCGCGAACATGGCGCGAATATTGTTCATCATGCCGGGCCGCTTCGCCGGGGTCTTGAAAAACCCCGCCCGGTCGAGCGCTTCGCCCAATTGTTCAGTCATCGCGGCCAGTTGCCCGCGCGGTGCCGGCTCGCCCTCATCGGCAGAAAAGGGCAGTGGCTGATCCTTGAGCGCCGCGCGCCGCCATTCATAGGCAATAACCAGCACCGCCTGGGCAATGTTGAGCGAGGCAAAGGCCGGCTCGACCGGCAGCGTCACGATGGCATCGGCCAGCGCCACCTCGTCATTGTTGAGCCCCCAGCGCTCGCGCCCGAACAAAATCCCGGCCTTCTGCCCGCCCCCGATATGGGTCGAAAGCCGGTCCGCCGCTTCGTCGGGCCCGATCACCGGCTTGAACATCTCGCGGTTGCGCGCCGTCGTTGCCAGGACCAGATTGAGATCGGCCATCGCCTCTGTCAGCGTCTCGAACACCTGCACCCGCTCGATCACCGGCAGCGCCTTGGCCGCCGATGCCGTGGCCTTTTCGTTCGGCCATCCGTCCCGTGGATTGACCAGCCGCAGATCCCAAAGCCCGAAATTGGCCATGGCCCGCGCCGCAGCCCCGATGTTCTCGCCAAGCTGGGGCTCGACCAGAATGATCGCCGGCGTGGGCCGGAACGCAAATTCCTTGCTGCTGTCGGTCCCCGCCATCAGTTTGCCTTCCGCGCCGCGCGCCATTCGTCTTCGAGAATGGCGTAAACCAATTCCTCGTCCCACTCACCCTTGAAGATCGCATGCTCGCGAAAATGCGCTTCCCGCCGCATGCCCAGCTTTTCCATAACCCGCCACGAGGCGCTGTTGCGCGCATCGCACCGCGCCGAAATCCTGTGAAGGCCCACCTGCTCAAAACCCACCGCCAGCACCGCTTCCATCGCCTCGGTCGTATAGCCCTGGCCCTGAAATTGGGGGCTCATGACATAGCCGATCTGCCCCTGCCGCGCTGCGCGATCCTCAAACATCAGCACCACATCCCCGATCAGCGCTCCGCTCGCCTTGAGCACGGCCGCATATTGAATGCCTTCGCTGTTCTCGCCCGTTCCATCCATGGCGATCCAGCGCGGGATCAGCTCACGAACGCGATCGAGCGAGCGCGGCTCCCACATGCAGTAGCGTGCGACTTCGGGCAGCCCCTGATAGGCGGCTGTCGCTTCGGCATCTGACGGTGCGAATTTGCGCAGCATCAGCCTCTCGGTTTCTATTGCGAAAAAAGTCATTAGCCCGGCGCTCGTTTGTTGAAGGCTGAGGCACTAATGCTTGCCGGTCGCAATGGCAACAATAGCGCTGGATTTGTCAGCGTGCTCGTGCCAGCTTTCGCCGATGCCAACACTCAGCCTCGATGAAACCGCCAGTTGCGCCTGCGGCGCCGTAAGCCTTCGGATCGAGGGGCCTGTCCGCTCCATGCTGGTCTGCTCCTGCCTCGATTGCCGCAAATCGACCGGCACGGGCCACTCTGCCGTCGTCTTGATGTCGACCGATTCAGTTGCCGTTTCGGGCAAGACCAAGGGCCATACCCGCCAGGCCGCTTCCGGGTCTGAGATCACCCGCTATTTCTGCCCCCAATGTGGAACGCCCCTTTTTGCCAGAACAGCCCGTGCGCCGCTTTTGGCTCTGGTTCCCGCCGGCCTGTTCGACCGACCCGATTGGTTTTCGCCCAGTCAGGCGATTTTCTCGCGCACCCATCTCGATTGGGACACCCTCGACGAGACGCTCCCACACTACGACACCTATCGCGACAACGGAGGATTTTGATGTTTGCAACCGGCCGCTGCCTGTGCGGAGCCATCAGCTTTACGGTCGCCGAACCGCCCATCCGCATGGCCCAGTGCCATTGCGAGGATTGCCGGCGGCTCACCGGCACCGGGCACATCGTTCAGGCATTCTTCAAGACAGATGATCTGACGGTCAGCGGACAACCGGCCGTGTTCGAAAACGTTGCCGATAGTGGCAGCGAACGCCGCCGCTCGTTCTGCCCAACCTGCGGCTCCACCCTGTTTTCCGAACGCAACACGGCTCCCGGCGTGATCGGCATCGCCATCGGCGCCTTCGACAATTCCGACTGGTTCAATCCCGCAATGGTGCTTTATGCCGGACAGCGCCCGCAATGGGACCCTGAACTCCCCGGTATTGAGGCCCATGAAAGAATGTAGATGAGCCACATCGCCGACGCCCTCTCAGACCGAATCCGCGAGCGCCTTGCCCCCATTCCCGGCATCACCGAACAAAAGATGTTCGGCGGACGCTGCTTCATGCTCGACGGCAACATGGTTTGCGGCATCATGAAAAACGGAGCCCTGCTCGCCCGCGTCGGCAAGGACGGCTATGAGGACGCTCTTACCCTTCCCGGCTGCCAGCCCATGACCATGGGCACCAAGACCATGTCGGGCTTTGTTGAAGTCGATGGCGACGTGCTCGAACCCGACAGCGGTCTCGCCCAATGGGTCGACCGCTGCCTGGCGTTTACGGCCACCCTGCCGCCCAAACAGGTCAGGCCCGCCCGAACACCAGCGTCGCGTTGATCCCGCCGAACCCGAACGAGTTGGACATGACATAGTCCACTTCCCTGGCGATCGGCGTATTGGGCACGAGCTCGAAGTCCCCGCCCTCGGGCACCGGATCGTCGAGATTGATCGTGGCAGGCAGCGTGTTTTCGCGCAGCGCCATCACCGAGAACATCGCCTCGATGCCCCCTGCCGCGCCGAGAAGATGCCCGGTCGACGATTTTGTAGACGAAATCGCCAGCGACTTGCCCCGATCGCCGAACACCGCACCAATGCCGGCCAATTCCGCCGCATCGCCCACCGGCGTGGCGGTCGCATGCGCGTTGACATAGCCCACGGCATCGGGAGAAATGCCCGCCATGGCCAGTGCTTTGCGCATCGCCACTTGAGCCCCAGCCCCATCCGGCGATCCCGCCGTCAAATGATAGGCGTCGGCCGACGTGCCATATCCCGCCACGACCGCAAGCGGCACGGCCCCGCGCGCCCTGGCGTGACTGAGCTTTTCGATCACCAGCACCGCTGCCCCCTCGGCCAGCACGAACCCCGAATGCCCCTTGTCGAACGGCCGCGAGGCCTTGTGCGGCTCGTCATTATAGGATGAGGTCAAAGCGCGCGACGCGCCGAACCCGCCAATTGATATGGGATCGACCGATCCTTCGGCCCCACCCACCACGGCAACTTCGGCTTCACCGGTCAGGATCAGCCGCATGCCATCGCCGATCGCCTGGGCCGACGCCGCGCACGCCGTAACCGGCGTACCGATCGGCCCACGAAACCCATGCACAATGGAAATCCAGCCCGCCGCCATATTGGCCAGGAACGAGGGCACGGTGAATGGCGAGAGCCGCCGCGGCCCCTTTTCGGCAATGGTGCGCGCCGCCTGCGCCATCACCGGCTCCCCGCCCACTCCCGAAGCGATGATCGTTGCCGTTGCCTGCTGCCCTGCATCGTCCTGGGGGTGCCAGCCGGCCTGATCGAGCGCCTGCGCCGCTGCGGCAAGCCCATACTGGATGAAAAGATCCATCTTCTTGATTTCCTTGGGCTCGATCCATTCGGCTGGATCGAACCCTTGGGGATCATTGGTCTTGTCGGGAACCAGCCCGGCGATGTGGGAGGCAAACCCCGTCGTATCGAAGCGATCGTTGCGCACGACCCCGCTCTTGCCGGCAATAAGCCGCTCCCAGTTGGTCGCAACGCCCACCCCAAGCGGCGACACCACACCCATCCCGGTTACAACAACCGGATCATCGCTTTGCATCGAAAGTCTCCATCAATGGTTCTGGATTGATATGCCGTCCGGGCCTTCAGGCGTCCGCGTGCTCGCGAGCCTCACCAGCGGTAAGGGCACGCAACCCGCCAAGGAAATCCTCAGCCCCCGGCTCGGCCACCAGCGCCCTCAATTCGACCTGCGACTCCCGCCAGAGCGGCAGGATGTCGTCAAGCAGCGCCGCGCCCTTCCCGGTGAGTTCATAGTGTCGGATATTGCCCTTTTCCGGGCGCCCCGCGACGACGAGCCCGCGTTTGGCGAGTGGCTCGAGATTGCGCAGCAGCGTCGTCCGATCCATCGAAATTCGTGCCGCCATCGAATTGACCGACATGCGCGGCGAGTTCCGAACCGTCATAAGGACGGTAAACTGGACAACCGAAATTTCAAAAGGCCGGAGCACCTTGTCGTACCGGCGCGTCAGCGCCCGCGCCGCCATGACGGTGTTGAGCACGAGGCAATCGAAAAAGGCAAAGGTCATGGCGGCAACCTATAGTGTAATTACACATGTGTAAATACACTATACTATTCACCTCCGTGCCACCCCCGCTCGGCAAGCCCCCTTCGCGGCGAGACACTTTGCGCCTTTCCAATGCTCTGCTATAGGGACCGCGAACTTTGGCTGGCCCGTGCTGGCCGAACCGGGTTTTTGCGCGCGAGGAGCACACATATATGAGCAAGATCAAAGTCGCCAATCCCGTCGTCGAACTTGACGGCGACGAGATGACACGCATCATCTGGCAGGCCATCAAAGACAAGCTGATCCACCCCTATCTCGACATCGATCTTGAATATTACGATCTCAGCGTTCAGAAGCGCGACGAAACCGACGACCAGATCACCGTCGACGCTGCCAACGCCATCAAGAAGCACGGCGTCGGCGTCAAATGCGCCACAATCACCCCCGATGAGGGCCGTGTCGAGGAATTCGGCCTCAAGAAGATGTGGCGCTCGCCCAACGGCACCATCCGCAACATCCTGGGCGGGGTGATCTTCCGCGAACCCATCATCTGCAAGAACGTGCCGCGCCTCGTCCCCGGCTGGACCCAGCCCATCATCGTCGGCCGTCACGCCTATGGCGATCAGTACCGCGCCACCGATTTCAGATTTCCCGGCAAAGGCAAGCTCTCCATCAAGTTCGTTGGCGAAGACGGACAGGAAATCGAGCATGAAGTGTTCGACGCTCCCTCCTCGGGCGTGGCCATGGCCATGTATAACCTCGACGAGTCGATCCGCGACTTCGCCCGCGCTTCGCTCAACTATGCCCTCCAGCGCGGCGTCCCCTGCTATCTCTCGACCAAGAACACCATCCTCAAGGTCTATGACGGCCGCTTCAAGGATATCTTCGAGGAAGTCTTCC
>TARA_R110002051_G_scaffold126434_2_pt1 | contig 10406 bp, 10 predicted proteins | sample TARA_R110002051 | Tara Oceans TARA_R110002051 (sample SAMEA4397023) | marine metagenome | biome: Polar Biome; feature: [MES] marine water layer (ENVO:01000295) within the mesopelagic zone...; material: water (ENVO:00002006), including particulate matter (ENVO:01000060) such... | reverse complement strand
CTGTGTAAAATATTGGGTTTGGTTAATTAATTCATTAGCTGTGTTAATTGTAGAATCCATCCAACTTTTATCGCCATCTAAAAATTTAATTAAATTTTCTATACTATTTTCACTACCTAAAGAAAGATTCGATAGATTGCTTATATTGTTAATATCAATATCGGTGTTTGTAATAGGGCTATTTTGAGAAAAAGCTAAAGCTAATGCCATTGCTTTTGCTGCCTCTTGCTTTGCTGTTACATTATCTTTTCCCCCAAATTCTTTTGTTTTTAATAATTTTGATGTAGTAATTCTATTTCCATCTTTATTAATTAATTCTACACCTGTTTTAGGTATTTCACCCCGTAGATTTTTAATAACCTCTTCTTTATTATCTACTACAAAATTACTTCCATCTACTAGTTCTAATTCTTCGTTACCTTGAATTTTTTTTATTAAAATTTCCCTTCTATCTTTAGGTTTGAATCCAGATTTATCTTTTTCTTTTTCATCATCTACATATTTTGTTAATGTTGCTCTATCTAAATTTTGAACTTCTAGTACAATGCCAAAGTCTTCTTTTAATATACTTTCAAGCAGCAAAATATCCTGCTTATTATTCATGTCAGGATATCCTTTATTAAATTTATAGGAATATAACTTTAAAAATTTATCTATTGAATTCATAACTTAAACGTCTATTTCTACATCAGTTGTATCATCTATTTCTGTTGTATCATCTACAGATGCATCATCGCTTACTCCACTATCTACACCAACTGCTGTTTCTTTTGATTCAGGTGAACCATAACGTAATATACGAGCTATTGCTTCAACGGCACGTTCTTCTTCAGGTAAGTTTAATAAATAGTATTTTTTACCTTCTATTTGTGCTATCCAACTTCTACCCATCCATATTAAGTAAAAGTTTTGGTCGTTTCTTAAATTAATTCTAAAAGTGGTTGGTCTAGGTGCTACCCAGTCTATTGATGATAAAAATGGATCAAAATCTGTTGTTAATAGACTTATTATGGCTTTTTTAAGTTCGGGGAATTTTGTTAGCTCATCGTATTCGACAGATGCTATTTCAGCTTTTTTTCTGTCTCTGATAACTCCAAAAGCTAAACCTTTAATTCGTTCTTTAAATTCGTCTTTTGTCATTATTTTCTAAGTTCTTTAAGAATAGTTTCTGCCATTCTTTTCTTTTGTTTAGCAGTTGGACCTTTACCTCCACCTTTTCTTTTAATATTAGCTACGTATCCAGCTATATTATCTCCATCTTCTTTAGTTTTACCTTTTTGTTTATCTATATCTTTAGATAATGAATCAAAACTTTCTGATAATTCGGGTTTAAGTGAAGTAAACATATTTTTTATAAAATCATCTCCGGGGCGCATACTATCACTTGGAAATAGTTTTTTTATAGCTTTAAGAAAATTTTCCGAGGAAGAAGCAGCTTTTATCTCTTTAGCAAAATCCATCATTTTCATTTCATTTACTTCTGTTTCATCTACATTATCTTCTTCTAATCCCAAAATACCCTTTTGAAGTGCATCTGGTAGTTTACTTTGTTTACCTTTTAATCCTGGGTTGTCATCGTATTTGTCTGTTGATGTTTCTTTCATTAAAGCTTCTTTAACGAATTCTTCTAATTTGTTTTGGTCCATTTTTTTAAAGTAATTTGAGTAGTTTTCTTCGGATTTATCTTGAGCATCTTCCATCATATCATCTATTTCATCTAGCTTTTGCTCTTCTTTGTTTAAAAATGCAGCTTGTGCCATTTGGTTTATTTTCTTTTGAGATTTACCCTGAAATTGAGGTGCATCTGATTTTTGAAAGTCTTTTATGTGGTCACCTAAATCAGCATCTTTACCTAACTTTTCTCTAAGTTTTGTAATTTCTTTAATAGCCATACCATATATTACTTTATCAGGGTTAGAGTATTTTTTAATAAAATCTGGGTTGGATTTTAATACCGCTGAATATCTTTGTTTATATTTATCTAATACTGCTTTAGATTCATCTTCAGTAAGACCTTCAGTTAAAGTGTAATTTACTTCTTGTGATGCACTCCAAGTAGGAGTTTCTATTTCTTTTTCCTTTTCTCCCTTTTGAGTAATTCCTAAACTATTGAAAGCAGATTCTACATCTTCAGCATCTTCTCCTTTAACATTATTTAACTCCATTTTTATTTGTTTTAGAGCATATTCTAGTTCCCCTCTAGTTATTCCAGGCATTTCTGGTAGGAATTCATTAAAAAATATATTAATAACTTCATCTTGATTTAATAATTGGGATAGAGATACTTTTAATTGGTCATAATCATCAAATATATCTAGGGCATTAATAACATCTTGAGTTGCTTTTCTATTAGTTGCTTCTTTAACTTCTTCTTTATCATCTAAAGTTTTTAACCTATCATCCTGGATCATTTTATTTATCATTTTCACAATAATACTTTTTTTCTTAAGCTTGTCAGGGAGTGCTAAAAATATACCTAATATAATTGGTGCAACTTCTACATTTCTATCTATTAACTTAAATTTTCTTTTTAAGTTTGGTTTTTTGTCCAGAAAATTACTAATTCTTTTTTCTCTAGAATTAACTTTTTTAGTGTCTTTTTTAGAAGTGTCTTTTTCTTTTTCTAAACCAACCTCTTCTTCACTATCCATAAAAATGTATCTACCACTTTTATCTTTAGTTGAAAATCCTAAACCTTTAATTTTTCCTAATTCTTTAGGTTCTAATTCATCTATATTAAGAATACTTAACCTTTTTCCATCTTTTTGGGAAGTTGATTTATACATACTACCCAATAAAGCAAGTATTTCTGAGGATTTAGCTTCAAGGTCAGCATTTTGAATCATATCATCAATGATACCTTCTCTGATTAAATTTAATACACTTTCACTTAATCCTAATTTTGCTGCTGATTCTCCCTTTTTACCTGCTCCTTGCATTTTAGCTTTGGCTCTAGTATCAAATTTAATACCTGTAGCTTGTGATACTTTTTTTAGAAATGAATTTGGGTTTTTTCTAACTGTTAAAATAAGGGCTGCTAATTTTTTTAATTCTTGAGAAGCTTTTTCACTTCCCCTAATGTCTTTTATATCGCTTACCAAATCGCTTTCTATGCCTTCACTTTCAAGCTTACTATAAATGTCTAATGAAGGGTTAATTTGGCTTAATATTACAGCAATTTGATTATTTCGATTCATGTTATCGAAATTATCTTTTGAAGGTTTAGAAACTGTTGTTGTTTTTTTAACTGTTTTTTTAGGTTCTGCTACTTTTACATCTAATATTTCAGGGTTTTCTTTTGTTGGTTCTATAGGTCTTAAATATTGAAATAAATCATTTAATACTTGTGCCCTAGATGATTTTCTACCTTTATATCTTGAAATAGCAACCGCTGCAGCTCCAACAGCTAATCCAGCTCCTATACCACCTAAAACGGATTTTGCTAGTGTATATTTAGCTGTTGATATTATAACAGTTTTTAATACTATTTTAGTTACAATACCTACTAATTTATTTCCTGTAAGAGTGTCTAGTGTATCTGTTGCAGTTTTTCCATCTCCCGTCCAATCTCCATTAAATACATCTTTAAGTGTATCTCCTTTACCATCCGGGTCGGCCATAAAGGCTTCTAATGTTTCTTTAGCTTCATCTCCTTCAGTAAATAAACCACCTACACCTTCAGCTCCATTATTAGTTAAATTATTAATAGCCGTTTCTGTATTTCCACCTCCTATGGTGTTTTTAATAAAATCCGCTAATTCTTGAGGGTCTGAGTTAATATCAAAACTAGTATCGTAAACTCTATTAAAAACCTGAGTCATTCCTTCACCGGGTTCAATTTCACCTACAACTTCTGAAAATTTCTTTAGGGTTTCAACTGTAACTTCTTCTTCTCCTCCACTTACAGCATCAAATAACCAACCTAAACCAGCAGCAGATAAAGCTGTAAGAACTAATTTAAGAGGTAATGACCATGATTTTAATGTTTTAATCCTTTCGGTCTCATATGGTGTTAATTCCCCAGATTTAATAGCATCTTTAACGGGTTTAAATTTAAGTGTTGCTATATCTTTAGGATTAGCATCTGGGTCAATAATTACTTTTTCTTTTAATTCTTGATTTTCATTTGTAACACTATAAACAGCTTTTAATTGTCTATCTAATATATCTTTAACATATTCTTTTAATTCCTCTATAAAAGCATTACCTGCATCTACTGGGATTTTACCTGATTCTGTTTCAGCTTTTATACTGTCATAAACTTTAGCAATTTCTAAAACACCATCTATAAAAACATTTTGTTCTTTATTATTAGGAAACCCTTCAAATTCTTTATCAATTGTTTTTTTTATGATTTTGATTTGATTGTTTGCTGATTTATTTAAAAGGGCTTCAATTCTAGCTATTTCTTTTTTATCTAGTTCCTTTTTTCCTTTTATTTTACCTCCTGCTTTATATCTACCTAACTTAGAAAGGGCAAATTTAATATTTTCCCAAGCAGTTGCTTCTTGAAGTTGTTCTTCAGTTAAAGAGTCAAAGAAATCCTCACTATTAGAATTTTCATCTTCTAGTAGAGGATTAATCTTTAGATATTTGTGCAAATCAAAATTTTGCATTGTGTTTTATGCTTTATCTTCAGCTACGGATGCTTTTTTATATTCACCGATTAGCTTTTTTATTTTAGTAGCTGCACTTCTTGCTCTACCATGTGCCGCTTTGCTTGGCTTTGAGTGTTCTAAAGACATCTCAGCCCATAACTCGGCCATTTTTAAATAGATTTCATTTGAGTCCATAACGATTGTTTTTTTTGTTGTTTATATTATTTTGGTGATTGTGCTAAATAGTCTCTAGCAAACATTGTGATGGTATTGTTAATTTGTTGTACCATTTTATCTTTTTGTTCTTCATCTCCTCCTAAACTTGGGACTAATTCCTGTGCTTTGGTTAAAAGACTTAATACAGCAGCTTTTTCTGGGCTTTCTCCTGCGATTTCACCATCTACTTCCATTTCAGATTTAGATGACTCGTCATCAATTTTAACGTCTTTTTCAACGTTAATATCAATGTTTTCATTGTCTTCAATTTCTTCTTCTTCAGCTTCAGTTACATCTTCATAGTACTTACCATCCTCATCTACAGTTTCTTCATTTAAGATAGAAGCGATTCTTTCTTTGATCATGTTTTTAAGACCTTCTTTGGTAAGTTTTGTATCTTCCATTCCTTCTTTAACAGCTTTTTTCTTTTTCTTAGCTTTTGCTTCAGCTTTAGCTTCTTTTTCTTCTTTTGCTTCAGCTTTTTTATCAAAGGCAAGATCTTTTTCTAAATCTTTAATTTCTTTAGATACGTTTTTAATAGCTTTTTTATGGTGATCTGCTTTTTCTTTAGCATCTTCATCTTTCATGTCTACTTTATCAAGATTAGCTTCTTGCTTTTCAAGTTTTTCTTTGGCTGCCTTTAACTTAGCTTCGCTTTCTAGTAGCGGGTTGCTGTAAAGGAAACTTCTTAAATCAAATTCATTCATTTTGTTAGGTTTTTAGTATATTGATAAATATGTGAAAACTTATTATCTGTGCGGTTTATTTTGGATTTTTTACAAATTGTTTACCTTTTTTACCTTCACGTTTTTTCTTTTGGGCAGATGCTTTACGTTCTGCTTTAGTAAGTGATTTAGCTTTTTTTTCAGGTAAACATCTAGATGGTCTTTTTTTATTTTTCATTGTACCACAATCACCAGTAATATCACCCTGGGTGTTAACTCTTACCCATTTTTCTTTAAACCAGTCACGTAGTGATTCTGTGACTTTGTCTTCTATTTCGTTAGTTTTTTTTTTCTTCTTACCGCTCATTGTACCTTTACATACTTTGACAGCTCTTCCTGATAAGTAGGCGGATGATTTTTCACCTGCTGCCATTCTACGTTTGCGGTATGCTTGACCTTTTTTACAGAGTTTTTCTCGTATTAAACCTTCTATTCTATTTTCTAGGAGGTTAGTCATAGTCTTCCATATCATCTCCTACAGAAGCTAAATCATCTAAAATAGCTTCAAATGTAGTATCCATTGGATTTTTACTTGAACCAAAATTAAATGCACCATAAGCATCTCCTTGATTAAATTCATCTGGGAAATATTGTTCCATTATTCTACTAACATCACCTGAAATTTCTTGAAGTTTATCCATATAATAATTTAATTCTACAACTGCTTCTCCTGGAGACATATTTTCTTTTAAATTAGAAGTTTTTCCACTTTTAAAGTCCTGCATTTTTTTAATTTTGTCTAACTCATCAGGTGTGAATCTTTTTTCTCTTTCTAAGTCATTTAATTCTTCAGCAGACATGCTTTCTTCTATGTATTGCTTTTTAAACCATTTATGTGTATCGAAATTGTCCATGTGTGTGTGTTTTGTTATAAATATTGATATCCTTAGGAAAAATTACTTTTTTAGGCTTTTAAAATATTCTAGCCCTTCTTGTAATTCTTTTTCTAGTTTATCTTTGTCTACATTACCTATCCATCTTTCTACTTCACCTGATTCTGTGACAAAACCACTATTAGATTGTTCAGATTTAGCTTTAATAAAAGATTTATATTCTTCTATTAATTTATCTATTTCTTTATTATGAACTTGAGTTTTATGGTCTTCCCATTTACCCTCTAACTTTAGTTTAGATTCTTTTTCAGTAGTGCAGTTTAAACACATACCATGGGCTTTAAAATAGTGAGAGTCTAGTTGTTTGTTCATTATGCCCTTACAGGTAGGGCAAAATAGTGGTACGGCTGCTGTTTTAAATTTATCTAGTTTAGTGATATTTTGTTTTATACCATCTTTTATAGTCCATTTACGACCATCTGCTTCCCAAATATCACCTTCTTTGTGAAATTCATCAGCTTTAGTATAACCTATACCCTGACCAGTACGTTCACTACTTTTACCTTTAATAATATTACGTAAACGTTCTACGTCTTTTTTATTAAAATCTTTTTTTAAAACGTTGTCGCTCATCGTCCTTGTCCCTTATATAATTTTTTGTAATTTTTAGAACTTTTTGTAGGGGATGTTTTTGTTTTAGAGTGTATACCTTTTCTCTTTTTCTTTACACCTGCGGGTGCGTTTGCTTTTAGTATTGCCATTTTATAAACCTAATTTTTGTAGTTGTTGTATTGTACTTGCTGCCGATGTATGTAGTATACCAATTCCTCCTCTAGAATCCCACTCTCTTATGGTATCTTCTCTATCGTCTATTAATATTGCTCCTTCTTCGGAGTAATTTTGTTTGTTTTTAGCTGATGCTAAAATTAATTTTGTGCCTGGGATTTTATTTTTTACCCATAATCTTTTACCTAATCTAGAACTATTTTCAGATGATGGTGCTGATAAAAGTGAAAATAAGTTTGGTTTAATATAATCGAATAATTCTTTACCATCTGACATCCATGGAATACCAACCCAAAATCCTACACCCTCACCATTTACTAGTTCCCAAAACGCACTTATACCAAATTCATCTCTATATTCATCTGTAGTTAATCCATCTGAGTATTGTTCGAATCTAGTTTCAAAATCTGCTAATACACCATCCATATCACAGTATAATGTATATTTTGGAGGCTCTATGTCCTCTATAATTTTTTTATATATTTCTTTAAGTTTTATCACATCCACAATTTGTCGTGAATATACGAACTTCTTTTTGCTCTTCCAAGGGTTTTGCGATAGGCTTTATATCTTCTATTTCGGTTTCTTCCATTAATTCTCTGGCGTAAGCTTTTAAACCAAATGGGTCTCCATTTTCTGGTTCATTATCATGGTCACATTTATGACATATATATAAATCATCTCCACCATCTACTATGTTCCAGCTCCAACCACAGTTATCGCATTCTATTTTTTCGCCTACTATTTTTTCATTTAAACTAGTAACTTCTTCTCCATCTTTACTATCCGTCCAGTTTCTGAATGTCATATTGCCCTTTGTATATGCTTCTCTTTCAATATCGTTTAGATTATCATCTTCTTGGGTGTTTGTTGTATTAATACCACCTAATCTACCCTCTAAATTTTGGATGTGGTGAACCATTTCATGTGCGAATGATCTAGCTATGTCTTTTGGATGTCTACCTTCAGTGTATAAAACTATTATCATGTCACTAGGACTATAATATGCTGTTTTACCTAAAAATTGAGATGCATTTTCTTGGTCTCCGTGTTTGAATATGACTTTAGGTAAAGGTAAAATGTTCATACCTTTTTTTATCATATGTTTAGTTAAATCCTTTATTTGTTGTTTATAATCAATTTTACTAGAGTATGTAGCGTTTTCATTCAAGGGTTCATAAGCTGAGCCAAATGGTGCTGATTTACCCTTATGTTTCTTTTGTGCCTTAGGGTCGATATTTTCTTCTTTTGGGGTTAGTGGCTCTGTTCTAGTTGATGTTGGTTTTGGCGTTGTATCCGTTGATTTACCGTTAAGTATGTTCACTATTTTATTGACCTCACCTTGTGTTAGACTTGGGGGTAACATATTCTTAAACCCACCTAAATCTGTTTTTAGTAGTTTTCTTGCTTCAGTTCCACTTACACTACCTCCAGTTGATACTTCTATAGGGATGACATTATCGCTATATTTACTTACAAACTCACTTCTCTGTTTGACATCGAACTTATCACCTTCATTGTCATCTCTTGAACCTACCAAAATATACACCTTATCATCTGGGTGTGATTTTAAATATTCTTTATAGTATGTAAATGGACTTGCTTCTATAATGTCAACATTCTTTATAGGGAGTAGATTTGCGTCGTCATATACCTCCCAGATTTCTTTTGATTGTTTTTGAGTTATTCCATCTCTTACTCCTCCACCAACTATGATTTTAAGGTTGTTTATTTCAGGTGCTAATTTTAAACCTTGAATGATTACTTCTAAATGACCTTTTGTTGGTGGTTTAAAACCACCCCCAAATAAAGCTACTACTTCTTTATATTCTTCATTTAGTACACCATCAACTAAAAATTGAGTTAGTTCATTGATTTTTTTTGAACCTATATGATTCATTGCCTTTGATGTAGCATCATCTATTGATAAAAATGATTTACCTATATTTTTTATTGTAGATGAAATATCACTATAAACCCTATCTTTTTCAGTATCTTTTTTTACTTTTTTAGACATATAAGATTTATAAACTTCTTCCATACCATTTTTTCTACCTACTTTTTTTAAAGGCATTACCTCATTATTTTTTTCAAAGTATTTTTGGTATAGTTTTTCCATTGCTTCTCTATCATCTTCTTCAAGTTTTAATCCTAATTCTTGTACTTTAGAATCAAAATCAGCTTGTTGTTCTTTAGATAAATCAGCAGGTTTAGAAACCATTTGAGACGATTCGTAATATTCTGGGTCTGAATTTATAACATCTCCAATATATTTTTCTAAAGCTTTTCCTCCTTGTTGTGCTGCTTTATTAAATGAATCTATTTTAGAGTTATCTGTACCTGGTTTTGATGTATTATCTATTATAATAAAATTATCACCAAACATTTTTTGGTAATTTTCTATGTGAGGGTCATTATATGAACTAGCCCAAGTTTTTAATATAACATATGGTGGTAAACTATCTTCACCTTCTTTACTTGCTCTAGCAAAGTTTTGTTCAAATGCTACACTTGGATGAGCATATACCATAATCATTAAAACATCATAACCTGCATCTTGAAGTTCTTTTACTTTTGTAGGGTTATTAGCTGTAGTATCCCATATAATATTTGGTTTATCTTTACTTTTAGCTAAACTATCTACTTCTTTGTTTATTTTTGAAGCTGCTGCTGCTAATGATAGTCTTTGTTCTGGGTCTGGATTTCTAGCATATTGGTCAGGATTTAATACTACCCAACCTTTAGATTCAGCTGCTTTTTTGAATTTATCAGTTACAAAAGTTTTCCCAACTCCTGCTCCACCAGCCATGATTATAGCTTTAGGTTTTCCTTCTTGTTCTAATAAATTAGTTAATCCCACCATATGTTATAAATATACAAAATCTACCTTAGGAAACCAAGCATATGCGTATTAGTCTTTTTTCTTCACTTGCGTTCTAAATTCTGTAAATATTGGTGAGTGTTTTGGGTTTTCTAGGTCAAATAGTCTTTTGACTGTATTGAATATATCTATGTTTTCATCTTGTGTACGTTTTGATTCATACATTTCCCAACCTTTACCTTGAATCTTACCTTCTTTAGGTCCACGTTTGGATGATTTTAACCATAGAACTCCTAGCCTGTCTATCTTTTTCCCAAAACACTCTTCATAACATTTAGCGTAAACAGCGGTCTGCAAATCATAAGTCGTTTGTAAGTGGTTTGATGTTTTAAAATCTATAATCCATAGTTCATCGTCTATTTCACAT
>TARA_R110002051_G_scaffold316556_2_pt1 | contig 10407 bp, 23 predicted proteins | sample TARA_R110002051 | Tara Oceans TARA_R110002051 (sample SAMEA4397023) | marine metagenome | biome: Polar Biome; feature: [MES] marine water layer (ENVO:01000295) within the mesopelagic zone...; material: water (ENVO:00002006), including particulate matter (ENVO:01000060) such... | reverse complement strand
CGATCAAAGCGGGCGAAGAAGCCGGCAAGCCTGGCCCCGACCTGTTGGGGTTGGACCGGGGAAATCGCGACCCGGGCGTGACCCTTGCAGTAGGACCGACCGATCCCCTCGCCCCCGGCAATGGGGTTACAGCAATAGAGGGTGGGCTTTTCGCCCAGCGGCCATTTGCAGCCGGTCGCCTCCATCAAGGGGCGGGGGTTGGGGCCATGGACGCCGGCCCCGGAGAGGACGACCTCGACCATGGACTTGCCGTAGCGCTCGAACCGCTTCTTGACCCCAGGCTCGGCGTGGGTGATGGCCGTCCAGTTCGCCGGGATAGTGCATGGAGCCTTGGCGGGCTTGGGCAGGCGCGGGGCCTTGATCTTCGGCGCGGGCTTGGGCTTGGCGACCCGGACAATGCCGACCACGACCCGCTCGGAGCGGGGGTTCGCCGGGGCGCTGCGGCCCTCGCTGCTCAAGCCCTCGCGGGCCACCTTTCCGATGGCCGCGTTTCTGGTCCGACCGGGCATATCCGCGGCGATCTCGCTCGCGCTGTCACCCTTCATCCACCGCTTCTTGAGGGTGTCGAGCTCGTCGTCTGACCAGCAGATCTTGATCTGGCCGGGGTTGAGGTCACGCATGGCGAACGCCTCCTTGGAAGTTGATGGGATCCCAGAAACCGGCCGCGCGTGGGTGACGCAGGCGCAGGGCGTGGAGCCAAATCCCGAAGGCGTCGGCCTCGTCGCTGGTCTGGGGGTTGAAACCGTAGTGGCGGGCGGCGGCGATCATGTCCGCCTTCTCCGCCTTGCCGGAGCCGGTCAGGGCCTTCTTGACGGTCGACCCGGCAACCTCCGCCAACTCGATCCGGTGGCGATGCCCGACCATCTCCGTGACCCCCGCGAGGCCCTGTAACTTGCGGGTGGTCTCCAGCTTTGTGGTGCTGGGGAGGATGGGGGCCTCAAATACGATCAGGGCGGGCTCGATCCGGCGCACCAGGGCGTTGAGCCAGTCCTCATAGACGCAGAGGAAGCGGCCAACGTCCGGCCCGGTCTTGGGCATGGTGATATGCCCCAGCGTCGGAACCTCGCCGGTATCGGCGGGGCCGTGGCAAAAGCCGGTGCAGGTTGCCAAATCGAGCCCTAGGAACATCAGCCCGCGTCCTTGACGTCGGCGCTGTCGTTGGAGGCGACCAGCTGGGGCTTGGCCTTGGCGGGCTTCTCTCCGGTTGCCAGCGCGAGGCGTTCCTGGCCGGCGTGCCAACCCTTCATGAAGACCGCCTCGTGCATCGGGGCGATGTAGTCCGGCTTGACCGGATCCTCGCCGCGGAGGCCCATCGTGTGTCCGGTGGCCTCGGCGAAGACCTCGTCCTGCGCCGGGGTCGGAAGATCAAACAGGTCCGCTTGATTGCCGGCCGGGAGGTTGGCCCAGGTTCGCAGTTGGGCGCGGCGTTCTTCTTCCGCGGCCAGATCGCGGCGACTGGCGGCCCCATCGGCGAGGATGGCGACCAGTTCCTTGCGGGTGAAGCCGTCCGTCTTGGCCTCGCGGAACATATCGGTCAGGACGTTGCGCTCGGCGTCGTACTCCGCCTTCTTGATCGCCGCCTTGGATTGCTGGACCCGCAACTTGTGCAGGTGCGAGAGGAAAACCGCCTCCTCGTCGCGGTTCGGGATTTGCGGGGCGCTCCCGGCGTCGGGGGCCTCGGCTTCGGCTGTCAGTTTCGCGGCCATCTGGCCCTCCTGTTTCGACCGCTCAACGGGGCGGCCGGTCCCGTAGAAAGGGGTCAGCCCGCCTCGCTGGCGATGATCAGGGCGGCCTCGGTGCGGTCCAGCGCCTCGCGGGCTTGGCGGATTTGATCGAAGCCGCGCTTGATCTCGTTGGGGCTCATATGGCCGTCGGCCAGGGCCGCGCGAACGTGGCGCTGAACGTCTCCGGCCTGTTCGTTGAAGGTGCAGACCAGATCGGCGAGGTTCCCGGTCTCCGGTGCCGCCTTGGCGCGGCGGGCGAGGCCCCGGGAGACGACCGGCTCACCGCAATAGGTTTCGAGCGCGGCGAGGATATCGAGGGGGAGGTAGCAGCCGGAGCCGACGGTCTGGCAGCGGGACAGCTGGGGCGCGGAGTAGTGCCGGGCCTTTTCCTCGCAGGCGTTGGACGCCTCGGCCAATCCCCCGCAACGGTCGATCAGCTTTGAGGTCAGAAGGGCAAGAAGGCGGTCGCTCACGGTAAGTGCCTCGCTATGTTTTACGGTTACAGCCCGGCGGGGGGCGTTAACCTTTGGCCTTGGGGGCTGTGGAGGGATCGGCATGGTCGTTTGCCGGGTCGAGATGTTTCTGGGCTTTGACGAAGCGCCCGATGGCTGGGCTCTGCGCCGCGTCGAAAACCTCTGCGGCCTGACGCTGGGCGGCGGCATTGAAGGCGACGAGGCGGGCACCGAGGCGGGCCCCGATGCGCGCCAGACCAGCGGCAACCGCCCCGGCCTGCGCCTGATCAGCGGGGGTCGCGCGCATGGCTGACCTCCTTGTGGGTGGGGGCGACCCGGTAGTCTTGGGATGCGACAGCATCGGAAAGCCTGCGCTTTGCCGCCTCAGTTGGGGCGATCCGCTGGTCGAGCCATGCACATACGAACACGGCGTCCTGAACGTCTCGCTTAAGGCCCCAGCCGACCTGATAGGGGTTGTTGCTGAACCTGCGATATGCGGACCGAACATCATCGGGAACGTCCAACTGCATCTTCGCGGCACGGATCATCCGCATGGATATGCTGGTGGCCAGATGCCCCATGCCGTCGCCGACGGACCCGGCCTTGTTCCGAATGTCGAATGGCGGAGGGAGGGCATCAACGTCCAGCGTCCCGCTAATGGCCGCCTCGACAACGGCCTCAACCTCGGGCGTTGGGTGGAACCACTCGCTGTGGCTTCGGCTCTCCCGAAGGAGGCCGTGGATGCGGCGCTCCAGAGTGGCGTCACCGGGGATGGTGGCCACGATCTCAAGCGGAACGGGCGACCACGAGAGCAGCGAAACAAGGCGGGACGGCGGAAAGCTCGACGAGCCGATCTTGATCAGGCCGTCCGGCATAAATGCGCGGATGAAATAGACGGTCACGCCGCCTGCTCCTGCGGGCCTGCGTCATTGGCGGCGCGCTTGGCTTCGGCAGCGTCGGCAAGCTCTTTGAGGGTGCTGAGGCCGGCCCCGACGACTGCGTTCCACTGGTCAGCGGGGATGCTGTCGCGGCGCATCCAGAACCTGATCCGGCCAGGCAGGGCCGTGTCGGTCGGGTCGATTTTGGCAGCGGCAGCTTGGTAGCCTCCGGCCTCGACGATGATGGCGTGGTGCGTTCTCATGGGGCAACTGTGCCAAACGCACAGGCCGATGGCAAGTGCCTAATGCACGGGCGCTTTAGGTATCTGGGCACAATGGAGCCCTATGAACGCCTTCGGGCCGCCCGGAAGCGGGCTGGCTATGACACAGCCGAGGCTGCGGCCGCCGCTATTGGCGTGTCAAAAAACACCTATGCCCAGCACGAGAATGGAACCAGGGGTTTCAAAAGTCGGGCCGAGAGATACGGGCGCTTTTTCCGCGTAACCCCCGAATGGTTGCTATTTGGGCGAGGGGACGGTCAAACTCACTCTGCGCCAATTCCGATAAACCGGATGGTTCCGGTACGCGGTATGGTTCAGGCGGGGGCATGGCAAGACGTGAGTGAAGCATCCGATCCAGTCGAATACGTTCCACTTGTCCTGCCCGGATTTGAAGGGGCCGACCTTTTTGCTCTAAGGGTTTTGGGCTCCTCTATGAACCTGCATTATCCCGAGGGGACCATCGTGGTCTGCTGTCCCGCCGCACAGACCGGCATCCGTGACGGGGATCACGTCATCGTCGAGCACCGCCGGAATGGTCAGGTCGAGACGACGGTGAAGGAGGTCGTGCAGGAGCGGGGAGGCGTTGCCCTCTGGCCCCGGTCATCTGATCCGGCGTTTCAGCGTCCGACCAAGCTGGTGCGCAATGAAGACAGCGACGACGGACTGGCGATAACCGCCGTGGTCGTGTCCAGCTACGTCATCCGCCCCGCCCAACGTAAGCCCATCCTGAAGATCTGAGGAATGCCATGAAGCTGGTCCCGATTGTCCTGTCCATCATCCTCGTGGTCGCGCCCTTTGGCGCTGTGGCGCAGGAAGCCCAGCCGGCGACCTGCTCAAGCCAAGCCCAGATGATCGACGCGGCCATTCGTGAGGTTGCGTATATGCGGGTGCTGCAGGACGGCGAGCGATCGGCCCCGCGCGCATCGGTTTCAGAGGCGCAAATATCGGTATTCTACAGCGAGGTTCAGGCCCGCCTGCTGGCGATGATGCTGGCCGACTGCGGACCCTATCAGGGTCCACTCAGCCCGCGCAGCTATATGCGCGCTGCCCAAGGGTGCATTGATGCCCGCCTATCGGCTTCCGGTCTTTCCCGCCCCATGGGGGAATGTGATCGGGCTAACTGGCAGTCAACCCCGGACTGACGCCGCGCGGGCTAGATTGCGCCCCAGGGCCTTCACGGCCCCGAAGGTTCCAAAGAGCCTGCCGCAAGCCGTGCAGGTCACCGGCGAGGCATCGGTTGGATCATCCGGGATGGTGATCTGATAGCCGCCGCATTCCATGCAGTGATATTCAAACCAAGCCTCGCGCGCGCCGGTCTTGTCCGGCGGGCTTAGCCTGACGACGGTCATTTGAAGGCCGAAGACCAAGGCCTCAACGTCATTCGGCGGGGCGGAAAAGAGCATCCCGCACCCTAATCCGAAGAATTGTGCAAAACGCACTTGCCATAACGCTGTGCGTTTGGCACAGTCTCCCAACACCGGGAGACACCCATGCGCACCGCCACCACCCAGAACCCTACCGCCCGCGCTGCCTACCGCGCCGCTCTGCGTGACATCGTTCTTGCCGCCCGCCTTCAACGGCAGGTCGCTGAGATTGAAGCCGCCGCGATGCTGGAGGGCTTCTAATGTCGCACGAAACCTTCTTCCTCTCCGCCGACGGCCGGACGCAGATTGCGGCCCCGATGACGGAGGAGGTCAACCGGAAAGCATGGGGTCGGATGACCTACAGCAACCGGGCCTTCAACTTCGCTGAACTGGTCGAGACCGAGGACGTGATCAGCTGGATCGAGGTCCAGCACGCATACCGCCGGGCCGAGAGCCTTGCCTCCTATCAGGCATCCTTTGACCGCATCCGTGCCGCCAAGGCCGAGGACGCGGCTCGGGCTCGGGGGATCGCGGCATGACCCGCCAAGACTGGATTGAGGCCGGATGGGCCGGGCTGGCGATTGCCGCCCTGTGTGTTCTCGCAATCGCGGCTGCTGCCGCTGGTTATCACGGAGTCGGATGATGGTTTTCGCCTGTTCCTCGGGTCCGGGGTCCGTCCCCAAGCCCCAAACCGCCCCCGGGCTTCGCCTTGTAGGCGAGGAGACCGACCGGATCGTCAACCGCTTGGCCGCCAAGGTCGACGGGAATGCCCGCCAGCCCCGATACGTGGCCGAGGGGCGGGAGGTCGTCACGGTTTCGACCGGACGCCGCCAAACCACACCCCGGGCCCGTGAGGCGCTTTCCTTTGCCGTCGACGGCGCGCTCTCGACCAACTGCGAAGACCTCGTTCCCCACGATATCGCGGCCGTCTGCGACCTGATCCGCGCCATCCGGGCGGCGGAGCGGAACGACCTTCCGCCGACCCCGGCGCAAGCACAAAGGGCCGCAGCATGATCGCCCCGATCAAACAGGAGGCCATGTCCGGCTTCTTCGTCTGGACGAAGCGCGGCAAGGCCCCGCGGTTCCATCACGACACCATTGAGAGCGCACAAGCCGAGGCGGAGCGTCTGGCCCTGATCTACCCGGGGCAGAAGTTCATCGTCATGGCGGCGGTCTCCAAGCATTCGGTCCCGGACGGCTCCGGTGCGGGATCGGAAAGCGCGGCGGGGTCGGCTTCGGCTGATCCCGCCGAGCAAAGCCGGGAGGCCGCGTGATGGAATTCCGCGTCTGGCCCGGCAACGCCCGCGCCTTCCGCCTCGTCCTGCTGGACGGCGACTTCTTCAACACCCTCTCCGAACACCACACGATCGAGGGGGCAGTCCGCGCCATGCGGGTTCAGACCAAATCCTGCGCCAAGGCCGCCCGCGACCTCCAGCGCATCACCCAGACAGACAGGAGAGCCGCATGACGGTCGCTCATACGAAGGGGCTGCATCGCGGCTATGCCGACAACGTGCGCGTCGAATGGGAACGTCGCGGCAAGAGCGGTCACTCGTCAATCGCGCTGCTGAACGCGGCCAAGCGTCCGGTGGCGGTCCTGTTGGGCGACTACGTTCCCGGCGAGACCGACGCCGATATGGACGCGGCGGCAAACCTGTTTTGCGGCGCTGCGGAACTGCTGGCCTTCGCTGACATGGTTGCCCGTTACTACAGCGACCACGCGCCGCGATCCGAAGAGGGCATGATGGCTCGGGAAGCCCGTGCCGCCATTGCCAAGGCCACCGGGGAGCAGCCCGCATGACCCGCCCGCTGACCCGCCACCGCTCACCCTCCAGCCTCCCGGTCGGTTTCGCCGTGATCCTCATTGCCGGGGCGTTGGGCCTGGCCGCCCTCAACCTTTTCCTTGGAGCCATCAAATGACCGAAGCCATCAAGATCAACCGCCGCCAGGTCGCAAAGGCCGCAACCCGGGCCAAGCTGCTGGCCGCCGCCCGTGATCTCTGGGCCGCCCCCGGTAGCTATGAGACCATCGGGATCCTGGAGGTCTCCAGCCATGCCGGTATGTCGACCGGGGCGGTGTTCGCCAACTGGGCCAGCAAGGCCGACCTCTGGCGCGAGGCGATGGGATACGAGCCCCCCGTCGACGGTCCCGAGGTCCGCGCCGCCCTGATCGCCCAGTCCATGCAAATTCCGAGGGCCGCGTGATGGTCGACTTTTCAATCCTTCAGGGCATGACCCTCGCTCGCATCGAGCCCCAAAACGACAATGAGGAACTGCTGATCGTCACGTCCGAGGGTCGGGTGTTCCGGCAGTTTCACGATCAGGACTGCTGCGAACACGTCAGCATTGAGGACATCTGCGGCGACCTGTCCGACCTGATCGGCTCCCCGATCCTGCAAGCCGACGAGTCATGCTCCGACGCTGGCGAGCCCCACGTCTCGGAGTCCGGGACGTGGACCTTCTACCGACTGGCCACGATCAAGGGCAGCGTCATGATCCGCTGGCTGGGCAGCAGCAATGGCTATTACTCCGAGAGCGTCACCTTCGAGGAAGTCATGCCGGAGGCCGCGCCATGCTGAGCGCCGAAACCCTGATCCGGCACACCGCCGTCCTGAAATACATCGACAAGGCCGGACGCCCGCAGTCCACGCCCTACACCGCGTGGTCGGCCAAGCGCGCGACCACGATGGCATGGACCCGCGCCAAGTCCCTCCGCCGATCCGGCGAGGCCCTGGCCTTCCGCATCCTCCACGACGAACGGGTGATCCCCGGTTGAACTGGAACGCCTTTTTCATCCTCGCCGGCTTGCTGGCGATCATCACCAGACCGCTACGGCGGAAATAGGAACAGACCGTTGACCCGCCTCACCGACATCACCGTCCAGCTACATCAAGAGACCGAGCGCGCGATCCTCGTCAGCGATGACGGCGAGGCCCAGACCGCGGTCTGGCTCCCCAAGTCGCAGGTCGAGTTCGTCACCAAATCGGCCGGGATCATCGAGGTTACGCTGCCCGAGTGGCTGGCGACCGAGCGGGGGCTTGTCTGATGGACGCCAAGCCGCTCCCCCGCACCGCGCCGACAGCGGCCGAGTGGAAGGCCCTCGTGGAAGCGCGGACAGAGTATGAGCCAAACACGGGCTGCTGGCTTTGGGCTGGCCCCGCCGACCGTCTCGGCTATGGGCGAGTGCACCTCGCAGGGTTCACCTTGCTGGCTCACAGGGCGAGCTACTACGCCGCCCGCGGTGATTTGCCTGCCCTAGACATTCTCCACGCTTGCGACACGCCGGCATGCGTCAATCCTGATCATCTCCGGCCCGGCACCCATCAAGAGAACATGGACGACCGCGGACGGCGAGGCCGCAGTAGCGGCGGCGACCTGAAAGGCGAGGACTGTCCGTGGTCGAAGATCGGGCCCGCTCAAGTCCGGGCAATTCGGAGCGAGCGGCGCCCGGCGCGGATAGCGGCTCCTGAATACGGGATCAGCACCGTCCAGTTCTATCGCATCAAACGCAAGGAGCGTTGGTCTCATGTCGCATAATGAACGCCAGTGGGATGGCCAGACCATCACCACGCCAGGCTGCATAGTCGGGCTTCCAATGTCTATTTATCATGCCCAGCCTACCGATGGGCCATCGGTTTCCTCGACCGGGCTTCGGACGGTGTGGGCCGAGAGCGCCGCGCACTTTTTCGCCAAGTCGAGCCTCAACCCGAACCGGAAGCCCCAGGCTGACAGCCCGGCGTTCGCGGTCGGACGGCTGGCGCACAAGCTGCTGCTGGAGGGCCGGGAGGGCTTGGCCGAGGAGTTCGCTATCCGCCCGGACCATTGGGATAGCTGGCGCACGAAGGACTCCCAAGTCTGGCGCGACGAGCAGGTTCTCGCCGGCCGCACCGTTATCACCGAGGACGACCTCGAAACCGTAACCGGCATGGCCGAAAGCCTTGCCCGTCACCCGCTGGTCAAGGCCGGCATCCTCGACGGCAAGGTTGAGCGGTCCCTGATCTGGAAGGATGCCGAGACGGGCATTTGGCTCAAGAGCCGCCCTGACGTGATCCCGAACGCCTCCGCCGTCATGGCTGATTTAAAAACGACGGTCAGCGTGACCGACGACGCCCTAACCAAGTCCCTCGCCAGCTACGGCTATGCGATGCAGGGGGCAATCGTCGGCATGGCGGCCGAGGCGGTCCTAGGCGTCCAGATGGAAGCCTTCGCGCTGGTCTGGGTCGAGAAGGCCGATCCGTGGTGTGTCCGGGTCACACAGTTGACCCCCGAGGACTTGGATCGGGGGCGCCGCCAGGTCCGCGCAGGGCTTCGTACCATGGCTCGCTGTATCGACACCGGCGTCTGGCCGGGGCCGGGCGGCGCTGACGCCTCCTATCTCTCTCTCCCCGCGTGGGCCTCCAGCCGGATCGACACCGAGCTTGAGCTACAGGCGGCCGAGGCGAACGATAACGCCGCCCGGGAGGACGCGGCATGAGGGGGCATTTTGCAGCTGACATGACCGGCCAAACCTTCGGGCGGCTGGTCGTTCTCTCCAGGGCCGGGACTCGGAAGCGGCAGGCGATATGGCTGTGCAAATGCTCATGCGGGAATGAGCATGAGGTCGCCGGGCAGTATCTGAAATCAGGCAAGAGCCGATCCTGCGGGTGCCTTCAACGCGAGGACGCGTCGGCCCGGTTCATGAAGCATGGCGCGACCACACTGGGCAACCGATGGCCGGAATGGGGCGTCTGGCGGCAGATGATCAACCGCTGCACCGAACCGTCGACGAGAGGTATCTCTATTACGGGGCTCGCGGGATCGCCGTCTGCAAGCGGTGGCGGCTCGGTGACGAGGGCGCGACGGGCTTCGAGTGCTTCATCGCCGACATGGGCCGCCGCCCTGCGCCTGACCTCCAGATCGACCGCATCGACAATGACGGCAACTACGAGCCGAGCAACTGCCGATGGGCGACCCGTAAGGAGCAGGCGAACAATCGCCGCCCCTGGGGCACGGCCCTCCCGAAAACTTCAAACGACAACACCCATCAACCCGAGAAGGCCGCATAGCCATGACCAGCCAAGTGATCACCCTTGAGCGGGAACCCCGCTCCGTCCTCGTCGATATGAGCAGCCGGTATGGTATGGAGCCGGCCGCCTTTGAGGCGACCCTCCGCGCCACGGTCTGCAAGGGCAACGTCTCCCGCGAGGAGTTCGCCGCCTTCCTGCTGGTCGCCAAGGAATACGGCCTCAACCCGATGACAAAGGAGCTCTATGCCTTCCCGGCCAAGGTCGGGGGCATCCAGCCCATCGTGTCGATCGACGGCTGGGCCCGGATCATCAACGACCACCCCAAGTTTGACGGGATGGAGTTTGAAGACGTCCGCGAGGGGGCCGACCTGATCGCCATTACCTGCCGGATGCACCGCAAGGACCGGGGCCGGTCGATTGAGGCGACGGAATACATGGTCGAGTGCAAGCGCAGCACCGACGTCTGGAAGACATGGCCCCGCCGGATGCTGCGGCACAAGGCCATGATCCAGTGCGCCCGCTACGCCTTCGGCTTCTCCGGCATCGTCGACCATGACGAATACGAACGGCAGGAGAGCGCCCGCGACGTTACCCCGCGCGAGGGCCCCAACCTCGCCGCCCGTCTCGCCGCCCCCAAGGGGGAGGACGCGCCGACGGAGGGGTTCACGACACACCATCCGGTCGAGGACACGGCCGAACCAGAT
>TARA_R110002051_G_scaffold324519_2_pt1 | contig 10408 bp, 6 predicted proteins | sample TARA_R110002051 | Tara Oceans TARA_R110002051 (sample SAMEA4397023) | marine metagenome | biome: Polar Biome; feature: [MES] marine water layer (ENVO:01000295) within the mesopelagic zone...; material: water (ENVO:00002006), including particulate matter (ENVO:01000060) such as...... | reverse complement strand
CGAAGGCCGGCCAGCCAATCCGGACCGCCGTCATCGCGGTTTGCATTGCGCCCGCTCCGGCAATGCTCGAGGCGGCAAACGCTGCTACGGCCACGGGTGGTGTAATCATCGACATCATCCCGAAATAGAAGATGAAGAAATGGGCAGCGATCGGCATCACATCCAGCTGCAGGAGCGGCGGCGCTGCCAGCGTGGCGACCAGAAGATAGATCCCCGTGGTGGGCATTCCCATGCCGAGCAGAACACAAACCACCGCCGTGGCAAACAATAGTGCCAGAAGGCTGCCTTGGCCGAGACTGACAAGAAGATAGGTCAGCCCGAAACCCAGGCCGGTGGTTTGGAGCACCCCGATCACCAGACCTGCTATGGCACCGATAAGCACGATCTCGACCGAAGCACGGCCTGCTTCGAGAAACGTTCGGCCCATTTCGGCCGGCGTGGCTCTATGTCCCTTGTAGCCGAAGATCGCATTGAGCAAGAGGACCGAAACGATTGCCCAGAAAGCGGCCTCAGTTGGAGATTTGTTTTGGCTGAACAGGAGCCAGATCAGAACCGCGAAAGGAACTGGAAAATACCAACCCGTCCGCAGCACATCCCGCAGGTTCGGGATCATGTCCTCGGGTACCGGAGGGATGTTCTTGAGACCGGCTTCCAGATCGGCCTGGATCAGGACCGCAAGAAAAAACAGGAAGGAGGGAATGATCGCCGCGACAACCACTGTCGCATAGGACGTCTGCAGCAGTTCGGCCATCAAAAAGGCCGCGGCCCCCATGACCGGCGGCATCAACTGCCCGCCAGTCGAGGCGACCGCTTCAAGCGCGCCGGCCATCCGGGGACTGTAACCCCCTTTTTTCATGAGCGGAATGGTGATGACCCCGGTCGATGCGACGTTGGCAACCGCGCTGCCCGATATGGATCCGAACAGCGCAGAGGAGACGATGGCCATCTTGGCCGCTCCGCCCCTGCGACGACCGACCAGCGCGGTTGCCAGATCGGTGAACCACTGCGCCCCACCCGTGACCTGCAACACGGCTCCGAACAGGATATAGATGACGACGATTGTCGCCACGATTCTGAGGGGCGAGCTCATCATCGCGGTGGAATCGATTGCAAGGTAGCCAAGCAACTCGGGCAGGGGACTGGCGCGGCCGCCGAGTGCTCCTGGCACCTTGTCCGCTATCAGCGCGTAGACGAGAAATACCAACACCACGACGACAAGGCTCAAGCCCGCTTTGCGCCGCAATGCCTCGAGCAGGATCGGGATCAGCCCAATGCCGATCCAGGTGATCTCCTGTTCGTAGCGAAAAAAGTTATTCGCGATGATCGGATAGCGCCACGATGCCCAAATACAAAGGCCCAAGCCCGCGATGGCAAGAACGACATCTATCGCGCGCGGGTAGACCGTCCGCGGAGCCATCAGAAAGGCTGCGGCTATCGAAAAGCCCAGAATAAGGAACATGATCTGTTCCTGAAACACCGCGATCCCGAAGCGGGATGCTATATTTCCGCCAAGCGCGAGGGCAAAGGCGGTAATACCGAGACTCAGGGCGTGGAGCGTAAATCGCGCCGGCGTCGACAAAGGGCTCATGAAATTTCCGTACCGCTACAACAACGACACAGGGCACGGGACGAACGCCAGTCAGTGCCGTCCCGTGTCCGGATTGCGAATGACCCTAGCCCTACCCGGCTCGGTAGGGCCAACGGCGTCAGCGTTGCGTTATCCCGGCCTCTTCGTAGTAGCTCAGAGCGCCAGGGTGATATTCCATTCCGAAGTCACTAAAGATCGTTTCGGTGCTGTAGCTTGCCCAGAGTGGCCCGCCCTCGCGCAGCGCAGACTCGTTTTCTGCCAGGGCCTTGGCAACGGCGTGCACGACTTCGTCAGGCACGTCCTTGTGTGCGAAGAGAACCGTCTCGTAAACGTGGAGCCCCGTAGGCTCGTCGATCCCATCGAGCCCTTCGGCTGGTTCCACCAACTCGATCCTCGTCTTGGGGAGCGCTTCCATCATCGCCGCGTCGGCCTCGAGCGGAACGTAGCGGATGCTACCATCAATCGTGGCGTCCATTTCACGTACGGCCGCCGAGCCGGCCGCCGCGATTACCGCGTCCACCTGCCCTTCACGGAAGGCCTGCCAACTATTGGGCAACGAGGATACGGGCACGCCCGTGACGTCGTCGCGGGTCAGGTCCGAACCGGTCAAGAAGGCATCCCAGAAATATTCGAAAAGCGGTGAAGCGTTGTAGCCGACTGGAATGCGCTTGCCCTTAAGCTCTGCTACCGAACTAATGCCGCTCTCCTTTGTAACGATTACACCCTGCACGAAGGGAGCAAGGGTGGCGACGATGCGCAGATTCTCGTGCGGCTCGCCTTCGGACAGCATCGTGCCGGTAGCGGCCATGTAGTACTGCATGGCGTTGGAGATGCCAAAATCGATCCTGCCCATGTCGACGCCGGCCATATATTGTTGCGTGCCTGCCATTGCCTGAGGTCGCATCTGATGCTCCGAATGCGTCGACACGACGTTCGAGACCGTCGCGCCGAGCTGTGCGACAGCGCCCCCCTCTGTTGTCCCGACACTTAGAACTTGTGCGTGACCTGCCGAGGCCAGCGACATGGCTAGGACTGTGATAATTCCACTGATCTTGAGCATTCTATCCTCCCTTGAAGTGTATTGTGCTTAAAAAGACGGGGTCGATCGGTCGACCGCCCGCTTGCAGGTCAGTCTTTCTCCTTCAGGCGGCGTGGTAGCGTGCCATGTTCTGCACAGGGTAGCCGGTCGTAAGAGCTGCGAGCTGGCGTGGATCGTCAGGCAAAGTATCGGATCGCCAGGCAATGTGCAGGTCGGGGCGCACGAGCAGATGGTTGGCCCCATAAAGGTCGCGATATCTGTCGTGAGGGAAATCGAGAACGGTGATGGGTGCGCCGATTTCCCTGAATGCCTTGACGATCGGATCGAGGTCTTGGGCATGCTTGCCCATGCGCAGTAGGGCGTATGTGCGCCCAATGAGATCCTGGATCGAGACGCCGGGTTTTACCCAGATATGGGGCAGCCGAACCCCGGTCCAGGGCGCGGGATCGTAGATCCGGAACGATTGTTCGGGGCCGCCAGGTTCGTCCCAGATCAGCGGGCTGTCGACGTAGCGGTAGCCCAATTCGGCGCCGATCATTTCATTGGTCTTGCGTTGCTCGACATCGGCAACACGGGCCAGATTCTCTCTCAAGCTCGACCCCTGGGCTGTGTCGTCACTAAAGCCCGGTGCCCACTGACTCCGCCATTTGCGCCTGCCAAGAGAGGCATAGCGCGACGCACCGATGTTGCGGTCTCCCACCTGACGGCGCTCCACCTCATAGGAGCTCAAAAGCTTGGGGCCACCCCAGCCTTGGAGGACGGCTGCGAGCTTCCAGGATAAATCTATGGCATCGCCGACCCCGGTGTTCATGCCCAGTCCGCCGGTCGGGATCACCAGGTGGGCTGAATCGCCGGCCAGGAAGACGCGGCCGTCGCCATAACGGTCGGCTAGCAACAGGTTCTGTTTCCACTCGCCGACATAGAGCATCTCGTAGTCGATCGGAGTGTCGACGATTTTTTCGAACTGGCTGGCCATGGCAGCGTCATCCTCGACAACGGCATGAAGCGTCCAGTGGCGAGTCGAATCCTGCATGATCAGAAACGACGACTGGTTGTCGGCAACGTGGTAGTGGCGTCCATGTCCGGGGCCGTTGCCCAACGGGATGCGGTCGAACAGCTCATCACAGCGATAGAGCGCTTGTCGCAGCTTTAAGATGTTGCCTTCGCCGCGCAGGGAAATGTCGAGCGCTTTGCGCACGCGGCTCGCGCCGCCATCGCTGCCAACCATGTACTCCGAGCGGATGGAAAACACCTCGCCGTCGGCCCGCCGGACGGTGGTGGTGACACCGGTTTCGTCCTGACTAAAGGCCTCAAATGCGTGTCCATACATGACCGAGACGGACGGCAAAGATTCGGCAATGGACTTGAGGATTGGTTCGAGAGTGTACTGGGAGACGAGCTGATAGGCTTCAGCGGGCTCGGATGTGTCCTCGCTGGCGGCGATCTTTGCCTGGGCCTGGTTGACCGAATCGTAGTCGAGCTGGAGCAGGGGCGGCTCGGTCATCTTGGTAATGACGAACACGTCCATAGGCACATCGCCATTCAACCCGCCTTCCCGGATGTGTTTGACAACACCCAGTCGCCGGTAGATCTCCATGGTGCGCGCATTGCACCGTTCCATTTTAGGCAGGAATTCGGGGGCTTCCTTTTGTTCCACGAGGCAGCACCGTACACCTTGCTTTCCCAGATCGATGGCAAGCGTCAGTCCCACCGGTCCGGCCCCCACAATCACTACCTGCGTGTTCTCGCTCATTTGTCCGCTTTCCTAGATGACAGTCCGAGGAAAAACTATTTAGGCGGGATGCGTACGTCAACTAATTCTGGCAAAAAATCTCATTTTATGCGACTGTACAGCTCTCAGACGTTGTCACATTGCGCCGGGAGAGAGCCGAATGTATAGGAGGGCGAGCGGGCCCGAATTGGATGGGCAATCAGCCCTTGCGTGCCATTTGGTCCGGACGCGTGCAGCTGGTGAGGGGAGACGATGTGCTAAGCCATGAACGCATGTTGAGTGTGTTGGATCTGTTCGATCTCGAGCATGCCGAATGGAGCTTTGATGCGCTCTATTCCCGCCTGGGGTTCAGTCGCTCGACACTGTACAGGTACCTCAAGACCCTTACAGATGCGGGGCTGCTCACCACTTTTCCGGGCCGAGGATACACTTTGGGTCCGCGCATCATCGAGCTCGACTACCAGATTGTGACGACCGATCCGCTGATCCATGTTGCAAGGCCCGTTATGAACGAACTCGTCGCCGGGTACTCAGGCGTCAGCCTTTTGTGCCGAAGGTATCGGCAAAAGGTGTTGTGCGTGCATCAGGAGGTCAGCACGAGCCAATTCCGCAGCACATATGAGCGGGGAAAGGCCCGGCCGCTGCTGTTGGGGGCGGCCTCACTTGCGATTCTGGCTCATATTTCCCCGTACCAGCTTGCAAAGCTGCACCAAGAGCTTCCGCAAGACTTTGCGAGAGCTGGGCTGGGCGAGTCACTTTCCCAGGTGCGCGACACGCTCAAGCAGATCCGCCAAAAGGGCTGGATCAAGACCGAGGGGCAGGTAACCCCGGGGGTAACCGGCATCGCGGCGCCGATTTTTGATGCCAAGGACGAGATTATCGGGAGCTTGAGCCTGACGTTGCCAGAGGCTCGGATAGCCGATGATGGTGTCAACGTCATTGGCGAGCGCGTCCAGTTCTGCGCCCGGATCATCTCGAAGTCCCTGGTCTGACCCACCGACACCAGAACCCCAGTCAAGAGCGAGTCTGAGACCCATGCTTTCGGATGGCGCTTGAGAGTCGCCAATAGGCCGACGACCGCAAGAGCGTGCATCCCATAATCTAGGATTTTTGAACAAATTTTCTTGACACTCATTGTCGTGTGGCAATAGCGTTGCTCAAGACGTCGGCAGTCCATCGATGGCGCGTGCCATCGGATTGCGAGACGCAACCAGTCACAAACGCTAAGGGAGGATGGCATTGGCGATGCGCGAGGATCTTCTGGACGACATCATTGCTGCCAATCGCATTCTGGCCTCCGAGGGCGTGTGCGATGCATTTGGGCATATCAGCGTCCGCAATCCCGACAATCCCGAAACCTATTTCCTTTCGTGCGCCCGTTCGCCCCAGCTGGTCGAGCGTGAGGACATCATGGAGTTCACGTTCGATGGAACTCCAGTGGGTGGGGACACCCGCAAGCCATTTCTTGAACGCTTCATTCATGGCGGGCTCTATGAAAGCCGTGCCGATGTTCAATCGGTTGTCCACAGCCACTCGCGAAGCGTCATTCCCTTTACGGTCACGCCTACAAAGCTGCGCCCGGTGGTACACAGCTGCGCCACCATCGGGCACGAGATTCCCGTCTGGGACGCGCAGACGATGTTCGGCGACACCAATCTCTTGATCGGCAGCCTCGACATGGGTCGCGATTTCGCAAGTGTGTTGGCTGGCGGGCGCAGCGCGCTGATGCGGGGCCACGGCTCCACCGTGGTCGGCACTTCAATCCGAGAAGCGGTCTACACAGCAGTCTATCTTGAGGTGAATGCCCAGCTTCAGATTCAGGCCGCTCATTTGGGGCCCATCACATTTCTCAGCGATGGCGAAATCGACAAGATCCAGTCCCGGCTCGCCGACTCAAAGCCGGGTGAGGGATATGATCGGGCATGGGAATATTGGTGTCGAAACGCCGGGATCGAGCCGCGCAAGCCGGGAAGGGGCAGCTAGGTGGCAGATTTGGGCCAGATCAGCCGGTCTGCGGGCACCGGCGGTGAACGTCCTGACCGCACAGGAGCCAATGATCTTCGATTTGGTTCGGACGTTATTGCCGAAACGCTGCGTGATCTCGACATTCCATACGTGGCACTCAATCCAGGTGCCAGTTTTCGCGGGCTTCACGACAGCCTGGTCAATTTTTTGGGAAATCGTGACCCGCAGATGCTGTTGTGCCTGCACGAGGAGCACGCCGTAGCCATAGCTCATGGATTTGCCAAGGTGACGGGGCGCGCGATGGCGGCGGCGGTGCACTCCAATGTCGGGTTGATGCATGCCACCATGGCCATTTTCAATGCCTGGTGCGACCGCATGCCCGTGCTGGTCCTGGGCGCGACCGGGCCGGTCGACGCCGGCAAGCGGCGACCGTGGATCGACTGGATTCATACGGCAGCCGACCAGGGCGCGCTGGTGCGCAACTACGTCAAATGGGACGATCAACCTGCCTCGCCCGTGGCTGCACGCGAGGCCCTGTTGCGCGGCGTGTGGCAGGCTCAGTCCTCGCCCAAAGGGCCGGTTTACATCAATTTCGACGCCGAGGTGCAGGAGGGCGAACTTGAAAAGCCGCTTCCTTCGATTAACGTACGGCGTTTCGTCAACCCACCGGTAGCTGGGCCTGATGCAGCAACTCTCGAGAAGCTCTCAGACCTCTTCGCCAAGGCCGTGTCGCCCCTCATGCTGGTCGGTCGAGTCTCTCGTGATGAGGCAGCCTGGAACCAGCGCATCGCCTTGGCCGAGAGGCTCGGTGCGCGCGTGATCTCCGACCTCAAGGTCGCGGCCGCTTTTCCCACTGATCATCCGGCATATGTAGGAGACCTGCGGGGTCGTGGCGGAGCCCGTGCGCTCGATGAACTCAAGCGGGCCGATCTTGTGATCGCGCTTGACTGGGTCGACCTTAGCGGGGCGCTGACTGCGGCGTTCGGCCCAACCGGTCCGCAGGGTCAAGTGGTGCGGGTCGGTCTCGATCATCGAATCCACAATGGTTGGAGCATGGATCATCAGGCCCATCCTGTGGCCGATCACGTAATCGAGTGCACGCCTGAAGCGTTCGTGTCCGCTTTGGGCGCTCGCCTCGATGCGGGAGCACCAGATTTCCGCCCGGCACCTCCGGTGGTACCTGAGATGCCCAGAGCAGCAGGTGCTCTGGGTGTCGAACAGATTGCGCTGGCGACACGGCGCGCGCTTGATGGTGCGCCAGCATGCCTTACTCATGTGACCTTGTCCTGGGACGGCCAGTTCTGGCCCTTCCAGCATCCCCTTGACTATCTCGGTTCGGACGGGGGCGGCGGCATCGGCGCCGGCCCGGGTCATGCCGTCGGTGCGGCGCTGGCACTGCGCGATTCCGGTTCGGACCGACTGCCTATAGCCATTTGTGGAGATGGGGACTTTCTGATGGGCGTGACGGCCCTTTGGACGGCCGCCCATTATGACATCCCCCTGCTCGTGATCGTGGCCAACAACCGTTCGTTTTTCAATGACGAAGTCCACCAGGAGCGTGTGGCAAGAATGCGCGGCCGTCCGGTGGACAATAAATGGATCGGAATGCGGATGAGCAATCCCGATATCGCGCTGACCGAGATGGCTCACGCGCAGGGGTGCAAGGCGTATGGCCCGATCGAGGATCAGGATGCGCTCGTTCAGGCATTGGCCGATGCAATCGATGATGTGCGTGCCGGTCATGTGGCGGTTGTCGAGGTCATAACTGACGCCAGCTATCCTCCAGCGCTGATCAAGGCTCTGACGCCCGAGCAGGAACAATGACGGAATCGGCGTTGCAAGACGCCGCGAAAGCCAGGGGCGAACATGCGGGCTCAACCGAGTGCGCCCTGGGCATCAACCAAGGGAGAGGACTATGACGATCACCATTCCACACCTGGGTCGTGGGGGCCTTTTGGCCATCCTTGCTGCGGGACTGACCCAGACGCCGGTCCCGGCGCTAGCGCAAGATGATTTCTATGCCGACAAGACGGTCACCATTTACGTCGGGTTTGGCCCAGGAGGCGGCTATGACCGCTATGGGCGGCTCGCCGCTGATCATCTGGGCCAGCACATTCCCGGCAATCCCGAGATCATCGTTGAAAACATGCCAGGAGCCGGTGGTCGCCTGGCGGCTCAATATCTCTATAATGTTGCCGAACAGGACGGCACGGCCCTTGCCGTCATTGTCCAGTCGGTGGCAATGGACAGCGCGACCGGCGCCATCCCGGGTGACATAGACGCGTCCCAATTCAATGCTGTGGGCCGCATGACTGCCAATTATGAGCTCGGCATCGCCTGGATGGATACCGGTATTGAGACGTTCGAGGACACGCTCGAGAACGAGGTGCAGTTCGCCTCCACTGGGGCTGGATCGGCTTCGAGCTTTGTGCCGCGCATGCTCAACGACATCGAAGGAGCCCGGTACAACATCATCCAGGGCTATGAGGGTGTAGCCGCTGCGCGACTGGCGCTGGAAAGCGGTGAAGTCGATGCCATGATGGCCGGTTTGGCGGGCCTGCAGTCGTCCAATCCCGAGTGGCTCGAAGACGATGTGATCAATGTCATCTGGCAGCTCTCGACCGAAGCGCATCCCGATTTCCCCGATGTCCCGGTCATCGGACAGATGGGTGAGACTGACGATGAAAAGGCGATGTTCCGATTGGTGGCCGGTGCTGCCGATATTGGTCGGGCGTTGGTGACCACGCCCAACGTACCCGAGGATCGCGTCCAGATTCTGCGAGACGCGTTCGATGCAATGATCGCCGATCCACAATTTCAGGCCGCTGCCGAGGAGCAGAATCTTGATCTCGATCCGATTTCGGGTGCCGAACTGCAGGAGGTCATCGAAAGCCAGATGAATGTCTCGGACGCCGCCATCGAGATGACGCGCTCGTATGTGATGGCTGACTAGCCATCCGGCTCACTCTCAAGCGCGCGGGGGCCACCCCCGCGCGCTCAATCCTGTTTTGAATTTACGATGGCCAGAGGCTCCCTATGATTGTCGATCGATCCACCATCGAGCGCCTGGTGCCGCATCGCGCGCTGTTTTATGCGGGCAGGTGGCACGCCCCAAAAGCCGGTGGAACCTTTGAGGCCTCCGATCCGGCCACGGGGACGATACTAGGCGAGGTGCCTGACGGTCGCGCCGACGACGTAGATGCCGCTGTCGCAGCAGCACACAAGGGGGCGGCTGCCTGGCGCAGGACCCCGCCACTTGAACGCGCCCGCGTTCTCAAGCAGATCGCGGCGGTGATCCGGGCGAATGTCGAGGATCTCGCGACAATCGACGCCGCTGATGGCGGAAATCCGATCGCAAAGGTTCGTGCCGATGTGATGCAGGCAGCGGCGCGGTTCGAGTTCTTTGCCGGTCTTGTGACCGAAATTAAGGGTGACACCATCCCCGGACGGGATGGCACGCTGACCTTTACTCAGCGCGAACCCTTCGGTGTAGTGGCGCGGATCGTCGCCTACAACCACCCATTCATGTTCTCGGCGAGCCGTATGGCGGCTCCCCTGGCGGCCGGCAATGCTTGCATCATCAAGCCACCTGAGCAGGCTTCCCTGTCGGGCCTCAAGCTCGCAGAACTGGTGGGCGAGTTGCTTCCAGAGGGTGTGTTTTCTCTGTTGACGGGGGGCCGTGAAGTCGGAGAGGCCTTAGCGCGCCACGACAAGATCGGGATGATCGGACTGGTTGGCAGCGTGCCGACGGGTAAAGCGGTGATGCGATCGGCGGCGGAAACGCTCAAGCATGTCCTTCTCGAACTGGGTGGCAAGAATGCCCTTGTTGCGTTTCCCGATGCCGACCCCGATGCGGTGGCGCAGGCGATGGTCGACGGCATGAATTTCACCTGGTGCGGCCAGAGCTGCGGTTCGACCAGTCGGGTTTTTCTACACGAACAGATACACGATCTCGTCCTTGACAAGCTGAGCGAAAAAATCGCGAAATTTCGGCCCGGGCTACCCCTTGATCCCAAGACAACGATGGGTGCGCTCATCAATCGTACCCAGTATGAGCGGGTCTTGAGCTATATCGAGAAGGGCA
>TARA_R110002051_G_scaffold13435_6_pt1 | contig 10438 bp, 12 predicted proteins | sample TARA_R110002051 | Tara Oceans TARA_R110002051 (sample SAMEA4397023) | marine metagenome | biome: Polar Biome; feature: [MES] marine water layer (ENVO:01000295) within the mesopelagic zone...; material: water (ENVO:00002006), including particulate matter (ENVO:01000060) such as...... | reverse complement strand
TTCATCTCGATTAAAGGGTTGTGGATGATTGGCTAAATATGAGTCTATTTCAAAACCGTCAACAAAAAGCTCATTTCCTTCAGTTTTGGTGGAGAATTTATGAAGTACCTCTTTGTTGTTGTATTCAGAAACGCCAGAATCTACACGATAATCCCAGCCATGAACCCCACAAATTAGGTTTTCACCATCAATATGACCATCTGACATGAGAGCACCTCTGTGCAAACATCTTCCGTAAAGGACAGATATGTCGGTATCAAATTTTACAACCACTAGATCCAACCCATTGACAAGAGCATGAGTGGGTTTTTTATTTTCTAAATCTGAAATTTTTGCAATTGCAATAGGTTGCTTCATAATGGAAATTGGTTTTTTTGATTAGGTTATTTCTTTATTCGTACCGTATAAAGTTTAGCAAGGTGAGCCTAGGTAAAATGCTAACTAAAGATAGGTAAAAGCTTGTAAATCAATTAATTTAAATATTAGCGTGATTGTAACAGTGTCTGGTATTAATCATTAAGTTATTGGATGCAACTAGGCTGATCTTATTTTTTCTAGCAAAATAATGAATAATGTACCGATGATATAAGCTACCAAATCCAACCAGTCAAAGGTGCTTCCCAAAATGACTGATGCCAGTTTATTTTCGGAGAGATCTAACGTCTGAAGTAGTTCAGTGGCTTGTAATGCTTCTACACAAAAGGCAAAAACGAGAACACTTAAGGCGACTATTGTGATCTTAATGCGAGTAGTCGTGAGTAGAAGCACAGTCATTACAAAACAATACACTAAAAGAACCACAAGTATGTCTCCTACAAAAGGACGGATTATGGTGTCATGTAGATATAGTGCTATGCACACCTCAATGATAAATAAAAGAATAAATCCCAAAAAATATGTTTTCCAATTAGGTGTCATAAAAGGGGCTTTCATAGTTCCAAGATAAGGAAAGCGCAAAGCCAAGCCAATGGAATATTAAGTAGAAGGATAAATAGCGAAATGAGATGTTCTTGTAGTTGTTTGTAATATTTGATGCAATGCACAAGAACACTTAAGAAAATTAGGGCATGAACAATTAATGCCAAAAGGACATAAACACAGGCAAAGATCATTAGGAGTTCATTGTTTGAAACTGCTATAAGCAATGCTTGAAATATGCCAAAACCTGCCGTGTAAGCTGCCACCTTAACGGCAAATCTGTTGATTTTTTGAGTGAATGTAATCATAGGCCATATCTTATAACAACAAGAATAAAACACAAATAAGCCATGGGAATATTAAGTAATATCCATCCAATTGTTCTAAGATGTTCTTTGTTGTTAAATCGATTTTTGAAGCCGGTTATGAGTACTAAAATGAGAAATACAAGATGAACGACTATGGATGGGTATAAGTGCGCAATACCAAATTCTATAGAGACGTCATTTGGATAGACGGCGAAAATTGCAACTTGTAAGAGACCAAAAAGAAGGCTAAAACGCGCGGCGTATTGTGCGATTGTATTAATTTGATATTTCGGATTTTTCATAAGTAGGGTTATTTAAAAGTCCATTTAAGGTTTTAGATTGCCAGGTTTCCTTTGATAAAACGCCTTGCCATCGTTCATATCTATTCTGAATTTTATCATGATTGAGGTTTTTAGGAGGCTGTACTTCTGATTGTCCATCGGGTTGTTTCGCGTAAGTGTGCAAGAGATCGCCATTGTGATAGGACATATGGTAGAGGTACTCCATATCAGGTTGAGCAACTTGCTCCAAATTAAACCGAGTGATTGTTCGATCCCAACTAAAACTTCCCACTATCACCATCACCATAAAAGCTACCCTTGCGTTGATACGAAACATAACATACAATCCGTAACGCTTTGCAACTTTGAAATAGGTAGTGACCATTCCAGAAATACAGAGGAGGAGATAGATGAATACTCCGATTCGCTTATAGGTAAGTCCAAAACCGCTGCTATAGAGATAGTTTTTATAGGCAGTAATTAGTATGATAATCACATTAAGACCAATCCAAATGAAGGTGAGCGTTTTGAGATTTCGATTGTTTTTATAAAAGTTGATATCGCCTCTAAAGAGAATGAGAATAAGTATGATCGCAATGACAATAGAAGTTACTAAGGCATTTACTCCGTCGTGGACCGTTTTAGAAAGTGCAATTCCATTGTCTAAGGGGTTTTGTAATACATAAATAACATCTGTGCATATAAAAAGAAGGATAAGCGCATTGAGGGTTAACATCACTAGGATGCCAAGTCGGTTTTCTTTTTGTAGGCGTTGTTGCTGTTTTTCGCTTAGAGTGTTTTCTTTTAATAGAGTATCGATCTCGCGTTCAGAGGTCGTCATAATATCCAGTTCTGCAGTGGCAGTAATGTTATTTAAAAGAAGATATCCCATCACGGAGAATAAGATCCAAGAGATGTTGATAAATGATAAATCAATAGCCGCTAAACCTTGCTCGAATATAGGATTTGCTTTGCTGTAGAGCGAACTGAAAACAGCAACCAAGCTTATGACGATAATCAGGCTGAGTAGGATGAATTTAAAGTCATAGTAGGTATGAGGGCGAACAATCACTTTAGTTTTTGAATCCCTGTGTATTTTTTGGTGAAGACTTCCCATAAAGGTCTGATAAAGTCCATTGAACCATTGCACGTAAACCGAGTTCTTGATGCCAGAGACGCTTCCCACAAAAACGAGGAAGGTGAGAAAGGTATTCACGATAGATAGCGCCGAATTATTAGTAAACACAAAAGATGCAGAAGCTAAATAGAGGAAAGCAGTAACCCAATATTCTTTTCTTTTAATGGCTGCTGGGTGAAAATAAGACACAAGTGCAATGGAGAAGAATGCAAAAAGTAGCATGTTAAGGCCAAAATCTTGTTTATAAAATAAGGTGCTAAACCCTAGAGAAGCGATAATTAATAGAAGTTGCTTTTTCATGCAAAGTTGATTTTAAAGGTTTGTTGTAATTGCTGAAGGGGAAGTGGTAATAGTTTTAAGAAGTTGTGGTCATAAAAACGCGCAGCTGTTTTTCCTTTCTTAAAGCTCTTTGTAAAGCGAGGCAATTCGTCAGGGAATAATACAAGACCAACGCAGATGACGGTAAACAAATAGGCAGACCGTTTTCCATTACCCAGTAAGTAGAATTGCATGGCAATCTCTTCAGGAACTGATATGCCAGTTTGAGTGAGCACATGAAACACATCATGATCCTCGAGTTGAGGTTCGGGAGTAAAATGATTTCTTAATAGAAAACATCCTAGATGGTAGCCCAAACTATCGGAGGGGTAGGAAAGTAAGTCTTGCACAGTTAAACCCCAAGGTGATTCATTTTTAAACAGCCAACGATATGGAATTTTACTCCATTCATAGAGTTTTTCAAGCAGTAAATAGCGAAGTGTTTTCATAATGTAAAGTACTTTGTATTTCAAAGTAAAAGGATAAAAAAATATAGTTAACTATTGCCCAATAATTTTTCTAGGGCTTCAATATGTTTTTTAAAGGCTGTTTTTCCTTTTCGTGTTGCCTGGTAACTGGTGTTCGGTTTTCGCCCTATGAAGGCTTTAGTTACAGCTATATATTCTTCTTTTTCTAAGGCTTTGGCATGACTTGCAAGATTTCCATCTGTAGCTCCTAATAGTTCCTTGAGCTCCTTAAAATCTGCACTTTCATTCACCATCAAAATGCTCATAATCCCGAGTCGGATGCGATGATCAAAAGCTTTGTTTATGTTGGTGATTATTGACATGAGTTGTTTTTTGGTACTTGTTTTAGTTGCGATCGTATTTAAAATACATCAAGCTACCATAAATAATATGAAGTACACCAAAACCAAGCGCCCAAAAGAACAAGCCATAGCCAATAAACTGAGTGCTGATGAGACCAATAATTACATTGGCTAAGCCCAAATATTTAATATCACCAAGTGTATACTTACTCGCATTGACGAGAGCTAGTCCGTAAAAAATGAGCGTAAAAGATGCTACAAGTCCAATGATTCCATACTGTAGTAATACCAAACAGAAAATACCACCGGCAGCTAAGGGAATTGCAAAATTAGCAATCAATCGTCTAGAGGTTGGATCCCAAATTTTTTCGTTATGTTTTTTTGCTTTGCGTATCGTCAGTATGATTCCTGTAAGTACCGCAGCTGCTAAGGTAATTATTCCTATAAGTGCGAGGATAGTATCAACTCCATAGCCTCCCGTAAAAGCATTTAATAGACCTTCTAATATATTAGTCTCGCCTTCCGGAAGATTATCTATTGAAATTCCAGGAAGGACAACAGTTGCCAGAACTCGATAGGTTACAAAAAATGCAATGAGCGCATACACGTCTGCTAGTATTCCCGACAGTCCGCTTATGGACATAAACCGTGATGATTTGCTCATCATCGATTTGATGCTGGCGAGATCTTCTATATATTTTGATGACTCCATGTTAAAGTACTTTGAAATACAAAGTTAGTGTATAATTCTAATATAGCAAGCAGGGGAGCCTGATAATATTTTGTTAATACAGTTTGAAAAATTAAAAACCTTGACCTTATTGGTTATAATACCTTTCCTTTAATACGTTTCCAAACTATGATGAGAAGTATAGCAGAAAGCGCACAGAGTCCCAATAGCGCAAAAGCCTTCGTCGTCTCTCCATAGATGAAATAGCCAGTTGTAAACATAGTGCTATAGATGAGCACACAGCCCAATAGCATCGCTAAGATTCCGGCTGGAACACTCCATGCTTCTGTAGATTGGACAATAGTCTCATTATCTTCTTCAGCGGCTTTTACTATTTTCTTCCATCCAGGACCACCTGGTTGGGTTTTTTTATAAAATGCATATAAGACTTCCTTGCTTTCAGCTTGCGTTAAAAAGGTGACCAGAAGCCAAATCGCCATGGAACTAAAAACGACAAAAGGAAATTTTGCATAGGCAGGTAATAGGCCAGCATCTCCGAAGAGCGTTTCCCCTAAAGGTGTAAAAGCAATAAGGATAGAAATAACTCCAGAAGCTATCATCGCAGAAATTTCTGTCCACGCATTGATGCGCCACCAAAACCATCTAAGAATAAAAATCAATCCTGTTCCTGCTCCAAACATTAAGATAATATCAAAGAGCTGTAAGGCATTTTGAAGATTAAGTGCAATAAAAGCACTGATAATCATTAAAACTACAGTCGTAATACGTCCCACAGATACCAAATGTTTTTCAGAGGCGTCGGGTTTTATTCGTTGGGCATAAAAGTCATTAACTACATAAGATGCACCCCAGTTGAGGTGGGTAGAAATAGTACTCATATAAGCCGCTGCCAGTGAAGCAAGCACCAAGCCCAATAATCCATGTGGTAATTTTGTGAGCATCGCCGAATAGGCCAAATCATGCCCTAGTTTATCCTCAGTAACATTAGGAAATGCCTCTTGTATACTCGCTAAATCTGGGAACATAATTAAGGATGCCAAAGCCACCAAAATCCATGGCCATGGTCGCAATGCATAGTGCATAATATTGTAAAAGAAGGTCGCTCCTATGGCGTGATTTTCATCTTTTGCCGCGAGCATACGCTGTGCCACATATCCACCTCCTCCTGGTTCTGATCCAGGATACCAAGAACTCCACCATTGCACTGCTAGTGGAATAATAAGTAGCGTGATGAGCATTTCAGTATCGTTAAAATCTGGTAAAATATTCAGTTTGTCTTTTACATTCTCATGAGCTATTAGATTCTCAAGTCCGCCAATTTCTGGTAAGCCTACTATATAAAAAGCTGCTCCTATCGCACCCGCCATTGCCACAAAAAAGAGAATAAAATCTGTATACACAACGCCTTTAAAACCACCAATAGCACTAAAAACTACGGTTATAACTCCTGCAATGATTACTGTTGTTTCTGGGGATAGCCCTAGCATTACTTGGCCAATTTTTATGGCTGCAAGCGTTACACCTGCCATGGCTAATACATTAAAAATGACTCCCAAATAGATTGATCTAAATGAGCGTAAAAAACGCGCTGGAGCACCGCCATAACGGAGGGCATAAAATTCAATATCAGTTTTTACATCAGATTTTCGCCATAATTTAGCATATACAAACACAGTTAAAAGACCTGTGACTAAAAAAGCCCACCACACCCAGTTACCTGAAACCCCATTGGTACGTACGATATCAGTAACTAAATTAGGCGTATCTGTAGAAAAGGTGGTCGCAACCATCGATAATCCAAGTAGCCACCATGGCATACTTCTTCCAGATAAAAAATACTGTGTTGTATCCTTCCCAGAAGTTTTTCCTACATAGAATCCAATCCCAAGAATCACCACAAAAAGTGCTATAATAATTCCAAGGTCGAGGGCCGATAAATCAATCATAAATATTCAGGTTTTTTGTTCCAGTCTAAACTGGCATAGTGTTTTGAAAGATAATCATTCATCGCATTAATATCATTTTTTCCAGTCAAATCTGGCACATGTTCCCCAAAAGGAATGGCTTTCATAGCTTTCGAGTCTTCTTCAATAAGTGCGCGTATGGCTGTAGGGAGCTCTTTTTCAAGACGTAAAGGATGCATTTCACAATGTTGAAGATGTTTAAAAAATTGCCCTCCATGAAACTTAAAAATATTCATGCTTACGCGAAAATGCCCCTCGGTATCCTTAAAGGCTGCCATATGATCTGCTTCTGGCTTTTCAACGATGCCAGTAACATATCCTTCTGTACTAATCTTAAGTAATGCAAACCGCCCAATGCGCTCCATGGGATAGTTTAATTGCCCTCGATCATAACTGATGAGAGCGTTGTCGTCTGCAATTTCGCGCAAAGCAAACATAGCCTTTGCACTGTATAAATTATCAGAGTTACAGACTAGAAATGTATTTTTTTGCAGTTTCGGGTATTGCTCCAACGCCTGAAAAACTGCATCGGCGGTGCCTAAGGGCTTTTTACGACCCTCCGGAATATGCTGGGTGGCATAGGAAATTGTTAGTCCGTGAAAATCATTAGCCGAATTTTTGGAGCCATAATAGGTTTTGAACAATTCTGCCTGGGGTCCAATTACTAATATGACATCTGTAATCCCCGACTGTTTTGCGTTGTATAAAATGTAATCCATCATCGGTCTGTCATTCACGAGAATGAGAGATTTGCTTCTGGTATTAGCTTGAGTCATTGCCTCCTCAGACAATTCAGTTGTCGTAGATTTCTTCATACGCGATGAAGCGCCTCCGGCCAATATGATCAAAGTTTTTGTCATTCTATAAAAGCTCCTTTACTAATTTTTGTTTCATAGGCATTCTTTGCGCCTGCCTTATTCATTGCCTCGATAATCTGGATTTCTTTGCCAAGAGGCGCCAAGGCACAAATACTACCGCCGCCTCCAGAACCTACGATTTTGGCGCCATAAGCACCTGCATTCATTGCTGCGCTAATCATGGCGTCAATGCGTGGCACTGTAATTTTTAAAACTTCCTTAAGCACTTGATGATGATCAGACATCAAGGCACCTATCAATTTGTTATCTAGAGAATTTTCGCTTAAAGCGAAAAAAGCCTTCTGTGTAATCTCATGATTCTTAATTGCAGCATAAAAGTATGGCTGTGATTCACGGTCCAGAGCATCCTTACAATTTTCATATGTCTCCATGGTCGCAGATACCAATTCAAAATCTGGATTCGCTTTTTTGACCCTTGCAATCGCATCCAAAGCCAAACCTTTTAAATCTCCTAAGACACCCAAAGTGTTTTTTGGAATTCCAGATTCTCCAATAATCAGTCCGTGTAGGTTGGCATGTATAGGCGTTAGTTTCTCTGAAACGTCTGTTCTCAAATGAAAAATACCACCTACGGCACTGCTGTATTGATCCATTTTACCTCCGGGAGCATTGTGTTCTATGACTTCTGCTTCATAGGCCAATTGCCCGATGAGGTTTGGGTTAATTGTACGATCACATCCATAGGTTTTGAGTAGAAATTGTATCCAGGCAACCACCATCGCAGACGAACTGGATAGCCCTGCATTTATAGGAACATCCCCTGTGATTTTAATATCGAAGCCTTCTTTTGGAAAGCATCCGTATCGTTGCACGACTTTAAGTGCTGCGACAAAATGATCATTTTTCTTTAGCGGTTCTTTGTAAGCAATCCCATCTTTGAGGTAATCACTAAAGTTGATAATACGTGCCATACCAATATCTGGCATCCTGATGACAGAAGAATTCGTGTCGTTGGGAATCGCGTTAATCCTAATATATCGATCAATAGAACAGGCAATGATAGGCAGGCCGAGATAATCCTGATGATCTCCAAAAAGGCAAACACGGCCAGGTGCTTTTGAGATAATTTCCTTCATTAATAGGTATCCTTGATCCAATTATATGGTTTCCTGCTTACCCATAGTCCGCGTGTAAAATCAGGAAAGTCTTGAGGTTCTCCATTATTTGCGATGGAGGCTTCAGAGAGCGGAGTAATAGCACTCCACGCAGCAGCGTCATAGGCATCCAGTGGTGGTGCAATGTTTTGCTTGGCACTTTCAACAAAGGCGTTGAGTACAAAGAAGTCCATACCACCATGCCCAGATCCCTGTGCATATTCGCCATATTTTTTCCAAAGTGGATGGTCGTATTTTTCCAACCAAGGTTGCGCCTCATCCCAGCGATGGGGATCACTTTTACCTTCTACATAGATACGGCTGCCATCTACTTCCCATAAGCCTTCGCTTCCTTGAACACGGAAACCAAGAGAGTAGGGACGTGGGGAGTTACAATCATGGGTGACAATTATAGTTTCGCCTTGAGCTGTATCTATAGTAGACGTTATAATATCCCCTTGCTTAAACTTAAGTTTAGCGTTGGGATGATCTTTGCCGCCGTTTTTTACTATATAATTATGTAGCCCTACGCCTTTGGTTGCATGAGAGGTCATTGACATAAAACGGTTGCCTCGATTAATATCACACATTGTAGCTATAGGCCCTACTCCGTGAGTTGGATACACATCACCATTACGGAGCAATGAATGTTGGGTACGCCATTTGGATTCGGAGATGCCTTTATCGCCAAATTCTACCCCTTTTCCATAAGCTGTTTTTCCATCATTGAGTTTTACAAATCGCAAATCATGCTGATACCCACAACGAAAATGCAGCAGTTCGCCAAAAACATTTTGTTTAACCATGTTTAAAACCGCCATGATATCTCTTCTGTAGTTAACATTTTCGAGTATCATTACATGAGAGCCAGTAGCTTCATGGGTATTTACAAGATCCCAACATTCTTCGAGTGTATTTGCAGCAGAAACTTCCACCCCTGTATATTTTCCAGCTTTCATAGAATCAACAGCCATGCGTGTATGCCAGAGCCAGGGAGTTGAAATAATTACCGCGTCTACGTCTTTCAATTCCAAAAGATTTCTATAATCTAAGTCGTTTTTACCAAATACTTTAGGAGCAGGAAAACCAGCCTTCGATATATGATCTTGAGCAATAGTGATACGTGAAGGGTCAACATCGCAAATTGCAGTTACAGCAATGTCCTTGCGCTGAAGTAAGTTGTTAAGATGATTAGTCCCACGAAGACCAACTCCGATGAGTCCTACACGTAGGATATCTTTTGATTGACTAATGGCTCCAAAGGAAAGACTAGGAGCTAAGGCGACACCTGCACTTACAATGGCGGTTTGTTTGATGAAATTACGTCTTGTTTTCATGCTTTGTTGTTTTGAATATTGGTAAGAAAATAATTACCATTACTATTTTTGAATTTTTATATTAAAATCAAGGATGGCTTTTTGGTCCTTGAAAATACTCAAAAAACTAGGATTGGAATATTTAATTGACACATTTTCTAAAATCGTCCCACTGTTGCGTTCGTAAAAATTATCGTAGGAATGTGAGAAGTTTATGGAATGAAACCCACCAAAAAAAGTATATATTTAAACCTCATTGATATCCTAAAACGAAGTGAATCCAGCCGAAGCCTACATTCTATCTAAGCCAGAACCATGGCGAATCATTCTTATGGAATTGCAAGCAGTTATTAAGCACACCCTACCTGAAGTTGAGGAGCAATTTAAATGGCATTTACCTTTTTATAGCATCCATGGTCGCATGTGTTGTTTCTTAAACTTTAGGAAAACTTTTGTCGATCTAGGTTTTACCTCTGGGATACATATCAAAATTCACGAAGACTACCTTATAGCCGGTGAGGGAAGAAAAAATTTACGCTCCTTAAGGTATTCCTGTATTGAAGATATTGATGTAGAAGTACTGCGCGATGTCTTGTTAGCAGCCGCTGAATTAAATAGAAAATAATTTTAATTAGGGGCATTTGCCCCTGTTTTCAAGTCCTTCTTTAGCTGATATTTGTGTTGCAGTTTATGTTTGAGGGAACATAAACTTGCTAACCATCAGAAGGCCAGAACGTAAAGTGAAGGCATTGAATGATAGCAA
>TARA_R110002051_G_scaffold91509_2_pt1 | contig 10447 bp, 9 predicted proteins | sample TARA_R110002051 | Tara Oceans TARA_R110002051 (sample SAMEA4397023) | marine metagenome | biome: Polar Biome; feature: [MES] marine water layer (ENVO:01000295) within the mesopelagic zone...; material: water (ENVO:00002006), including particulate matter (ENVO:01000060) such as...... | reverse complement strand
GTCGGTGCTCGTAAGCCTCGGCTTCAACTTCGCCGACGGCGGTGGGGTCGACTCCGAATTGCCCGCGGGACAGGTCGTCAGTACGAGCCCTGCAGCTGGCACTCAATCCGCTGCTGGCGCGACCGTCACGGTCTATACGAGCAAGGGAAATAAGATCAAAATTCCGGATGCCGTAGGCGATGGCCAGTCGAATGACTTCGCAACAGCTCAGGGCATCCTCAACGGCGCCGGATTCAACAACGTGAGTCAGGCCTGTGAAGAGGTCATGCCCACCGATCCCAAGGACGGAAAGGTCACCGCGTCGAACCCGTCCCCGGGCACCTTCGCGAAAACGAGCACCGCCGTGACACTGACGGTGGCTCAGTCCACTCCGTGTCCGTGAGTAAGCATGTCTCCCCCGCAGCTACCGCACTCGGTGCGGTAGCTGCGGCTGGGGTGGCCGCGTTTGCGTGGGGGGCCTTGGTAGAACGGAATGCGTTCACCGTGCGGCATGAGACTCTGCCGATCCTCGATCCGAGTGCCCGCGATATTACGGTGCTACACATCTCTGATCTCCACATGGCACCGTGGCAAACCCGCAAGCAAGACTGGGTGCGCGCGCTCGCTTTGTACGAACCTGACCTTGTTATCAACACGGGAGACAATCTCGGGCACACCGACGGCATCGTCGGCATCAAGCGTGCCTTCGAGCCTTTCGAAGGCACCCCTGGTGTCTTTGTGCACGGCTCAAACGACTATTACGGTCCGCAGTTCAAGAACCCCTTCACCTACTTCACTGGACCCTCCTCGGGGCACCGTCCGGTTGAACATCTCGACACGGATGCCCTCAATACTTTCTTTGAAGACGAGCTCGGCTGGTTGTCGCTCAATAACCACGCGCGTGCCCTCGAACTGCGAGGATCCCGACTCGAGCTCTTCGGCACCGCTGATGCTCATCGTGGTTGGGACCGACTAGATCGCCTTCCCGCCAATGTCGAAGAAATGCGCGAGAACGTTGGCTGGGCGGATGACCCGTACGGCCCCGAGACTGTCGCGATTGGCGTGACACACGCGCCATACCGTCGTGTGCTCGATGCGCTCGTCACGAATGGTGCAGAAGCTATCTTTGCCGGGCACACCCACGGCGGCCAGGTTCGAGTTCCCGGCATGGCATCGGCGCTAGTCGCGAATTGTGACATTCCGCGCGAACAAGCGAGCGGGCTGAGCATCTGGCATCACTTGCGTCGCGCCGCATTCTTGAACGTCAGCGCGGGCCTCGGAACATCGATTTACGCCCCGGTTCGCTTCGCCTGCAAGCCCGAAGCGGTCGTAGTGACTCTCACCGCCGGAGATATCGGCTATTCTTGATTTGTTCGTCACGCAAGTGACGGATGATCGGGGTGTGGCGCAGCTTGGTAGCGCGCTTCGTTCGGGACGAAGAGGTCGTGGGTTCAAATCCCGCTACCCCGACAAATGTGAGCAATAACGATGTAACGCCCTCCTTAGGGAGGGCGTTACATCGTTAAACGTGTCAACGCGGCACGGGGGCTTTCGCCCATTCACAGGCTACGAAAAATCCGCGTCCGGTGCGCTTCCGTAACTAAATTCGATCTTGGGGCGCCATCCGCTGTTGAGCACACCGCCGCTCTCTTCGAGGTAGCAGGCCCCACAGAGCGACTGGTAGCCAACATCCACACCATCGATCGCCACTTGGTCGCCGTCGAAGATAAATTCGTCGCCGACAGTGCGCGCGTTGAACACAGCTTTGCGGCCACAACGGCAAATCGTTTTCAGTTCTTCGAGGGAGTGCGCGATTTCAAGCAAGCGACGGCTCCCGGGAAAAGCGACCGTCTGAAAGTCGGTTCGGATGCCGTACGCCAACACCGGAACCTTCTCCACAATGGCGATACGCAGCAAGTCATCCACTTGCGCCTCGCTGAAGAACTGAGCCTCATCAACGAGCAGACAACTCACGGGCAAGCCTGTTCTTTCGAACACGGCGGCGCGCTCACGAGCGAACACGTCATACACGTCGTCGGCCGGCGCGATCGTGAAATCTACCTGCCGCGTGACTCCCAACCGAGAAACGATCTCGTTGTCACCCTTGGTATCGATGTCGGGCTTGGCCAGCAACACTTGTTGCCCACGCTCTTCGTAGTTGTAGGCAGCCTGCAGCAGCGCAGTGCTCTTGCCGCTGTTCATCGCTCCGTAGCGGAAATACAGTTTGCTCATCAGCGTAGAAATCCATCCTCAGCAGCCCGACGAATCAGGTCAGCCTTCTTACTAGCGGGCCGGTTAGCCTTTGCGTACTTTTCTCGCACTCTCCGCAGGTAAGTCTTCGCTGTCTCATACTGAACATTCATACGCTCGGCGACTTGCGGTGTGCTTAGTCCAGAAGCGTACAGGGTGAGAGCATCAGCCTCGCCAGCGCTCAGCTTCGGCTTGGACTGATCAGCCGAGCCTGAGGGCAATGGGCGCCAATCGTGCTGCTGTGCTCCCTCGGCTTGCACGCCCATTATGGCGCGGGCGCCATCCATTACTTCCTGCATCGGGAGAGACTTGGAGAGGAAAGTCGCTGCTCCAGCAGCCAAGGCCCGATCACGCGCCTCGCGACTGTCGAGACTGGAGAGCACAATCACCTTGGCCCCCGCTGCCCGGCAGGTGCGCACGCGCGCCTCAATCGACACTGGCTCCTTCAACTGAAAGTCGAGGAAAACCAGTTCAGTGGGAAAACGATCGCTGTGAACCAGCTCTAACCAGGTGCTCGCCGTAAGCACCACGTCAAAGTCAGGTGCGTTATTGGTGATCCAACTATTGAGGCTGTCGAGCAGCACCTCGTGGTCGTCCAAGATGGCGAGACGGATCGGAGGACGATCGCCGAGATGGGCGCTCAGGTGGGTCTCAGGGGGTGTCATACGTGAACCTAACGGTGAGGGAGGGGGAACGATAGGAAATGCGCAGTCCGGAAAAAACTACGCCCAAAACGGCAAGGTAGGGCGCAAGCGTTGAGCGCCACGAAGAGTCAGTAGAGATCACTCGACCGGTCACTGTGATCGTAGCGCCCGAACGCGATTTGTCGATCCGCAGGCGCACGCTCTCGCGAGCTAGCTCATTGCCGGTGGCAACAGCAATGACCGCCGCCCGCAGCGCGGTGCGTTGATGCGCATTCATGGCGGCCGCGAGGCGATGCGGATCGTTAATTCGTTCCTCGTATTCGAGGCTGCCGAAAGAGTTGACCACAACGGATTCGAGCCAGCTGCGATTGACTTCGGTCACCATCAAACTACGTATGGACTCGGAATACTGGGCCGCGCGAGCACGATCCTCTGGAGAGATGATCCCGCGCTGAGCAAGTTCCGCAAACAGTGGAACGATATCTCGATTGAGAATCGTGATGCGATCCTGCTGGACAGAGCGAGCCACAGTATCGTGCTCTCGGTCCAGTTGACGCAGCGCTGCGCGACGCGCGCGCGTCGCCCATCTCTGATGTGTCTTCACAAGTGAACGGGCAAAAGCCGCTCCCCCCAATGACATGGTGAGAACTGGGGTCATCGCGTAAAGCACGATAATCATGGCGGGTTCAGCAGCATCCGAAACTGCAGATTGAACAAGAGCAATGAAGCCGGTGAAAATGGAAGCCGCGACTCCGACAGCTACGATCTCAGGGATTGGGCGGTAGGGAGCGACTGACAGGCACGTCGTTCCGATGACCATCGGTCCCCAAAAGTCGGTGAGCAGAGCACCAGCATCGCCCTGAGACGCTGAACTCAGTGCGAAGCCAATGACAACGAACCCGACAACGATGGCATGCAGCTCGCCGCTAAACCGCGGACGAAGCGGACTTGTACCGACCACGAAGGTGATCGCTGAGAGCGCGATGAAAACCAGCGCTAAATTGGCAAGCACCGGGTGGGCAATCGTGGCGAGATTCGACCACGTAACCATGGCGCTGAAAGCCAGAGCGCCCACCACTGCCGCGATGCTCGCCGGCCGTCCGTCAAGCGTTCCCAGCGGATCCAACTGCTGCACCGTCGCGGTGTCGATCGGAGTGCTCATTCAGCGGCGCTCCCCGCTAGAGTCTCACTCTGCGCAGTGGGAACCCGAATCATGACCGATGTGCCGAGACCTGGCGTCGACCAGACTTGCACCGTGCCTGATACAAGTTCAACCCGTCGCCGAACCGATTGTCGAAGCCCCAGCCGATCCGCACCCGTTTCGGCTTCATCAAAACCTTTTCCAGCATCGACTACAAGAACGCTCACTTCGTTGGATGACCCAAAGATCGCCACTTCGGCCTGCATCGTTCCCGAATGATTGATGACATTCACAAGGCATTGCTTGACCGCTGGACCGAGCGCAGCAGCACCTTGAGGATCCATTCGTGTCAGTGCCGGAAGATCTCCGGTTATCTCGACGGCGAGGCCCAGAGCGCGAGCTTCGGTGATCGCCGTGAGCAGCGGAGTATTCTGCCAGTCAGTCCGCGAGTTGACGTCAGCGTCTGCAGACGCCGTAGAGAGCCACTCCTCACCCACGAGTACCTCAAGATCTCTCTTTATGACGCGTTGAAGTTGATCGCTCATGGCCCCATAGGGCGCGTTGGCGATGGCAGCGAGATGGCCAAGGACTGTGTCGTGCATCACAGCCGCTGACGTTGCCTCAATTCCGTAGCGGAGGTTCGCGAACTCATCATCCCGGGCCGCGCGATGGAGGTCAGATTGAAGCCGCCTCACCCCGTTTTGGCTCAGGGTCACGATAAGAAGCAAAATAATCAGTACGCCGTACACAATGAGCGGCGCAGGATGCGACTGCGTCTGGTTAGTCAATTGCCACGAAGCGAGGGCATAGCTGCTTTGAGACAGAAAAAGGCCCACCGTGCACCACAGCACGGTCCATAAGACACTGCCCCCCGCACCACCCACCAGCATGAAAGCAATAATCGGCAGATTCATGACGAGGTCTCTCACTTGCTCGTTCTCGCTCAGCTCGGACACCACTGTTAACGCAAACCAGTAGATCGCAGGAGCGCCGATCACGAGATGAGCGACCGTGAAGTAGGTGGTCCGGTAGCGGTTGACGAGAGTCACCGTCACCATCATGGGAACCAGCGCGAGGGCGGCCGGCCACAGGACGAGACTGAGATCGTTCGCTTGCAAGGTGACGACAGCGATCAGGGCAAGGCTGAAGCAGATAAACGCAACAGTATTTGTCATTCGCGCGAAAGCGCGAGTCACGCTTTGTTTGCGCAAGTGGGCGGGCAAGCCGATAGACATGCGCACTCCCCTCGCCGTATTGCGCGTGCAACATCCCCAGTATGACACCGCTCGGGGTACGTTATGTACCCCGCACTCGGGGTACATCGCGAAAAAGAATGCTCAATTCGGGGTACGCCGAACCCTGCAGTAGAGAAACTAAGCGTGAATGTGCAGTGACCTAGCCGTGCTCTCGAGCGTGGCGTGAGCAAGCTCAGGAGAATCAGAAAGCTGCTGGCCAAAGCTGGGAATCATCTTCTCAATCTTCGGACGCCAGTCATCCATGCGCTCAGGGAAACACTTCTCGACGAGACCGAGCATGATCGGCACCGCGGTAGATGCTCCAGGTGATGCGCCAAGAAGGCCGGCAATGCTGCCATCGGCCGACGACACCACCTCAGTGCCGAACTGAAGGACGCCGATCTTCTTGGGATCCTTCTTCATCACTTGCACGCGCTGGCCCGCCGTAATGCGGTACCAGTCTTCTGGCTTGGCATTCGGCACAAACTGCTTGAGCTCATCAAACTTCGTCTCGGGACTGGCCATCAACTGGCCGACCAAGTACTTAACGAGCGACAGGTTGCTGAGACCTGCAGCGACCATGGGCAGCAGGTTGTGCCAGCGAATGGAAGCAAACAGATCGAGAACAGAACCGGTCTTCAAGAACTTGGGACTGAATCCGGCGTACGGACCAAACATCAGGCTGCCCGTGCCATCGACCACGCGGAGATCAAGATGCGGAACCGACATCGGAGGTGAACCGACGGCAGCCTTGCCGTAGACCTTGGCGCTGTGCGCCGCGACCACGTCCGGATTATCAGTGCGCAGGAACTCACCGCTCACCGGGAAGCCACCAAAACCACGAATCTCCTTGATACCTGACTTCTGCAGCAAGTTGAGCGCGTAACCGCCAGCGCCAACAAAGACGAAACGCGCGTTGATAGGTTCAACAGGAGTGCCGCCCACATCATGGCGGAGCTTGAGGTCCCACGAACCATCGCTCTGACGTTTAAGATTCTTGACCACAATTCCCGTGTTGAGTTCGGTGCCCGACTCGACGAGATTGCTCACGAGGTACTTCGAAAGTGCGCCGAAATCGACGTCGGTTCCCGAAGGAATGTGAGTTGCTGCGACAGGCTCCGACTTGCGGCGGCCCGGCATCATTAGGGGCGCCCAGCCGTGAATCACTGCAGGATCTTCGCTGTACTGCATGCCTGCAAACAGCGGGTGATCCTTGAGAGCCTCAAACCGCTTGCGCAGGTAGTCGACGTTCGTCTCGCCCCACACGAAACTCATATGCGGGGTCGGGTTGATGAACGAGCTCGGCTCAGGCAGCGACCCTTCGTTGACAAGGTACGACCAGAACTGGCGCGAAACCTGGAACTGCTCATTCACTTTTACCGCGCTCGAAATTTCAATAGAGCCATCGCTCTTTTGCGGGGTGTAGTTCAGCTCGCACAGCGCGGAATGTCCGGTGCCAGCGTTGTTCCACGGGTTCGAGCTCTCTTGAGCCAGATCGCCCAAGCGTTCGAAAATTTGGATATCCCAGTCAGGCTGCAGTTGCTTCAACAGCGTTCCCAGGGTGGCACTCATGATTCCGCCGCCGATAAGCGCGACGTCGACGGTTTTCTTCACAACTCCACTTTAGCCGCCTGCTAGAGCCCCAAAGTGCGAAGAGCCTGATCCATCTGGGTTGTCATGGCAGCGTAACCGTCATCGTTGGGATGCAAGCCGTCGCTTGCCATCCATTCCGGGTGCCCTTCAATCCAGCGCGAAGCCCCCGGGATGTAGTCTGCCCCGATCTCAGCGGCAGAATCTTCTACCCAGGAGATGATTGTTTCGACCGATTCAGGCCGTTCATCGGTGTACCAGAACGGTTCCACCACAATAAAGCGAGCATCCGGTAGCGCAGCCGTCAGTCGGTTGAGATCGTCAGTAATTTGAGACCGGATGTCGCTGGCTCGAGAATCATAACTGAAGTTGTCATTGAGTCCCATCGTCACGAACACGATGTCGGGATCATCCGCAATGATCAGGCTCGGGAGATCACCATCACCGAAGGCGCTGCGATTATTGATGAAACCCAAGCCGTTAACGCTCGGGTTGAACTCACTCCACCCACGCTGCTCGCTGATCACGGTCGACCAGCGCTTGTCGGCGGCCGAAGCTCCCGTGCCGAGCGTGTACGAGTCTCCATAGAATGCAACGCGCACCGCATCGGGGTCGCGCTGCTCAACAGGTTCCGCAGCGCTGCACGCCGCGAGGCCAAAGGTCGCAGCGACCACAACGGTTGCGGCAATAGTGCGGGCTACAGAATCGAACTTCATACCAAGGGTTCGGCGCAGATGCCGCGATCGATTGGCGTCACTCCCCCACCACAACACGCTAGTCGCCTACAACCGCAAGGCGCGTAGAGCGCGATCCATTTGACTAGCGATCACAGCGTGGCCCTCATCGTTGGGATGAAGGTCGTCGCTGGCCATCCACTCAGGATGGCCGGGCAACCAGTACGAAGCGCCAGGAATGTACTCCGCGCCGACCGCGTTGGCAGATTCCCGCACCCACGAGATGATGATGTCCACCGAAGCAGGGCGCTCCTCCTTGAACCAGAATGGTTCCACAACGATGAGCCGAGCATCCGGAAGCCCCGTCGACAAACGAGTGAAATCGCTCAGGATGTTGGTCCGGATCTCCTCCGCTTGAGACTCATAAGTGAAGTTGTCGTTAAGGCCCAGAGTCACGATCACCACGTCGGGGTCGTCGGCGATGATGAGGCTCGGGAGGTCACCGTCGCCCACAATCTCGCGGTTTCGCGCAAACCCCAGACCGCTCACACTCGGATTAAACTCACTCCACCCACGTTCTTCGCTCAGTAACGTCGACCAGCGCAGCCCCTGAACTGTTGCTCCTGAGCCGCGCGTGTAGGAGTCGCCGTAGAACGCGACTCGCAACGCATCAGGATCGCGATCATTAGCCGTCACCGCCGTCGAGACACACGCCGAAAGCCCGAGCGTCACGACTACCAATGCGGTTGCCACGAAAGCACGCACTACCGAAGGGAATCCCATGGCAAGGAAGGCGGACTGCCGGAGGATGCTCCCGCTACTCCGCAGCTTTCGCGGCGATTTTCGCAGCAACAAGTTCCGCAATCTGCACCGCGTTGAGAGCGGCGCCCTTGCGCAAGTTGTCGTTGCTGATGAACAGCGCCAAACCGCGACCATTGGGCACGCCCTCATCCGCGCGGATGCGACCTACAAAACTGGGGTCGGCACCGGCAGCGTCAAGAGGGGTCGGGATGTCGCTGAGGCTCACACCCGGAGCATCCGCCAGCAGTTCCTTCGCACGCTCGGGGCTCAAGGGCTTTCCGAACTCCACGTTGATCGACAGCGAATGCCCGGTGAAAACGGGGACGCGAACGCAGGTGCCGCTCACCAAAAGGTTCGGCAGTTCAAGAATCTTGCGGCTCTCGTTGCGCAGCTTCTTCTCTTCGTCGGTCTCATTGAGGCCATCGTCGACGATGCTGCCCGCGAGAGGAACAACGTTGAAAGCAATGTTTTTGGGGAACTTGTTCGGCGCGGGCATTGTGACAGCAGCGCCGTCTTCGACAAGCCCCATCGCGTTCTGCGAGACAGCAGCAGCAGCCTGCTCGAGCAACTCTTGCCCACCGGCAAGACCAGCGCCCGACACAGCCTGGTAAGTGCTCACGATGAGGCGCTCAAGGCCCGCTTCGGCATCCAAAACCTTCAACACCGGCATCGCTGCCATCGTGGTGCAGTTCGGGTTCGCAATGATGCCCTTTACCGCCTGATCAATCGCGTGCGGGTTAACCTCGCTGACGACCAAAGGAACATCGGGGTCCATGCGCCAGCCCGAAGAGTTATCGATCACCGTGACACCGGCAGCAGCGAAACGAGGCGCCTGAGCTTTCGACGTCGTCGCCCCAGCAGAGAAGATCGCAACATCGAGACCGGTCGGGTCGGCAACGGCCGCATCCTCGACAGTGATCTGTTCACCCTTGAAGGGCAGAGTCGTGCCTGCACTGCGCGACGACGCAAAGTAGCGGATCTCCGCTACCGGAAAATCGCGCTCCTCAAGCAGACGGCGCACAACTGCACCAACCTGACCCGTAGCTCCCACAACACCGATACGGATGCCTGCGTTACCCATGAAAACCTCTACCTACACTCAGTGTTCGGCAACACTAGCGCCGAACTACACAACCTATGACTTAACGAGAGACCTAACGACCGGTACCGGCGTGAACGACAGCCTCTTCATCGCCGTCAAGACCGAACGCGGTGTGCACAACACGCACTGCTTCAGCGACCGTATCCGCACGCGTCACTACAGAAATACGGATCTCGCTCGTTGAGATCATCTCCATGTTGATGCCCGCTTCAAAGAGGGCAGTGAAGAGTCGAGCAGATACTCCAGCGTTGGTTCGCATGCCGCCGCCGACAACCGACAACTTGCCGATTTGGTCATCGTGCTGCAGCGACTCGAAGCCAACTTCTTCTTGACGGAAGGTGAGCGCGCGCAAGACATCTTCGGCATCCGACTTCTTCAGCGTGAAAGAAATATCGGTACGACCGGTGGATGCCAGAGAAACGTTCTGAACGATCATGTCGATGTTGGCATCTGCCGAAGCCACGATCGTGAAGATCTGCGCAGCCTTGCCTGGAACGTCAGGAACTCCCACCACCGTAATCTTCGCTTCGCTCAGATCGGAGGCAACGCCTGTGATGATTGCTTCTTCCACGCTCTCTCCATCCTTCGGATTGACCACTAACGTGCCCGTGTTGTTGTTAAACGACGACCTCACGTGAATTGTTACGCCATGCCGGCGCGCATATTCCACTGCGCGCACATCAAGGACTTTGGCACCCGCCGCGGCAAGCTCCAGCATTTCTTCACTCGTCACGACATTGACCTTGCCCGCTGACTTCACGATACGGGGATCCGCCGTGAAGATTCCGTCGACGTCGGTATAGATCTCGCAGGTTTCGGCACCGAGAGCGGCAGCCAACGCTACGGCTGTCGTGTCTGAACCGCCGCGACCAAGGGTCGTGATGTCCCCTGTTCCCCGGTTAAACCCCTGGAAACCAGCAACGATCGCGATCGCGCCATCATCGAGAGCTTCTTTCACACGGCGAGGAGAAACTTCAACGATGCGAGCTGCGCCGTGCTGAGCATCCGTGACCATACCGGCCTGGCTACCT
>TARA_R110002051_G_scaffold109497_3_pt1 | contig 10448 bp, 14 predicted proteins | sample TARA_R110002051 | Tara Oceans TARA_R110002051 (sample SAMEA4397023) | marine metagenome | biome: Polar Biome; feature: [MES] marine water layer (ENVO:01000295) within the mesopelagic zone...; material: water (ENVO:00002006), including particulate matter (ENVO:01000060) such... | reverse complement strand
GCCTGGGGCCCTGCGGATATAACTTTTCCTTTTAAATATCTTACGTCTTTATTTTGATCTTCCGTAAGTTCCAAACCACCTACTTTCTTCGGTGCTTCTTTTATTTTTTCAACTACTACGTAAAAATTAATTGCTTTCATTCATTCGAATATTATTAATTACGCAATCTGCTGAAAAGATTGTATTTGCAACGCTAACCGCATTTTTCAATGCTGTTTTAGTTACAAGCACCGGATCAATGATGCCTGATTTAACCATATCAACAGTTTTCCCGTTGATAACATTAATTCCTTTACCTGTACAGCCCGATTCAATATACTTTAAATTAGCATTATCAAGTATTGTTTTATACGGGGACCTTATTGCTTCTAACAAAACCGCTTCCCCTTCACTTTCAGGAATTATATCATAAGAAGCATCGAGTAACGCAACTCCACCACCTGGTACAATACCTTCTTGTAATGCTGCTTTAGTTGCATATATTGCATCTTCAACCCTGTCTTTCTTCTCCTTCATCTCTACTTTTGAATCTGCACCAACTTTAATCATTGCAACCTGCCCATTAAGCATTGCTAGTCGTTCTTGTAGTTTCTTTTTAAAGAATGGATTTTTTTCTTTTTTAATCTTATCTCCAACCATTTCTATTCGTTCATTAAGAACAATACCTTGGTCGATTGTTTGTAATACCGTATGGCTATCATCTGTAACAGCACGTAGGGCTTCACCTAAAACACTAGGTTCTATTAAATCAAGATCATCACCTAATTCTTCATTCATGACTTTCGCTCCGGTTAGGATCGCAAGGTCTTCAATTGTATCTTGTTTAGTTGGACCGAATCCAGGCAAATCTACAACATTTACTTTTATGTTACCTTTAACTTTGTTAGCTAGTAACGCTGCCATAGGTTGTTGTTCTGCGCTTGCAACGATCAATAAACTTCTTTTCGATTGTATAACAAACTCCAATACACTTTGTATTTTACGGATGTTGGGTATTGGCGAGGATACTATCAGTACGTACGGATTTTCTAGCATCGCTTTCCCCTTATCCTTATCTGTCATAAAATGTGGCGATTTGAGTCCGCAATTTATTCTTGTGCCCTCCACGAATTTAACATGTGTGTCATGGGTCTCAGACTCCTCCATCAGGACGACACCATCCTTTCCTACTTTTGAATAGGCTTGCGATATAACCTTTCCAAGAGCTTCATCATTATTACAACTAATTTCTGCAACGCTTTCAAGCATATTGCCTTTAACTGTAATTGATTTTTTATCAAGATATTTATTGACTTTGTCTAAGCCACTTAAAATACCTTTTTTAATATCTCTTATGTTATTATCGTCTTTTTTATTATTTGCTAAATGCAAAAGTGAGTGAGCAAGTACGGTCGCCGTAGTGGTACCGTCACCTGCTTCTTTCACTGTATTCCTAGCCGCCTCTTTAATTAAAGTGGCGCCTATGTTTTCGACCGGGTCGAGTAAGACTACGGATTCTGCTACCGTTACACCGTCTTTTGTAATCACCGGTCGACCTAATGCGTCTTCGTATATCACACATTTACCTGAAGCACCTAAGGTAGATTTTACTGCACTAGTCAGCTTGTCTACCCCGTGCATAATTTTTGTTCGAGCATCTGTTCCAAAGGACAGATCCTTAACTATCTCACTTGGGTTATTATATTCCATTTGATTAAATTTGTTTAGTATAAGTGGTTATTTAAAAGTTTTAACTACTTTAGGTCCTTTTAAAAATTCAAGCTTTTTTGCGTAGTGATCTACACTGCCGTCAATAGCGGCTTCAGCTCCTTTTAAAGTTTCCCTTCTTGTGGTATCATGCCAGACCTCTCCATCTTTTTGATCTGAGTATTCGGCTTGATAAAAACCATTAGGTAGTTGAACAATTCTCCAGTTCTTTTTGTTAGCGATGTGCTCCCAAAGCGTTCTGGTTTCTTCGGGTACCCCTGTGTCACCTTGTGACCAAGAGTAGGTTTTGTAAAAATAAGTCATTGGTTTTGGTTATTTATATTTATATTATCACGCGGTTATGGAATATTTTAACAAGCCTATTCATCACAGATTTCTTGTGGCCAACTTGCGTTAACTACACCCGCTCCTCCAGTTATTCTATACACCCAAGTAGTATTAAATTTATAAAAGTTGTCTCCTAGCACAGTTGTTCCCCCGTTATCTGAATAAACTGTATCTCCAGCCGCGGGATAAGTCCCAGATCCATCATGATGATATGTTTGATTAATTGATCCTGAATCACAAACATCTCCTATGCTATAGCCCGTGGAACTACTAAAAGCTTCGAGTGCTGAAAATCCATAAAACTCCTGCATACCATCCGGCGCACTCTTCCCAGCTGCTGCTGATAAAGTTCTAAGAGAACTACTACTACCACCCACCTCTGCTTTTATTTGACTTATAGATATTGAACCACTCGATTGTAAAGCCATTTATGAATCTAGTGTTATTAATATTTTTGTAGGTGTAATTTTTTCTGAAAGTAAATTAGTGACCTCAGCTTCATAAGCTGTTTTAGCATCAGGTCCTATTATTCCAAAAACCCAAGCTTTTACTATATCATTCGTCAGATCATCTTTTTCTTGAAAACTAGATAGATCATTCACAGGTAAAGTTGTATTTCTAGTTATAGACTCTGTTATATCGTCGTCATTAGTTGCTGTTAAAGTCCATGTAACTCCATAAGCAACATTACTTTTTGTTATTGGTGAAGCACTGAAATCTGTGTGACTCGTATGTACGTGTAATGTTTTACAGTCCCAATTATAAGTTATTGCCATATTATTTGTTTTTTAATTCTTCTATTTGTTTTTGTTGTTCTTTTATTGCTTGTATAAGTAGTGGTACTATTTTTTTATAATCAACAGCTTTATAACCATCTTCTCTTGTTTCTACAATTTCAGGTAGTACTTTTTCAATTTCTTGTGCTATAACCCCTACATCATGTCCTTTATATAATTCTTGCTTATCATTCCAATCAAATTCATACCCACCTATTTTATCTATTTTATCTATAGCATTTTCTATAGGTTTTATATTATCTTTTAATCTTTCATCAGAAGATTCCGAAGCAACTATATCACCTTTAACATGTAAGCTATTCGTGGAAGATTTAACCCAAACCATCTTATCGTCATAATTTGTAGGTGAAGCTGTAACAAATTTTCTTATAACAAATGACATATTAGGATAGTCCCCATCCGTTCTTGGTGATTCAGGTACATCCACAAAGAATGTCTTCATGTATTCATTAACGTGCAACCTACCTGACACCGCTGTTCTAGCACCGGCATTTTCATTAAATATGATATTCATACCCCCAGAATAATTAGCTGCGGGAGTAACCCCATTTGCTGTTTGGTTTGGTATTATTAATCCAGCACCATTTAGTTTTACAATTTGCTTTGAGTATGAACTATCTAATCCTAATTGGTAGCTCGCGCTTAAATCGAATGCACTTGTACCATTTACAGTTGTAGTTGTACCACCTGTCATTAATATTCTATGGTGATAATCACTTGATGAGTTTAACGATATACCAGCGCCGTATGCGTTAGTTGTATCTGTATTTTTAAATTTACATGCAATAAAGTCCCCACTACCGAAAGCTCCCTGAATTAAAGCAGTACCTGTAACTGTTAAATCACCATTAAATGCTATTTTACTACCTGATATACTGAATGGTGTTAAATTAGTAGATGAACTATTTACAATAAATTTATCTGCTTGAAATTTTACTTCTGAAGTGTTAGTGGTAGCTCCATTAGCTGCTAATATTGACATACCCGTTACAACACCGCCTGCTGTGGCTTGTAAAGAATATCTTGATTCAGCATAACCTTCTACTGTTGCTATAGTACCAGCATTAGTTATTATACTAGCTGCATTGGTAGCGATTCTTCCATCTGCTACAGCTGTCCAAGTACTACTTACTAATACATAGTTTTTATTATTGTCATCAGTGTCATACCAGATAGACCCTGCGGGTTCGCTTGTTCCCGGAGCAGAAGCTTGTCTAAATACCTTTGGCCTACCATCAGCAGTAGATTGTGCTGTAGCAATACTAGAATCAATTGTAGCTGTCCATACTTTTGGTGTTCCCGCTATAAGAACATATAATTTATTACCGTCATTAGTATCATACCATATAGATCCTGTTGCGCCGGTGACAGCTGGTTCAGCATCTTGCCTAAATACAGAAGGTTTTTCGGAAATGGTAGAACTTAATGTATTAACACTTGAAGTTGAAGCAAAATCAGTGTTTGTCGTAGTTGTAAAAACATCGTTTGCAAAAGCTTCGCTAACATTAACAGCCGTGAAAGTACCATTGGCATTATTATAACCTGTGAAAAAATTTGAAGCTAAGCTATTTATTTTTGTAGCTGATGCACTCTCTGCATCTGATTGCGCTGTATTTATAACCGTATTTAAAGTATCAGCAACACCTGTTATATTAGCACCACTATAGGCAAATTGAGTTTTTAGCTCTGTTACATCTGCTGCGGACGCTAAACTAGCATTTGTAATAGCTGCATTAGCACTTGTTGTTACCGCTGTGGATAAAACACCAGCTGTACCTGTTACTGTTCCATCACCACTTTGAGCAAAAACAGCCTCTAATTTATCTAAATCAGTTGCAACTGCACCTGCTGCTGTTGATGATGCGGTATTTATAGATGTATTTAAAGCGTCTGCCACACCGTTTATATTAGCACCACTGTAAGTAAACTGGGCTTGTAGTTCATCTACTAATACAGCTTCCGCCGCTATAGTTGTTGTATGAGTTCCAATAGTAGTATTAGCAGCCGCCAAGCCTGTTACAACAGTACCTACTCTAGAATCTGCGGTTTCTGTCCAAACATTAGGGGATCCAGAAACTAATACATAAGGTTTGTTATCTGCATCGGTATCATACCATACAGAATTAACGGGTTCAGTAACTCCTGGAGCTGCATCTTGTCTGAATACTTTAGGCCTAGCAGCTATTGTTGTTGCATTAGTAGTTATATTACCAGTATTAGTTGCCATAGTGGCATCTATAGTCGCTGTCCATGTATTTGTACCACTTACATCTTTTAATAGGTAAAGTTTATTTCCATCATTTGTATCGTACCATAAAGAATTTATTGGTACTGTAGTAGCAGGTGCTGCATCTTGTCTATATACTAATGGGATTAAATCCTGGCCAGTTTTATTTGATGTTACTGTGGATGTTAAATTTGTTGTTGCAGTAGCATTTGATGTTATATTTGTTGAGTTAGTACCTATGTTAGTATTAGCTGTCCCTATAGATGATGTGTTCGATGCTATCCTGCCATCGAAAGTTTCTGTCCATACATTTGGAGAACCAGTTACTAGTATATATATCTTATTGCTATCATTGCTATCAAACCATATTGACCCCAGCGGGCTACTTACTGATGGCGCCGCATCTTGTCTAAATGTTAAAGGTTTATTATTAACTGTTGTTGTTAATGAGGTAACAGCACTTGCTGTTGCAAAATCTGTATTTGTAGTAGTTGTAAATATACTATTAGCGAAAGCTTCTTTTAAAGTACCCGCTCCGGTTGCATTATTATAGTTTGTATAGAATTTTGCTCCTAAAGTATCTATTTTCGTTGCGGAGGCACTTTCTGCTGTACTCCTTGCGGTGTCTATTACTGTATTTAAAGCTTCTGATCCGTTAACACCAGTTATATTATCCCCTGAATAAGTAAATTGTGTCTTTAATTCAGTAACCTTGGCTGCTTCCGATGCAATATTCGTGGCATTTGTAGAAATTGATGAATTTGCTGTTGCTAAAGAGTTAATATTCGTTACAATTCTCCCATCTGTGGATTCCGTCCATACATTTGGTGACCCAGCTACTAAAACGTATACTTTATTATTATCATTTGTATCATACCAGATGGATCCTACAGGTTTTGTAACCGCAGGTGGGTCATCTTGGCGAAATACATCGGGTTTTAATGCTAAATTCGATGTTAAACTAGTAACACTTGATGCATTCGATGATACATTAGTTGCATTTGTACTTATATTTGTATTCGCGGTAGCTATGGAAGTAGTATGGCCTGCTAAAGTACTGCCTTGTGTATTAACAGTAGACGTCAGGGCCGTTATACTCGATGCACTAGATGTTATAGCTGTTGCATTAGTTGATATATTGCTATTAGCTGTAGATATGGAGCTTGTATTACCTGTTATAGTATTACCCTGTGTATTAACAGTGGAAGTTAAAGATGTTATATCTGATGCACTGGATGTTATAGCTGTTGCATTTGTAGTAATACCTGAGTTAGCAGTGGCTATAGACGTGGTATGACCACTTAAAGTAGAGCCTTGAGTCGTAACAGTAGATGTCAGAGATGTTATATCTGATGCGGATGCTGTGATAGCAGTTGCATTCGTTGTTATGCTAGTGTTAGCAGTTGATATAGATGCCGTATTACCAGTTATAGCATTACCATTAGTAGTTACTGTACTTGTTAAAGACGTTAACTGTGCTGCAGATGCATAGTCTGTTGAAGTTGCAACGTTTAATACTTGATTCGCAAAAGATTCAGAAAATGAAGACATGGTACCGTCTGCACCCATAACACCAAAACTAGCACCTAGGTTAGTGACCTTAGTTGCCGATGCACTTATGTCAGTTGCATTAGTTGTTATACTTACATTGGCTGTAGCTATAGAACTTGTATTAGTTGTTATACTCTGATCTAAATCGGAAAAATTATATAATGATCCATCTTGTAGCCAGAATGTGGCAAAATATTCCGCTAAATCTTTTAATTTAAAATTTTTAGTAGAGTATTGAGCTGGAGCTCCTGGTACACCATTTTTTGTACCCAAATAATTAGACCCAGCTAGTAGATCATAATCATTGATAGTGTTGTCATTACTGTATGTTGAGATTCTAGCCATATTTATTCTTTTTTAGTACCTTTTCCTCTATTGCCCCTGTTTGCTTTTACAGTTGTAAATCTTTTTGTCTTATGATCATAATCTTTACCTGTGATATTTCTCCCTGCCTTTTTAGCCGCTCTACGCTTCCTTTGGTTCTCTGCTTTCTTCTGCTTTCTACCAGTTGTCATTGCATACTTCTTATCCCTTACTTTTTTAGCTGCTTTTGCTTTATTACTTAGTTTTTGTGCCATATAAATATTATCACTTAAAAAACCGATATTTTAACAATATGACGCTAGCTACTTATTATTATATAATTATATATTATACTGTATATAAATAAATAATAACATTATTTATTATAAGGTGTGCGCGTAAAAAGATATTAGATATAGGGAACTGAAGTGTAATATTACCGTATTCACTCCGCTCCCCCAAAAATAAAACCCGTTCTGTTTACCCCACCCCCCCCTTTTTTCATCCGTTTGACCGTTGCTTTTGCCTTTTCCTTTGGGTTCAACTCGGTCCACAATGGATAATATCTCACTAACTATTAACGATTAACCCTACAATAGATGATCTCTTGACCTGACCTTGACCTCCTCGCCTGCTCAACCTCATGGATATACTGTCTGTACTATCTGCTTCATTCCATATCCACAACAGATCCAACACAACCTAAATACGGATAACATTGGATAATATATGTGTAACCAATTAACATTAATAACTATGTACCACTTCGACCCTCCTTTCTCTTATCAGTATTCAGACTGGTCTATGCAATACCCTAATCAGTATCAAGCATGATCTTCTCTACTACTAACAACCACGACCTCTCTTGGGCAATCATGCTCCAGATGGAGGATAAGCTGACTAGGACTGACGTTCTTGGTATCATCGAGAGTCATAAGTTAATTGACAATGTAAATACGGATTACTCTGGATAATATAAATGTAAACAAGTTATAGTTTTCACACTAAGTTCTCACAACTTTAAATGTTGAATAAGTGTCAATAAAGTAACTTAATAAATAATAATAATAATATGAATAAATCAAAATTAAATTCAGCAATCGCGAAGTTAAGCAAGAAAGAGCTTGCCGACATCTTCCCACCAATCACTAGAAACAATTTCGTAGTGAGAGAATCATGGTTAGGTAGAAACCAAATCATAACGTTCGTAAACAATAAGGGACAACAAATCACTTATAATCACGACGAAGTACTAAAAGTAATGTTACCAAAATTGAGCTTAATGCCATGTTGGTTAAAAAGAAAATACTGGTCTCAGTCAACTGATATGCCAACTTCGGTTAGGAATACAGTAATCGAAAGATTAGACTTATTAGTAGAGTAACCTTTCAGGACTCCCCAAACACAATTGGCCATTGCAACAGTTTGGGTGAGTTCTATTAGGAACTGGGTGTTGAGATGTGTTCTCTCCAGTATAAACAAAGTTGAACATATCCACCTAACGGTGTATAGCATTCCAAGAATCAAGGCAATTACTAGGTAAACATAGAAAATAGCGACAAAAGCTACTTATTATATGTTAATTATGTACCTAATGTCACATTATTTATTTCGTTTACATAAGTGGACAGAGTGAGTTACACTTGTGAACTAATTTACATCTGTAAACAATTAACCTACTTTTGATTTTACAAACTAAATACGAATGGTAATGGATAATATAAGTGTATGAATAATAATAATAATCACTACACATTTCAAATTTACTACTCAAAAAAATATAAACTATTTGACTTAGTAATAAATAAAAACAATAATTTCTATAAACACTTTCACTTAGAAAATATAAAAGAAATAAATAAAATAATAAATAATACACTTAAAAAAATAATATGTTTAAAATAACTTTAGAATCAAAGTGGAATAAAAATGGAATTCCTACAAACTATGTCAAATACTTAAAAGTAAATACAATAGAAGAAGTTTGGAATTACTTTACACTAACTGAAGTAAAAGAAATAGAAGAATGTTAAAATAAATAAATAATAATAATATGAAATTAGTAAATGTAAGTAAAAAAGGAACTTTAAAATTTGAATTAAAACCAATAACTAAAGTAAGAGAATATTTCCAAAATGGGAAATTACAAAGAATTGAAGAAATAAAAGTAAAACATGTCTATAGTTATAATAGTGGATATGTAAGAATTGATTGTAATGATAGAATTTACCAAATAAACAAAGTAAGAAAAGTTTATGATTGTAGTGAAGATTCTCCTAAAATACCACATGGAAATTATGATTATAGAAATGAAAGAATATTAATACTTAATCCTCAAGAAAGATTTAATTACTTAGTAAGTTGGGTAGAAAGATTTTACAAAAGAAATAATATTAACCTTATAAATATAGAATTATGAATTATAGAAAAATACCTTTTGAATATATAGAATGGACTACCTGGAATGGTAAAACTTGCACAGGTTATCACTGTGAAGACAAGAAATTACTTGAAGGTTTAGATACCATTTCATTTGGTACTAAAACTATCATTGAAATGCAAGATAAAATCGATAATTATATCGATAATGCTTCTGAAAATAAATTCCATCAATATCAACAAGATTTGGCGATGGATGAGTTTATGGCGAGAGTATGACTATAAATAATATATATAAAGAACTACAATTAATAAATGAATTTCACTCTGATTTTCATCCTACTGTAGAATCTGAATTAAGAAAAATTAAATTAATAAAAATACTTGAAAATATAATGTATGAAAATAAAATCCAAATTTACGCACACTAAAGTACTTACTATAACTAATCGGGAAATAGAAATGATTCAAGATGAATGGAATAGAAGGTATAATGCAGAAGTGTCTTCATGGATAAGTAATCAATACTAATTCACAACTTTAGGTTCCACTTGTTTCTATAAGTATAAAAATGCAAACAAGTAATATGCGAAAATAGCTCAGTCGGTAGAGCATTAGACTTCCAATCTAAAGGTCGTGAGTTCGAACCTCACTTTTCGCTCTAATCTTAATTTAATAAAAATGAAAAATAATAGAAAAATGACGGAATTACAAAAAACTAATCTTTTATTAGTAATAACTGTGATAATTGTACTTTCAAGTATAATAAACTAAACATTTATGGAAGTAAATAATATGAAAGAACTACTGAAATATGTAGAGAAAAAGAGGAAGAAGCAAGCCCACCAACATTACGAAGTGGCCAAAATACATGGTTCTTGTAGTGGAATGGGTAATAAAAGGTATAAAGTACCTCAAAAAAGCAATTTTAGAAGATCAAAATCATTTTCTTATACAGGTAGATGGTTATAACGAACTAAATACGAATAAGAATGGATAATATAATAAAGAATTAAAAACTATATAAAATGATGTACAAACACCCAAAAACCGGTAAAACAATGAAATTCGTGAGTCAAATGGAATTTTATAACTTTATGTTCGGTAAAGAATTTATGAATTCACCTATAGAAGGGACAGTTCAAGAATATAACTAT
>TARA_R110002051_G_scaffold324462_2_pt1 | contig 10451 bp, 10 predicted proteins | sample TARA_R110002051 | Tara Oceans TARA_R110002051 (sample SAMEA4397023) | marine metagenome | biome: Polar Biome; feature: [MES] marine water layer (ENVO:01000295) within the mesopelagic zone...; material: water (ENVO:00002006), including particulate matter (ENVO:01000060) such... | reverse complement strand
GAGCCGGTGCTTCTGGCCATTATCGACATCGACGATTTCAAGCATGTCAACGACACGCTTGGCCATCTGGCGGGCGACCGGGTTCTTTCGGAAACGGCTGTTCGCATTCAGACCGTCATGCACCGCAATTCGCGGCTGGCGCGGCTGGGGGGCGACGAATTCGTCATCTATCGCGCCCAGCACACCGATTCCGAAACGATACAGGCCGAGGTTGAAGCGATCCTTTCGATCCTGCGGCGGCCCTTCGAGGTCGGCGGGGAACGCGCCGACGTCGATGCCTCCATCGGCTTTGTCTCGAGTTCTGACCCCCATATTGGTCTGGATGAGCTGATCACCCGGGCCGATCTTGCCCTTTACAGCGCCAAGGCGCGCGGCAAGGGTCAGTATCAGGCCTTTGTCGCGGAAATGGACAGCGATTTCCGCTATCGCCAGCGCCTCAAGAGCGACCTTGCCCTAGCCATTGCCCAGGATGAGCTCAAGCTCTTCTATCAGCCGCTTGTGGATCTTGGCACGCGCCGGGTGGCCGGATGCGAGGCACTGGCCCGCTGGACCCACCCCGAGCTCGGCCCGATTCCCCCCGATGTCTTTATCGGGCTTGCCGAGGAAACCGGCCAGATTTCGGCGATCACCCGCTGGGTGCTCAGGACCGCAACGGCCGAATGCGTCAACTGGCCCAAATCGGTATCCGTCGCGGTCAACGTCTCGGCACGCGATCTGCGTGGCGAGGACCTGGCCATGCATGTGTCCGAAGCGCTCGAGGCCAGCGGGCTGGCCCCCGGCCGGCTCGAGATCGAGGTGACAGAAACCGCGTTGATCGAAGACAGGGAAGGTGCCGCCGCAAAGCTCGAACTGCTGGCCGCCAACGGGATCGGTATTGCGCTGGACGATTTCGGCACCGGCTATTCCTCGCTTTCCTATCTGCACGGCATGGCGTTCTCCAAGCTCAAGATCGACCGCTCCTTCATCGCCGGCATCACCACCAGCGAACGCTCGCTCAAGCTGATGGCCAATGTGGCCCGGCTGGGCCGCGATCTCGATCTGGTTCTGGTTGCCGAAGGCGTGGAAACCGAAGACCAGCTCGAAGCCATCGCCAGCCACACAACGATCGATCAGGTGCAGGGCTTTCTGTTCGGCAGGCCCATGCCAGCCGATGAAACCCGTGAGCTGATCGCCACCATGAACCAGGCGGATGCCCGTCCCCGCGGTGCCAAGGCGCGGCGGCCGGCGCTGGTGAGCAAATAGCTGTAAACATTGCCGTGGATTTGACGCTTAGGGCTTTTGCTTTTCGTTAAAACTTTACTAACATTGCCCTATTTCGGGGTGATGGTATGGGTAATGCCGATATCGAAACGCGGTCCAGGACCTCGCGCTTTGCCACGAGTCTGATGGATCTGCTCGAGCGGGTGGAATACCGCCGCGTCAGGCTCGACGAGCAGTTCGATCCGGTCTACCGGCTGCGCTATGAGGCGTATCGGCGCGAAGACGGCATCGCGGCAAACGAGGACCGGATTGCCTCGGACCATCTCGATTTCACCCCCAACGCCATGTGTCACGGGGTCTATATCGACGGAGAGCTGGTCTCCTCGATCCGCCTGCATTTTGCAACCGCCGCGCACCGGGAATCGCCGTGCATGCGCATGTATCCCGAGCTGCTGGGCGGCATGCTCGATGCCGGACAGACCTATATCGACCCCTCGCGCTTTACCGCAGACCGCGAGGCAACGCTGGCCATTCCGGCCCTGCCGTTCATCACGCTGCGGATTGCCGCCATGGCGTGCGAATATTTCGATGCCGATTACTGTCTTTCCGGGGTTCGCGACGAGCATGCCGCGTTTTACAAGCGGGTGTTCGGGTCAAGGGAAATCGCCGGCTACAGCCAGTATCCGGGCATGAGTTTCCCGGTCAAACTCTATGCGGCCGCGGTCGGTGACATCCGCAACCGCGTGGCCGACCGGTTTCCCTTCTTCATGTCGACGCCCGCCGAGCGCAACAAGATGTTCGGATCCGATAGCGACGCCCATTATCTGGGCCTGATCCAGCCCACGGCCCGCCAGGCCGCCCTTGCCGAAGCGCGGTTCGCGCCGGCAGAGTGAGCGCAATCGGCTCTAGAAAGGGTCCTGGCGCCGGGCCAGTGTTTCGATCTTGCCCAGCCACAGATAATGGAGTTCGCGCGCCAGCCGAAGCGTGGGCTTGGCGGCGAAAAGGAGCGAACCGATCAGAAAGAACCAGGTTGCCGTTGTCTGGCTGGCCGCCGAGAAAAACAGCACGCTGCCGATGACGAAACAGATGGCCGCGCCAAAATCGACGGCGGTGTACCAGATTTCATAGAGCGCGTAGAGATGACGGTGCGCGCCGGAGCGCTCGCGGGCGTTGGGATCGAAGAGACTCATGATTGATCTCCCATGCGGTTGTTGTCCGAATCGGCAAATGCCAAGGCGCGGAATATGTTTCGAGAGCACGGAAAAAATGGTGCCGCTTGCGTGACTCGAACACGCGACCTCCGCATTACGAATGCGATGCTCTACCAACTGAGCTAAAGCGGCTTGGCCCGGTGGGGCGAATTGGCGTCTTTTACTTTCGGCGCGCGAAACGCGCAAGGCCTGATGGCGTGGCTTTTTCGCCTATGGTTGCGTTTTGGTTGGCGTTGCGGCGTCCTCAATCGCCGGCAGGGCGGCGCCAGCTTGGCCCGCGGGGCTGCTGGAAAGCGTTTTTACCGGCGCCCGGGTCTGCACGGGCACCTTCCACTCGAACGCATCGAGCCGGCCGGTGACCGGTGAGGCCGGTGCCCACTCGTCCGAAGTTATCCCGTCCGCTGTCCATGTGGGGTCGGCGGGGGCGCTGACGGCGCGCGACAGCCACTCGCGGGCCTTGCCCTGATCGCCTGACTGACCCTCTTCGATTTCGGCCATCAACAGGCACATCTGGCGGGTCGGTTTGACCAGAAACGGGGCCAGCGCGTTGCGGGCAACGCTCCACTCATAGGCATCGATCGCCGCCCGGGCCAGGACGATGGCCGCCATGGGGTGGCTTTGGGGGGATTCGACCAGCGTGCGGATGCGCTTGAGGCGTTCGAGTGCCGAGGTGCCGGGCTTGACGTGGGCGTAGAGCGTTGCGGCATCGGGATGAAAGCCGGCGCGCCACGTCCTGCGCAGCAGGGCCGATGCCCGGCGCGTATCGCCACGGTTGATGAGAATGCGCGCGGCCACCAGCGCGGCGGGCACGAAATCGGGTATGGATTTGAGCGCCCGGCTGGCGTGATCGTAGGCGGTGTCGGGTTCGGTTTCTTCGATTGCCATGGCGAGCGCGGTTTCGAGCACGCCCTGACGGCGTTTTTTGGCGGCCTTCTGGCTCCTGGTGCGGGCGGGTAGCGATGCGCTCATTTCCAGCGCGTCGGCCCATGCGCCCTTGGTTGCCAGATCGTTGAACACGGCTTCGGACGCCCAGTCGAGGCTGGGCGCAATGGCCAGCGCCTTGCGCGCGAAGGTGATCGCCGCATTGCCTCGCTCCTGGGTTCTTGCCTGCTCGTACAGCCCCGAAAGCGCGGCCAGCGCCGTGCGCTCATTGGAAATCAGGGCTCTGTAATGCTCACGCGCCGAAGACAGATCACCCAAGGCCAGTTCGGCCCGGGCTTCGAGCAGTTGGGCGGCGGGGTTTTCGGGCAATTTGGCGCGCGCGTCGCGGGCCAGCATGCGGGCGCGGGAAAATTCTCCGGCCTGCAGGGCAATCATCCCGTCCGAAAGCGCTTCGACGCCGGCTCTTTCCTTGCGCCGCGCAGTGGAGCGCGCCAGCGCGGCTGGTGCGTCGATCAGGCGCCTGATTATGGCCCAGATAAGGATGGAGGCAATGATGACGCCGATGGCGATGAACAGCGCCAGCCCCAGCCCAGGGCTCATGCGCCAGGATCCGAAGGCGATCTCGACGGTGCCCGGTAGGGCGATCAGCCAGGCGGCGCCCAAAGCGACGAGCAGGCTGAGAACGAGATAGACGATAAGGCGGATCATTGGCCGGCCTCCGCTGGCCCGATGCCGGATCGGGCCGCCGCGATCAACGCGCTGACGGCGATGGCGCGATCGAGCGCACGGGCGAATTGGGGTGCTGCCGATTGCATGGCGGCGGGCAGGGCCGAAAACGCAGCCCGTGCCGCCTCGAGATCGCCCGCCTCCAGCGCCGCTTCGGTCTGGCCGACCAACGCTTGCGGCGTATCGCCATCGGTGGACCGCAGGGCAATGGCCGAGGCGGCCTGGTCGAGCAGTGTTTGGGCCCAGCCAGCCGCTTCGTCGCGCGGCCGCGCCGCCAGGATGTCAGGGATTGCGTTGCGCAATTGGGCCAAAAGTGCGCTCGCTGACGGAACACCGGAATTGGCGGCGGCCCGGACCTGGGATGAAATTTCAAGATCGGGCAACAGGGTTTCAACGCCCGCCAGTTGGCCAGCAAAGGGCTGGCCCGTGCCAATTGCGGTTTCCAGTGCCCCCAATGCGGCGGGAAGCTGGGCCGCCCTGTCGCGTTCGGCGGCGACGGCCTCGAAATCGGACTGGCTGGCAATGCGCGCGTCGAGATCGTCGAGCCGGCTCAGCGCCGCCTCGATCTCGGGGCCGATCTCGCTCACTTGCGGTTCAACGGCATCGAGCCGTTCGGCCAGATCGTCGATCCGGGCGGAAAGGCCCGACAAATTGTCGGCGACTTCACTCACCTCGTCACCCGAAGCGCCCGCGGCGATGGCCTCGATGCGGCTCGAAAGCTCACCGAGTTGCCCGCTCAGCGCTTCGAGTTCGGATTGCGCCGCCAGTCCCTCGGTCGAGGCGGGTTCGATGGCCGAGATCTCGGTTTCCAGCGCGTTAATGCGCTCGACGATCTGTTCGTTTTCCGCTTCGCGCGATGCAATGGCGTTTTCCAGCCGCGTGGCGCGCGCGTCGAACTGAGACAGGTCCGGCTGCGGTCCCGATTGTTGTGGCCAGTAACCGAAACTGGCCAATCCATAGGCCAGAGCCAGCCCGACCAGAGCACCGGCTGCGGCCGTTGTCGCCAGCGGCACGAGGGGCAGCGCTCTGGGCCCGGATCCGGGCCTATCGGTTTCGGGTGTGCCGCCGGTGTCCGGTTCGGTTCTGCCAGCGGGTGCTTGTTTTTTGTCGTCGCGCTGGGTCGAGGTTCTGGTGCTTGCGCCTGCGGCTGGTCCCGCTTTTTCCCGCGCCGGTTCGGCGGCGGGCTTTTCGTCCGTCCCGGCGGCTCCGGCGGTCTTGTCCTCCGGCTTTGGCATCGGGCTGTCGGGTACGGGTCTGTCCCTGTCGGAAGGCCGCGCCGTCGCGTCGATGATCGGGGGTTTGACCGGACCGGATTTCTTTTCGGCCATTTCAGCCTCTTTGCTTTGGGGGTCGGGCGGGTTCGTGTTGGCCATCATGGACTGATTTGATCGCGGGCAAAAGCCAAGGCGAGCGTCATCATCGCTTCATGCGAGGGGTAATCGGCCAGCCCGATGCGCAGGAAATGGCTCTCGATCAGGGGTTGGGCCACGTTTTCCGACAGGCACAGGCAATAAATACGCGCCCTGAGTTCGCCATAGTCGCGCGACGCCACAAGGCCGGCAAAAATCTGCGCCGTGCGCCGGGAATAAAACACCACACCATCGATTGCCCCGGTGCCCAGACGTTCTGCCAGACCCGGCGGCAGCATGGTGGCAGGCTGCATTTCATAGAGCACGCGCATGTCGACGGTCAGCCCCGCCTCGGCCAGCAGTCCGGCCAGATCGCCCGATTGATGATGCGCTGCGGGATAGAGGATTTTTCCCGAAGGGCGGTCGGCGATGATCGTCCGGGAGAGGTCATGCAGGGTGCCCTCGGCAGCCGAGACATGGTCGAACCCGGCGGCGCGCGCCTCGGCGGCCGTGTGTTCGCCCACGGCGTAGACCCGGAGCGCCGAGAATTCCTCGCCCTGCGGGTGCGCGGCCAGCGCCCGCACCCCATTGGCCGATGTCAGCGCGATTGCGGCAAATCCGGTCGCATCGGGAAGCGCGACGCCGGTGAAGCGCTCTTCGAGCATTGGCGCGATAATCGGGTCCAGCCCCAGCGCCGCCAGCCCGGCGGCGGTCCGCTCGGCATCGGCCCTTGGCCGGGTCACGAGAACGCTGCGCCGATCAGCCATACTGGCCCTGCTTGAGCCGTTCGATAAAATCAGGCCCGGCGGCGGTCAGCAGTTTTTCGCCCAGCCGGGTCCCCAGATTGCGCCCCTGATCGGCGTCGCCGGCGATCTCGTCCTCGTAAACTTCCGCGCCGTCGGGCGAAAGGATCTGCCCGAACAGGGTCAGCCTGCCCTCATCGAGGGTCGTTAGTGCAGCAATCGGGGTGCGGCATGAACCGTCGAGCACCTTGAGGAAGGCCCGCTCGGCTTCCACCCGCTTGCGGGTATCGGCATCGTCAAGCACTTCGACCAGCCGGTTGGCCGCCCCGTCCTCGGCGCGGGTTTCGATAACGATTGCCCCTTGGGCCGGTGCGGGGGGGAAATGGGCGACATCGAGCGTATGGGTCACCCGGTGCGCCTCGCCCAGCCGGTTGAGCCCGGCCAGGGCAAGAAGCGTTGCATCGGCCACGCCGTCAGCGAGCTTTTTGAGCCGCGTCTGCACATTGCCGCGAAATTCGACCGTCCGGAAATCGGGCCGGAACCGCTTCATCTGCGCGCGACGACGCAGGGAGGACGAGCCGATCACCGCGCCCTCGGGCAGATGGTCAGGGCTCTTGGCGATCAGGGACAGGAAAGCATCGCGCACATCCTCGCGCGGCAGAAAAGCGGGCAGGGCGAACAGGGGATCGATTTCGGTCGCCACGTCCTTGGCCGAATGGACGGCGATATCGATCTCGCCATCGGCCAGCGCCTTTTCGATCTCCTTGGTGAACAGCCCCTTGCCGCCCACTTCAGAGAGCGGGCGGTCCAAAATGATGTCGCCGCTGGTCTTGATGACCTTTATCGCGATGGCGTCAGGCTCCAGCCCGTTGATGGCGACCAGACGGTCGCGGACCTCCTCGGCCTGCTTGACCGCAAGGGGCGAACCGCGCGTGCCGATGGTGAAAACGGGGGTGGACGTCAAAGATTGCAATATGGCCTCGCAGGTGTCACAGATGTGCGCGCTTAAAAGAGCAAGAAGCTAACGCGCCGAACGCGGGTTGCGATCCGCTTGTGCCATCAGACCACACGTTTTTGCCAGAGACCAGATCGCCGCAATGGATAACGATGTTTTCGTTTTGGGGATCGAGACCAGCTGCGACGAAACCGCGGCAGCCATCGTCCGGCGCCACCCAGACGGGCGCGGCGAGATCGTTTCCAATATCGTGCGCAGCCAGATCGACGAGCACAAGGCCTTTGGCGGGGTGGTGCCCGAGTTGGCGGCCCGTGCCCATGTCGTCCATCTCGATTCCATCATTTCGCGCGCGCTCGAAGAGGCCCGAATGGATCTCTCACAGGTCGATGCCATCGCCGCCACGGCCGGTCCGGGGCTGATCGGCGGCGTGCTCGTGGGGCTGACCACCGGCAAGGCACTGGCCGCTGCGAGCGGCAAGCCCCTGGTTGCCGTCAACCATCTCGAGGGCCACGCGCTGACCGCCCGGCTGACCGACGAAGTCAAATTCCCCTATCTGATGCTGCTCGTGTCAGGCGGGCATTCCCAGATCGTTCTGGTCAGGGGTGTCGGCGATTATGAGCGCTGGGGCTCGACCATAGACGACGCGCTGGGGGAAGCCTTCGACAAGGCCGCAAAACTTCTGGGGCTGGGCTATCCCGGCGGCCCGGAGGTCGAAAAGGCGGCCGCAAACGGCGATCCAGCCCGATTCGATCTGCCGCGCCCCTTGCTGAGGGAAAAACGCCTCGATTTTTCCTTTTCGGGGCTCAAGACCGCCCTGCGGCTGGCCGCCGAATCGGTGGCGCCGGTCACCGACACCGATATTGCCGATCTGTGCGCCAGCTTTCAGGCCGCCGTCACCGATATCGTTGCCGTCCGGTCCAGACAGGCGCTGGAGCGTTTCGCGGCCGAATATCCCGACATCGCTCCCACCTATGTGGTGGCCGGTGGCGTTGCCGCCAACACGGCAATCGGCGCCGCTCTGCGCGAGGTCGCGGCCCGGGCCGGCGCGCATCTGGTCATCCCGCCGCCTGCTTTGTGCACCGACAATGGCGCGATGATCGCCTGGGCGGGGGCCGAACGGTTTGCCCTGGGGCTTGTCGACGGGTTCGAGGTGGCGGCCCGCCCGCGCTGGCCGCTCGATGAACTGGGGCGGGGTGCGGCGTGAGCGCTAAGATCTTCGTCATCGGCGCGGGGGCCTGGGGCACCGCTCTGGCACAGGCCGCCCGGCTGGCCGGCAATGATGTCGTGCTGGTCGGCCGCGACCCGGCCGCCATCGATGAAATCAATTCCGCCCATACGCTGAAATCCTATCTCGGCGCCATCGGCCTTGATCCTTATCTCAAGGCCCAGACCGGAATTTCGGGGATCGAAGAGGCCGACGCCATTCTCATGGTGGTGCCTGCCCAGGCGACCCGCGCCATACTTGCTGCCATCGGCCCCGAAGCGCTGGCCGGCAAGCCGGTGATCCTGTGCGCCAAGGGTCTGGAGATGGCGACCAACGACCGCCAGAGCCAGATCCTTACCGAACTCGCCCCGGCTGCGGAGCCCTTCGTTCTTTCCGGCCCGAGCTTTGCCCATGACGTGGCGGCGGGAAAGCCCACGGCGGTTACTTTGGCCGGGCCGACCATCGAGCGCGCCGAGGCGATCGGGGCGCTTTTGGCCTCGGACAGTTTCCGCCCCTATGCCAGCGGCGATATTGTCGGGGTGGAAATGTGCGGCGCACTCAAGAATGTCTATGCGCTCGGTGCCGGCGCCATCGAGGGCGCCGGGTTGGGTCTTTCCGCCCGCTCGGCCTTTCTGGCCCGGGCCTATGCGGAACTGGGCCGCATGATCGCGGCGATGGGCGGCAGCGAAGCGACGCTTTCGGGTCTCGCCGGTATCGGCGATCTGGCTCTGAGCTGCACGTCGAGCCAATCGCGCAATTACCGTTTTGGCGTGGCGCTGGGGCAGGGCCGCTCGGTCGATGATATTGCGGCTGCGGGCATGGGGTTGGCCGAAGGCCTGTTTACCACCCCTGTCGCCAGGGCTGTGGCCGAACGGGACGCCATAGATGCGCCGCTGGTGGGCGCCGTGGACCTTTTGATTTCAGGCAGGGCCCGGATCGAGGCCATCGTGCCAATGCTGATGAGACGACCACTCAAACGGGAAGAATGACATGACGATGATGTTTGCGGTCACCGCACTCGACAAGAACGACCATCTGGAAACGCGCCTTGCGACGCGCCCGGCCCATCTCCAGTTCTGGGACGATAACGCCGCCTCTATGGTGCTGGCCGGCCCGTTTCTCGACGCCGAGGGCAAGGCGACCGGCTCGCTGATGATCGTTAAGGCTGAAAATCAGGCCGCTGCCGAGGCGCTCGTTGCCAGCGATCCTTATGCCGAGGCCGGCCTGTTCGAAAGCGTCGTCGTCCGCCCCTGGAACTGGGTCATCAACCGGCCGGAGACAATTTGAAGATGGCATACTGGCTTTTCAAATCCGAACCGGAAACCTGGGGCTGGCACGATCAGGTCAAAAAGAGCGGCCCGGAAGAATGGGGTGGCGTGCGCAACTATCAGGCGCGCAACAATATGCGCGAGATGAAGAAGGGCGATCTGGGCTTTTTCTATCATTCGGTCAAAGAAAAGGCCGTGGTGGGGATCGTGCGCGTCGCCAATGAAATCCATCACGATTCCACAACCGACGACCCGCGCTGGGAATGCGTGGATATCGAGGCGGTCAAACCCTTCAAGCGTGCGGTGACGCTCGACGAGATCAAGGCCGCGCCCGAGCTTGAAAGCATGGTGCTGGTCAACAATTCGCGCCTCTCGGTCCAGCCGGTTTCCGAGGCGGAATGGGCATTCATCTGCAAGCTGGGAGGCGTTGAGGCCTGATTTACCACTGCGGCGTTTTGGCGCACACTTCCCTCGGTCCGATTCGAAGAGAGCGGGTCCGGACCGGTTTTTGAGAGGGGAGAAACGGGATGGATTATCTCAATGTGAACTGGCTGGCCGTGCTTTTGGCCATGATTGCCTCAATGGCTCTGGGCGCCGCCTGGTACATGATCTTGTCCAGGCAATGGATTGCCGCCACCGGCAAGACCACCGAACAGATCATGTCCGGCTCGGGCGGGCAGGCCACGCCCTTTATCTGGGGCGCCGTGATGCAGCTGGTGATGGCCTATTTCCTGGCCCTTTTTACCCCGGCCATCATGGGTGAGGTGACAGTGGCGTCGGCGGTTGTTGTGGGCATCCATGTGTGGGCCGGGTTCATGCTCACCTCGATGATCCTCAACCACCGCTATCAGGGGTCCAGCTGGTCGCTGGCCGTCATCGATGGCGGCTATCTTTTGGGCGTGATGGTTGTCCA
>TARA_R110002051_G_scaffold25551_4_pt1 | contig 10463 bp, 14 predicted proteins | sample TARA_R110002051 | Tara Oceans TARA_R110002051 (sample SAMEA4397023) | marine metagenome | biome: Polar Biome; feature: [MES] marine water layer (ENVO:01000295) within the mesopelagic zone...; material: water (ENVO:00002006), including particulate matter (ENVO:01000060) such as...... | reverse complement strand
CTCGCTGATGAAATCGGGTGCGCTCGACGGCCTGTCGATCGGCTTCCGGACGGTCAAGGCGCGCTCTAATCCGAAGACCGGCGTGCGCCGCATACTGGAGGCCGACCTCTGGGAGATCTCGGTGGTGACCTTCCCGATGCTGCCCTCGGCGCGCGTCTCCGACGTCAAGCAGGCGCGGTTCTTCCGGGACCGGGAAACGGAGCTCGTCCGCCACATGCGGCGGGCGGCCAAGATGATGTTCAAATCCAGCTTCAAAGGAAAAGCGACATGACGGATCAGGTGAGGATGGCTCCCGAGGTGAAGGCGGTGCCGGAGACGGTGACGGCGGCCTTCGAGGACTTCATGGAGGCCTTCGAGGCCTTCAAGGACGTCAACGACCGCAGGCTCGGCGAGATCGAGCAGAAGCTGACGGCCGACGTCGTGACGCGCGACAAGATGGAGCGCGTCAACCGCGCCGTGGACGAGCAGAAGAAGCTGCTCGACCAGCTGGTGCTGAAGAAGGCGCGCCCGCCGCTGGGCTCCTCGCAGGGCCTGGGCCGCGAGCTGTCGCCGGAGGCGGAAGAACACAAGGCGGCCTTCGACGCCTATGTGCGCCGCGGCGAGGACGGCGGCTTGCGCGAGCTGGAGGCCAAGGCCTTTTCCGGATCCGTCGCCGCCGACGGCGGCTACCTGGTGCCGCCGGAGACCGATACGGAGATCGGCCGGCGGATCTCGATCGCCTCGCCGATGCGGGCGCTGTCGACCGTCCGGACCGTCTCTTCCGCCGTGCTGAAGAAGCCGTTTGCGGCCTCGGGCCTTTCGACCGGCTGGGTGGCGGAAACGGCGGCGCGGCCGCAGACCAGTACGCCGCAGCTCTCCGAACTCTCGTTTCCGACCATGGAGCTCTATGCCATGCCGGCGGCGACGCAGGCGCTGCTCGACGATGCGGCGGTCGACATCGAGGCCTGGATCGCCGGCGAGGTCGACATCGTCTTTGCCGAGCAGGAGGGCGACGCCTTCATTCGCGGCGACGGCATCAACCGGCCGAAGGGGTTTTTGACCTATACGGCGGTGGCGGAAAGCGCCTGGACCTGGGGCAACCTCGGCTATGTCGCGACCGGGGCGGCGGGTGCCTGGAAGACGACCGGGCCCTCCGACACGCTGGTCGACGTCATCTATGCGCTGAAGGCCGGCCATCGCCAGAACGGCACCTTCCTGATGAACCGCAAGACGCAAGCGGACGTGCGCAAGTTCAAGGATGCCGACGGCAATTATCTGTGGCGCCCGCCGGCGAGCGCCGGACAGCCCGCCTCGCTGATGGGCTTTCCGATCGCCGAGGCCGAGGAGATGCCGGATGTGGGCGCCAATGCGCTGGCGGTTGCCTTCGGCGACTTCCGCTCCGGCTATCTGGTCGTCGACCGGGCGGGCGTGCGCATCCTGCGCGATCCCTATTCGGCCAAACCCTATGTGCTCTTCTACACCACCAAGCGCGTCGGCGGCGGGGTGCAGAACTTCGAGGCGATCAAGCTGGTGCGGTTTGCGGCCAGCTGATGGGAGGGGCGAGTAGCGAGTAGCGAATAGCGAATAGGGAAAACGCAGTAGGCGATAGGCGATAGGCAGATTGCCCCTCACCCTAGCCCTCTCCCCGTTCTTACGGGGAGAGGGGACGTGCCACACGAGAAGCCCAAGTGATCCGGAGAGGGCGCGGCATATCCCTTCTCCCCGCCTGCGGGGAGAAGGTGGCGGCAGCCGGATGAGGGGCAGTTTCCCCCTGGAGGATTTCCATGACCTACGTCCAGACCACGCCGCCCACCGCGGAGCCGCTGACGCTTGTCGAGGTGAAGGCGCATCTGCGGCTCGATGGCGGCGAGGAGGATGCGCTGCTGCTCTCGCTGATCACCACGGCGCGCGAGCATCTGGAGCGCGAGACGGGGCTCTGCCTCCTGGCGCAGTCCTGGCGGCTTTATCTCGACGACTGGCCGGGTGACGGCGTCATTCGCCTCGCGAAATCGCCGGTGCAAGCGATTCAGATGATTACGGTTTACGGTGTCGATGGCGATCCGGTTGAAGTGTCACTTGAGGATCATCTGCTCGACGGCGAAGGCCGGCCGGCGCGGCTGTGGCTGAAACATCCGCCCCTGCCGGGGCGAGCGATGAACGGCATCGAGATCGATTTTGCCGCAGGCTACGGCGAGGCCGGCACCGATGTGCCGGGGACGCTGAAGCGGGCCATGCTGATCCACATCGGCCATATGTTCGCCTTCCGCGGCGTGCTCTCGCCCGAGCAGCAGCCGGCCGGCATTCCCGACGGCTACGAGCGGCTGATCGCGCCCTTCCGGATGCGGAGGCTCTGACGTGATGCCTGTGCTCTTCTTCGACCCCGGCCAGATGACGGCGCGGCTCGACCTCGAGACGCCGCAGGAGGTGCCGGACGGGCAGGGCGGGGCGGTCCTCGGCTGGACCGTGGCCGCCTCGATCTGGGCGCGGATCGAGCCGGTCTCGACCCAGGTGACCGAAGAGGCTTCGGCGGAGACCGGACGGATCACGCACCGCATCTGGCTGCGGTTCCGCAGCGACATTGCCGCCGGGCAGCGCTTGCGCAAGGGCGGCCGCATTTTCCGGGTGAAATTGGTGCAGGATCCGGACGAGACACAGCGCTATCTCGTCTGCCAGTGCGAGGAGGATGCCCGATGACGGCCGCCAATGCCCTGCTTGTCGCCATCCACGCGCGGCTCTCCACGGACGCGGCGCTGGCGGGACTGATCGGCCCGGACGGCATCCGTGACCGGCTGCTGCCGCGCCCGGCGTTGCCCTGCATCGTCTTCGGCGAGGTGGAGACGCGCGATTATTCGACGGCGACGGAGGCGGGCGAGGAGCATCGGCTGATGCTCGAGGTCTGGTCCGAGGCGGAAGGGCGACGGCCGGCGGAGGAGATTGCCGGGCGGCTGCGGGAGCTTCTGCATGACGCGGCCCTTCCGCTTTCGGGCCATGTGCTGGTGAGCCTTTCGCATCTGCGCACGGCGAGCGCGCGGCAGGCGAAGACGAAACTGTTCAAGGCCGAGCTGCAGTTTCGGGCGGTGACGGAATGACCGGCGGGCGGGCATGCGCCTGCCGCACGAGCCGGACCAGGAGGATGATCGAGAGGAGCGCGACGCAGGCAAGCCCGCCGGCAAAGACGGTGGCCGCCTGATAGCCGAGACGATCGAGAAGCGCGGTGAAGATCACCGGGGCGGCGGCATTGGCGAGGTTCTGCGGCAGCGAGAGGCGCGCCGACTGCAGGCCGAATTCGCGCGGCGAAAACAGCGCCAGCGGCAGCACGGCGCGGGCGACCGCAAAGATGCCGGAGCCGAAGCCGTAGAGCAGCATGAAGATCCATAGGCCGGCGGTCGAGCCTGGCATCGCAAGCAACAGGGCGAGGCCGCCGAGGATGAGCAGGCATCCGGCGGACGCCGTGAGCAGCGGGCTGCCGCGTTTGCCGAGCAGCATGTCGACGAAGCGGGCGGAGATGCCGAAGACGCCGCGCGCGGCGGCGAGCTGCAGGGCCAGCTCCGGCGTGGCGCCCGCCTGCTGCAGCAGTTCGAGCAGGGCCGGCGCCAGCCCGAAGGTGACGAAGGAGCTGATGGTGACGGCGCAGGCGACGAGCAGGAAGGCCTGGCGTCGCTCCGGTTCCGACAGCGGCACCGGCGGCCGCTGCGCCTGCGTCTGTCCTTCCGCTGTGACCGCCAGCGGCTTCGGCAGCGCGAAGAGATAGAGCGGCACGCAGACGAAGAGCTGCAGGGCGGCGCAGGCGGCGAAGGTGAGCCGCCAGCCGACGAGATCGTTGAAGAGCGCCAGCAGCGGCCAGAAGATGGTGACCGAAAGGCCGGTAAACAGCATCAGGATGGCGATGATGCGTTTGGCATCCTGTCCCTCGCGCTCGACGACGGCGGTATAGGCCGGCGCCGACAGGCCGAGCGCGCCGCCAAGCCCGATGACGACCCAGGCGAGGAGATAGACGGCGGCACTGCTGCTGACCGCAAGCAGCGCCAGGCCTGCGGCAAAGGCCGTGGCGCCGAAAGCAAGCACGCGGGCGGCGCCATGTCGCTCGAGCAGGCGGCCGACACTCGGACCGGCGAGCGCGCTGACGATCATCATCACCGTCAGCCCGCCGAAGATCACCTCGTTGGGGAGGGCAAGCTCCGGCGCGATGATGCGACCCATGACGCCGAGCACCTCGAACGAGGTGCCCCAGCCGGCGAGCTGCGTCACGGCGAGGACGGCGATGGTCTGTGCGGAGCGTCTGGTGAGGAATGCCATGGGGGCCGGAATCGCGGAAGGGTGACGCAGACTTAGCAGCCCGCGGAGTCGGACAGAAGCGAGATTTGCATAACAGTGGCGCCCGCGACGGCGCCTTTTCTTTTCCGGAAGGGGACGAGCATGGTGGCGCAGAAGGGCAAGGACCTGCTGCTGAAGATCAGCAATGGCGGGAGCTATGTGACGGTGGCCGGGCTCAGGTCGCGGCGGCTGTCGTTCAATGCCGAGACGGTGGATGTGACCGATGCGGAAAGTGCCGGGCGCTGGCGGGAACTCCTCGGCGGCGCCGGCATCCAGCGGGCCTCGCTGACCGGGGCCGGCATCTTCAAGGACCAGGCGAGTGACGCTCTGGTGCGTGCCGCCTTCTTTGCCGGCACGATCCTTTCCTGGCAGGTGTTGATCCCCGATTTCGGGACGCTGACGGGGCCGTTCCAGATTACGGCGCTCGAATATTCCGGCGAGCACGACGGCGAGATCCGCTTCGAGCTGGCGCTGGAATCGGCCGGCAGCCTGACCTTTGCGGTGCTCTGATGGCGCCGGGTGCACGGGCAAACGGGCGACGCGGCGAGGTGGAGGCGGTGATCGACGGCGAGCGCCGCGTGCTCTGCCTGACGCTCGGCAGCCTCGCGGAGCTGGAGACGGCCTTCGGGGCCGGCGACCTGCAGGGGCTGGCGGAACGGTTTTCCTCCGGCCGCATCAGGTCGGCGGACATGATCCGCATCCTCGGCGCGGGTCTGCGCGGCGGCGGCAACCTCTATTCCGACGAGGAGGTGGCGGCAATGAGCGTCGAGGGCGGGCTGACGGGTGCTGCCGGCGTCGTCGGCGCGCTGCTGGCGGCAACATTTAACGGGCCGCAGGAGGCCGGCCGCCCGGACCCTTGAGCGCCGCAGCCGGCAAGAGCGCCGACGCAGCGCCGTTTCCCTGGGAGACGGTGATGCACGCCGGCCTCTGCCTGCTGCGGCTTTCCCCCGATGTCTTCTGGCGCCTGACGCCGGTGGAATTTTTTGCGATGACCGGCGGGATGCGGCCGCAGCCGTCGGGGATGGGGCGGGAGGGGCTGGAGGGGTTGATGGGGCGGTTTCCGGATGGGGGGTAGAGGGTGGTCAGGGTTGAACAGGGACATCGAGAGCAGGCGACTTGGCTGCGAGTCCGCTTCCGTGATCTTCTGCAGGAGGCCTGAATGCGATGACGCCCTCGGTGCGGGCTCTCACCTCGGGTGAGGCCAGACAAGTTGCAACCGCTTCGTAGCCGGGAGATCCCGGAAAAGGGGCGACGAAGGTTGGCGGGCTGTGATTGGCGGGGCAGAGGATGATCGTCTCGTCTCGGCCGGCATCGTCAAGATCGAGGATGGAAGACGATCGTGTCAGCAGGAACAGCGGCCGGTGATCCTCGCGCCGGTGGCGAAGATAGGCGCTTACGGCTTCCTGCGTCGACTGATCCAGTCCCTGCTCGACCATGTCGACGACGAGAACTGCGGCATCGGAGGATACGATTGCGGAGATGAGGGCGCTGAGCGCAGGTGACGCCGTGGCTCCGTCATCGTAGAGCCAGTTGAGCACGGTTTGCAGGTGCGTTGCCTGTGTAGAATCTTGCACTGGCGTAGCTTCAGGCCCGGCTCTGGCAAGCCGGTCGAGACCGATGAAGGCGGCATCCGGCAGGGCCTCCGCAATCGCTTGGGCAAGCCGGGTTTTGCCGCTGCCGAGCGGGCCGATGATATAGGTGAGGGGTTTGATGTCGGAGAGCTCGAAGGTTTCGCTATCCCACGGCCAGGGCAGACTGAACGTGACCGGCTTGTGTTTGGAGTTGGCGTTCAGGTGCTCAAGCTGGGCCGCATCCAGAATGCGGCCCGCCGCCAGGTCCTTTCGGAGGGTGTGAATCTTGTCAGCGGCGGCCGTGATCCAGCGGGCCTGATCTTCGAGCGTTTTTTGCTGGACGGCCAGAGCGTGATCAAGGTCGCTGCTTTCCCCGTGCAGGACGCGGTTTATTTGGCGCAGGCTGAGGCCGAGATGGCGCAGCGCGAGGATTTCTCTGGCGCGCTCCATTTCGGCAGGCCCATAGGTTCTCCATCCGGCGGCGGTGCGGACGGGGGTGAGGAGGCCCCGCTGCTCGTAGAGGCGAAGAGCCTTGGGAGAAACGCGAAGGCGCGCTGCGGCTTCGGAGGGGCTGAGATAGCGAGCGGAACAGGTCATGGAATCACCTCGTGTTTGTCGACCGCCAAACCTATGAGGCCGGTCCCAGGGGCCGGGTCAAGGGATAGGGCGGCTGCTTCTGCGTCTGCAGCCGCGATCCGCCCCTCACCTCAACCCTCTCCCCGCAGGCCGGGGAGAGGGTTGAGCGCTGCTGCGGCCTCTGGCGATCGGATTGAACGGCGCGGCAGCCACAACGAAAGGACACCCCATGGAAGACGACGAAATCTCGCTTGCCGGCACGCTCGGCGAGGCGGAGCAGCTGGCTGTCGTGATGGCGGATCTGGAGGCGCGGTCTCAGCGGTTCGGGGCAGCGCTGACGGGGGCGCTTCGGTCGGCGGCGGTGGGCGGCAAGGGGCTGGAGGATGTCTTGCGGGGGCTGGGCAGCCGGTTGAGCGATATTGCGCTGTCCGCCGGGTTGAAGCCGCTGGAGACTGCGCTGGGCAGGGCGATCGGCGGCATGGTTGGGTCGGTCGTGCCCTTTGCCGAGGGCGGCGTCGTGCGCTCGCCGAGCTTCTTTCCGATGGGCGGTGGCGATCTGGGGCTGATGGGCGAGGCCGGGGCCGAGGCGATCCTGCCGCTCAGGCGCGGGCCGGATGGCGGGCTCGGGGTGGCGGCGGCCGGTGGTGGCGCGGCGCCGCAGATCGTCTTCAACGTGACGGCGACCGATGCGGCGAGCTTTCGCAGGAGCGAGGGCCAGATCACCGCCATGCTGGCGCGCAGCGTCGGGCGCGGACAGCGCGGCCTTTAACGACATTCAACGACATTGGCGGAGAAGCAGCGATGACGGGTTTTCACGAGATCCGCTTTCCCCTGCGGCTGGCGCTCGGCACCAGCGGCGGGCCGGTGCGGCGCACCGATATCGTCAATCTGTCGAACGGCCGCGAGAACCGCAATGCGCGCTGGCGCGGCTCGCGGCGCAGCTATGACGCAGGCTCCGGCATCCGGTCGTTGGCCGACCTCTACGCCGTGCTGGAGTTCTTCGAGGCGCGCGGCGGACGGCTGAACGGTTTTCGCTTTCGCGATCCGCTCGATGCGACATCGCGGGCGCCCGGCGAAGCGGTGACGGCGACCGACCAGGTGATCGGCACGGGCGACGGCACGACCGCGCGCTTTGCGCTCTCCAAGACCTATGGCGATGCCGGCGGCAGCTGGGTGCGGGCGATCGCCAAGCCGGTGGCGGGCAGCGTGCTGGTCTCCGTCGACGGTGTCGCCAAGGCGCCGGCAAGTTTTGTGGTGGACGCAACGACCGGCCTTGTGACCTTTGTGGCCGGCCATGTGCCGGGGCCAGGCGCCGTGGTGCGCGCCGGCTTCGCGTTCGACGTGCCGGTGCGCTTCGACACCGACCGCATCGAGGTCAACCTCGCGCATTTCGACGCCGGTCGCATCCCGACCATTCCGCTGACGGAGATCATGCCATGAGAGAGGTTCCGGCAGCGCTCGCCACCCATCTTTCCGGCGATGCGACCACCACCTGCCATGGCTGGCGGGTGACGCGCCGCGACGGCGTGGTGCTGGGTTTCACCGACCACGACCAGGATCTGGAGTTTGCCGGAACCGTCTTCCTCGCCGCCAGCGGCTTTTCCGGCAGCGAGGTGGAGACGGCGATGGGACTTGCCGCCAGCGCCGACGAGGTGGCGGGCGGGTTTTCGAGCGAGGCGATCCGCGAGGCGGATCTGGCGGCGGGGCGTTACGACGGAGCCCGGGTCGAGCGCTATCTGGTCAACTGGGCAGAGCCCGAGGCGTATCTGCTGCTTGATGTCCGCGAACTGGGCGAGGTGGTGCGCGCCGGCGGCGCCTTCACGGCGGAACTGCGCAGCATGGCGCATCGGCTGGCGCAGCCGCAGGGCCGCGTCTACAACCGCCGCTGCGATGCCGCGTTCGGCGACACGCGCTGCGGCGTCGATCTGTCGGCCTGGCGGGGGAGCGGGACGGTGGCCTCGGTGACCGGCACGAGTGGCCTGATCGCCGGGGGGCTGGCCGCCTTCGCGGAGGGCTTCTTCGGGCTCGGCGTGCTGGTGCTGGACGATGGGCGCCGGATCGACATCGAGACCCACCGCCGGCTGCCGGACGGTCGGGCGGAGCTCTCCTTCTGGCTGCCCTTCGACGGCGTGCTGGAGGCGGGGCAGGGCTTCACCGTGACGGCCGGCTGCGACAAGACATTTTCCACCTGCCGATCCCGCTTTGCAAACCAGCTGAGTTTTCGCGGTTTCCCGCATGTGCCGGGAAGCGATTTCGCCTATTCCTATGCGGCCGGCGAAGGCCAGCACGACGGCGGGCCGATCTTCCGATGAGCGTGCAGGGGGAATTGCCGGGGGCACGGGTTGTGGCGCTGGCCGAGGGCTGGATCGGCACGCCCTACCGGCATCAGGGCGCGACGAAGGGCATCGGCTGCGACTGCATCGGGCTCATCCGCGGCATCTGGCGCGAGCTTTATGGCGAGGATCCGGGACCGGTGCCGCCCTATGCGCCCGACTGGGCGGAACGGGGCGGCGAGGAGCGACTGCTCGACGCGGGATTGCGGCTATTCGGGCCTGCCTGGCCTGCGCGTGCGGCCGCTCCCGGCGACCTGCTCCTCTTCCGCTGGCAGAGCGGCTGTGCCGCCAAGCATGCCGGCATCCTGGCCGACGAGCGCCACTTCATCCACGCCTACGAACAGGCGGCGGTGACGCGCTCGGCGCTGGTGCCGTCCTGGCGCCGGCGGATCGCGGCGGTGCATCGGTTTCCGGCTGTTCGGCGAGATTGAAAAAACGCCCCAACCGGCGTATGGTTCTGGAGTGGTGAGCGAGGCGGTAACCTCGCCCACCGTTTTGCTTATGAGAAGAATATGACCCGGACGGCGATTGACCAGCCCGTCCGGGTTTTTCTTATCGTAAGCATGACGCCATTCAGCCTGAGCTTCATAGCATCCTCCTGAGGTTGAGCGCAGGGCCTCTGCCAAGGTCGGTGTGGCCCGTCCTCACCGACACGCCGGCTGGTCGCGGCGCCTCTGCTTCTGCTCCCAAACATTTTCAGATTATCACAATCTAAGCGGGCATCCAGGTGATGCTGCAAGGGGTGACGCATGGCCACCATTCTGCTGCAGGCGGCGGGCGCGGCGCTCGGAGGCGTGTTCGGGCCTGTCGGGGCAATCCTCGGGCGGGCTGCAGGCGGGCTGGCCGGAAGCCTGGTCGACCAGGCGCTGATCAACGGCGGACGGACGGTCTCCGGGGCGCGGCTGGCGACGGCGCGGATACCGGGGGCCGACGAGGGCGCGGCGATCAGCCGGGTCTACGGCACGGCGCGCATCGGCGGCACGCTGATCTGGGCGACGCGCTTCGAGGAGGAGGTGCGGCGCGAGCGCTCCGGCGGCAAGGCGACCGGGCCGAAGGTGGAGACCTTTCGATACTACGCCAATCTCGCCATCGGGCTCTGCGAAGGGCAGATCGCCGGGGTGCGGCGTGTCTGGGCCGATGGCCGGGAGCTCGACCTGACAGGCATCGAGATGCGCGTCCATCGCGGCGACGAGGCGCAGCTGCCCGATCCGCTGATCGAGGCGAAGCAGGGGGCGGGGAACGCGCCGGCCTACCGCGGGCTTGCCTATGTCGTCTTCGAGCGCCTGCCGCTCGACGCCTTTGGCAACCGCATTCCGCTCCTACAGTTCGAGGTGCTGCGGCCGGTCGGCGCGCTCGAGCGGCAGATCCGGGCGGTGACGATCATTCCGGGCGCGACCGAGCATGGCTATGCGACGGATCAGGTGACGGAGAAGACCGGCGCGGGCAGTGCCCGGATCATGAACCGCCACATGCTGACGGCCGGCACCGACTGGCAGGCGTCCCTCGACGAGCTGACGGTGCTCTGCCCGAACCTCGAGCGCGTGGCGCTCGTCGTCGCCTGGTTCGGGACGGATCTGCGGGCGGGACATTGCCGCATCCTCCCGGGCGTCGAGACGGCGCATCGGGACGAGGAGAGCAGGCCCTGGTCCGTCGCGGGGATCGCGCGCGAGGAGGGCCACCTCGTCAGCAC
>TARA_R110002051_G_scaffold32332_2_pt1 | contig 10469 bp, 11 predicted proteins | sample TARA_R110002051 | Tara Oceans TARA_R110002051 (sample SAMEA4397023) | marine metagenome | biome: Polar Biome; feature: [MES] marine water layer (ENVO:01000295) within the mesopelagic zone...; material: water (ENVO:00002006), including particulate matter (ENVO:01000060) such as...... | reverse complement strand
GCCCGCCATTGACCACCCGGTCGGGATAGCCCTCGACGTCGCGGGCGTAATCGTTGTCGTAATGGATGCGGTGGCCGTTGAAGGTGACGGCAGAATAGCGGAACAGAAGCGCGGCATCGGGGGTATACCCCATATGCCAGGTGTAGTCCGCTTCGAGCGGGTGGACGGGTGGCGCCTGGGTTGGGGCCGTGCCCTTGGGGTCCTCACGATAGACGATCTGCTGCTCTTCGGTGACAGCCAGGCCGCGCGGGCCGACAAAATCATGCACCACCTTCACGAAAGCCAACAGCCCCGACCGTCCCTCCTTGGGGACCACATCTTCGATCCGTGAAACCCGCGTTACGGCATCGCCGATCAGCAGGGGCTGGTGGAAAACGACCCGGCGGGAGGCGAACATGCGTCTTGGCAATGGCAGGGCCGGCAGAAATTCTCCGGTCTGAGGATGTCCATCCCGGCCGAGCCCCGACGTCGGAGCCAAAGGCGGGAACAGAATGACGTGCCAGCCCTCGGGCAATTCGGTGCCGTGCGCGAACCCTTGGGCGGGCAGATCAAGCGTTGCCGCGAGCCTGCGCGCCGCCTGGCCCGTAACCTCGTCCTCGGCCCGCTCCTCGCGTCCGACCCATTGGCTTGCGCTCACACCGATTGATGCGAGATCCGGCATATCGCCTCCTCCCTCTTTGTAACCTGAGGGACCTTAGGCGTGACGCATTCCCACACACAACTGCATTAAACTGCACAATTGCAAACTTTTGTGCATCAATAAGTTCAGGACTGACCGCTGCGGAAACGCGCGAGGATCATGGACCGAAGCTGGTTGACGAGCGGTGAGAGCGGTCGGTCGTTGCGGCGCAAAAGTCCGATCGAGCGCGACACTTTGGGCCCTTCCACAGGGACGGCAACCACGTTGGACAGCTTCTCGTCAGCGGCGATGCGGGGCAACACGGCCACGCCGACGCCGCCGCCCGCAAGGCTCACCGCGGTGTGCAATTGCTGGACCTCATAGTCGAACTCGAAATCGATCCCGTGGGCTTCAAGGGCTTCCTCGACGACCCGGCGTGTGCCGGAAAGCTTGGCTATGGCAATCAACGGATAATCACGCAGTTCGGCCCAGGTGACAGATGCGCGCCGGGCCAGGGCGCTTTCGCGCGCCGTCCAGGCGACCAGCGGCTCGGAATAGAGAAAATCGGTCGCCAGATCGTAATGGTCGGCGCCTACGAAACTGATGCCGAAATCGGCCTTTTCGTTGCGAATGCTCTCGAGAATGCGCGTGGCCGAAACATCGAGCAACTCGACCCGGACATCGGGGTGAACCTTGGCGAACTGTTCGAGGATTTTGGGCATGTGGAACGAGGCGACGGTGGCCAGGCAGGCAATCGTAATCCGCCGCTCGCCATAGCGGCCGCGGTTGCGCAGATCGCTGAAAATCTCCTCGACCGCGCCGAGCATCTCCTGGGCACGGGGCAGAAATTCCGCCCCCAGACGTGTCAGAGTGACCTGCCGCGTCGTGCGGGTGATGAGCACAACGCCCAGCGATTCCTCGATCTTTTGAACACGCCGGCTTACGGCCGTGGAGGTCAGATTGAGGCTTTCGGCGGCCTTGCGGAAACTGCCCTGTTCCGCGACGCTTATGAAAGCCTTGAGACCCAATACATCAAGCTTGTCCACCAAATTCCCCAAGCACAGGCCCAGATTTCGACTCCATCTGAAAGCAGGCGATCAGCGGAGCCATTTGTCATCGATACCACGGAGTCTGGCCAAGGGCGACTGCGCGGCGAAACGGGAAAGCGGGCGAATTCCGATGGGATGGTGATCGGCACCATAAACCCCGGCCTGCGGAGAACCGGATGAGCCCCGGGCTCTCGCATGGCTTGTTTGCAGCCCATCCCGAGCTTATCAATGGCGATCTCGCCGTCACCCCTGTCCGGCCGCGAGCGCAACCCGGGGACATATCCGGCACAATGTGACGCGGCCTGAGTGATCCAAGGAGAATGAAGATGAAGGTCTTTGTTATCGGAATTGCCGGCGGCGTGGGCCACCGGCTCGCCAAAGCGCTCATTGCTAAAGGCGACGACGTGAGCGGCCCGGTCAGGCGCCCCGAACAGATCGATGCACTGGCCCAGGACGGCGTGCCGTCGTTTCAGGGCGACTTCCTTGCCATGTCGATCGACGAGCTCGCCCAGGCCATGGCGGGAAGCGACGCCATCGTGTTTACCGCAGGCGCGGGCGGAAAGGGCGGTGCGGCGGCCACCACCGCCATCGACGGCGAGGGGCCGGGCAAACTGGCCAAGGCGGCAATCAAGGCCGGCATCACCCGCTTTGTGCTGGTTTCAGTCTTCCCCGAAGCCTGGCGCGAACGGCACATGAACGAGAGTTTCGAACACTACATGGTCCAAAAGAAAAGGGCCGAGATCGATCTCGTGCAATCGGATCTCGACTGGGTGATCCTGCGGCCCTCGGCCCTGACCAACGATCCGGGCACGGGACTGGTCGATCTGGGCCTGGCACAAGTCCATCACGAGATCACCCGCGACGACGTGGCTGCGACCATTGTCGACCTGCTCGAAACGCCAAAAATCAGCCGCATCATTCTCGAGGTGACCGCCGGCAGCACGACCATCGGCATGGCTGTCGAGGCCGTTGCCCGATCAGCCGCAAAGCCCTGACCGCGAAATGAATTTTTCAAAAAAGAACGCCGGCGCGATGCCCGAGATCAGGCGGCATGGGGGCGCCCCTGGTTGGCGCGTGCGAACGTTGAGACACCATGCGTCAGGCGCGACAACGCCCCAATCCTTCATCTTCGAGAAGACAGCGTCCAGGCCGATGAGTTCGTCTTCAACCAGGAAGGGACCGACCTTGGTCAAACCAACGGCCTCTTTTTCGGTGCCCATGGCATCGTTCCGTGACTCACGCGTGTGCCCCAGTCGTGCGACCACTGAGGATTGACATGCGCGGTCAGGCGAACCTTTTAATGCAAAATCAATAGCTTACGGGAGGCTGGCTGGGGCGGCAGGATTCGAACCTGCGAATGTCGATACCAAAAACCGATGCCTTACCACTTGGCGACGCCCCAAAGCGCGTTGGTTCCTACACCGTTTGCATAGCACCCGCAACACCTTCGGCGCGCGGGTTTTATCCGAGCGGCGAATTTTTTGGGGAGCCCGACTGAACGGCAACGAAGGCGTGAACCGCGGTCGATTTTTGCCTACCGGGTGGATGCGAACAGGCTTGAACCGGCGTCGGACGCACTATATAACGCGCCGCAACGATGCTCCATCGGTCATGGCCGGGTGGAGCAACGGACCGGAAAAAACCTATCGGAGTATAGCGCAGCCTGGTAGCGCACCTCGTTCGGGACGAGGGGGTCGGGTGTTCGAATCACCCTACTCCGACCAATAAAGCCGGGACCTTGCGGTCCCGGCTTTTCCTTTGTTCGCCGGCGTTCTCAATCCCGCGCGTTGACCGTCTTGTCGAGTTCTTCGTCGACGGCTTTGGGGTTGTCAAGGGCACGGGTGGCGGCCTGGTCGGGGCCGGTGATCAGGCGGGCGCCCTTGGCGTAGGTTAGCCAGTGCCAGAGCCAGTTGACCAGGACGTTTATGCGGTTGCGGAAGCCCACGAGATAGGCGATGTGGACCGCGCCCCACAGCATCCAGGCGGCAAAGCCGGTCAGTTCGATTTTGCCGAATTTGCCAACGGCAGCGGAGCGGCCGATGGTCGCCATGGTGCCCCAGTCGCGGTAACGGAACGGGTATTGCGGGCTTTGGCCCTGTTGCGCGCGGATAATCGCTTCGGCGACATATTGGCCCTGTTGCTTGGCGACCGGTGCCAGGGCGGGAAGCGGCTTGCCGTCCTCGCCTTCGACCGATGCCGCATCGCCGATGACGAATACGCCGGGCAGATCGGGGATGGTGAGATCGGGAGCGACGGGAACTGTGCCGTTCTTATTGGTTTTCAGACCCAACCATTTGCCGACAGGGGTTGCCTCGACACCGGCGCACCAGAAGATGTTGGAGGTTTCGATGAAATCGTCGCCGGCCAGAACTCCGTTTTCGTCGATGCGTTCGACGGGGGAATTGGTGTGCACCTCGACGCCCAGATCGGTTAGTTTGCCCACCGTATAGGCGCCCAGATGGGCAGGATAGGCATTGAGCAGGGTATCGACGGCCTCGACGAGGACGACGCGGGTGTCGCGTGGGTCGATATTGGTGAAATCCTTTGCCAGGGTTGCCTTGGCCAGATCGGCAAGAGCGCCGGCGGTTTCCACACCGGTGGGGCCGCCGCCGATGACGACGAAGGTCATCAGGCGCCTGCGCAGTTCCGGGTTGTCGGTGGTCTCGGCGCGCTCGAAGGCCAGAAGGACCCGGCGACGGATGTTGAGGGCGTCATCGATTGATTTGAGCGCAGGGGCAAAGGGCTGCCATTCATCCTCCTTGCCGAAATAGGTGAAGGACGATCCCGTGGCCAGGATCAATTGGCTATAGGCGATTTCATCACCGCCCACCGCTTTTACGACGCGGCGCGCGGTATCGATGCCCTCGATCTCTTCCATGAGAATTTCGACGGAGCCGCCTTTTCCCGGCGAGAGCACGGCCCGGATGGGGACCGCGATTTCCGCGGGTGACAGAGCGGCGGTTGCCACCTGATAGAGCAAGGGCTGGAACAGATGGTGGTTGCGCCTGTCGATGATGGTGAAGGGGACACCGGCCCGGGCGAGAGTCTTGGCAGCGCTTAACCCGCCGAAACCGGCCCCGACGATGACAACACGGCCCTCACCCGCCATCAGCTCTTGCTCTCATCCTTGTGATAGATATCGTGTGCGCCACGTTCGGCGGCATCTTTCTGGCGCGTCGTGGCCTTTGACGATCTGATTGCGCCATAGGCGATGACTAGAGCGAGAATGACGGCGCCGCCCAAAACGGCAAAAAGCCAGGGGAAGGCTTCCATTTCGTTCTCCTTTCAATACTGCACATCAAAAGAGAACGTCTGCCGCCCGTGAGAGTTGCAAAAACAAAGGGCCAGTCGCTGGACTGGCCCTTCACGATCATATCAGGTGGAAAGCGCCTTACTTGCGCTGCAGCAGCGACCAACCGCCAACCACGGTCAAAGCGGCAAAGGCCATCTTGACGATATCCCATACGATGAAGGGCTGGACGGCCCCCTGGAAGGCGGAAAGCAGTGCATTGGACTGATCGATCCATGCGGCCTGACCAGCCATGGTCAACAGCCAGACAAAACCGATGACAAACATCACGACATTGCCGGCCAGCATGGCGGTAAAGCCGGTAAAGACGTTGCGCATCGCGCCACGATCGGCCAGCCAGCCGATGATGGCGGCCATAACAAGGAAGCCGATCAAAAAGCCGCCGGTCGGGCCAAACAGATAGGGCATGCCCGCAAAGGCGCCGGCAAAGACCGGAAGGCCCATGGCGCCCTGTGCGAGATAGAGGCCGACGGTGGCCGTCGCCATACGGAAGCCGAAGGCGCCGGCGATCATCGCGATGGCCATGGACTGGAGAGTGACAGGCACCGGCCAGACCGGCACGTTGACCTTGGCGGCCATGGTGATGAGCACAGAACCGATAAAGGCGACAGCGACCGCAGAAGCGACGCGCGCAGCCTGCGACTTGGGCTGATAAAGACCGAGAAGCGTGTTGGAAGTGGCAAAAGTCGTGGCCATAACTTGTCCCTTTGCGTTAAAGCCGAAGCAGAGACCATCGTTCTAACCACACATGGCACCGCGCGCAATGCCCGCAAGTTCCGCCTCCCCACCCTATGACCGCGCGTTCGACCCCCACACCGGTGAGGCGGTGGGCGTGGCGCCAGCTATCGTGCGGATCACAGCGCCCAATGCGAGCGCCTATACGTTTACGGGGACCAACAGTTTTCTGATCGGGGAGGATCAGATTGCCGTGCTCGATCCGGGGCCGAACGACGATGCCCATTTCGACGCGCTGATGAAGGCCATCGCCGGCCGCAAGGTGGTTGCGGTGATTGTGACCCACACCCATCGTGACCATAGCGGGCTGGCGCGGCGGCTGATGGCACAAACGGGTGCTCCGTTGTGGTCGAACGGGCCGCACAGGCTATCGCGGCCGCTCAAGCCGTTCGAGTTCAATCCGTTCGGCCGGTCGGGCGATTTCGCGCTCAAACCGGATAAGGTTCTGGGCGATGGAGAGATTGTCGAGATCGATGCGGTAAGGCTCCGCGTCGTTGCCACGCCGGGCCATTGCGCCAATCATCTCGCGTTTGCGGTCGAGGGTGGGGATGCGGTCCTGATGGGTGACCATGTGATGGGGTGGAACTCGACGGTGGTGGCGGCGCCTGACGGGGATCTGGGGGACTATCTGGCATCGCTGGACACTGTCATTGCCCTGCCCCAGACCCGCTATCTGCCGGGACATGGCGGCGAAATCGCCGATGGACGCGCATTTGCACACGCACTCAAGGCGCATCGGCTGATGCGCAACGGGCAGTTGCTCGAGGTGGTGCGGCGTGGGCCGACCACCCTTTCGGCGGCAGCACGGGAAATCTATCCCCAGCTTGCGGGCCGATTTGCGATGGCCGGCAAACGGACTTTGCTCTCGCACGCTGAATACCTTGCGGCGCGTGGGGAAATCGAGTTGCGGCGTACGCTATTGGGCATCAGGCTGCGCGTCGGGGGCCAGGTCTGACTCGGGCACGGGCGGTTCCTCGGGAACGGGTTGGGCCATATTATCCTGGATATAGGTTGAAACCCTGTCATCGAGCGCGAGAAGAAACGCCTCGATGGCGCGGCCATTGTCGCCGAGATCGTGATAGACCGGATCAAGCGAGGCGGCCCGCAAATCGATCAGCGACCCGATGGGATTGGGTGAGACGCGAAACGCAATCTCGTTTTCGAACCCCAGCAGGGAGCGGCGCAGCGCATTGAGCTGGCCGGTGCTGGTTTCGGTGGGAGGCGTTGCGGTCAGAATTTCCCAGCCATTGGCGCGCACCAGCGACTGGCCGAGCGAAAAGAGCTCCTGGGGCGGAATCTGATAGGCGCGGGTGATGAGATTTGGAAACGAGGCCAGAACCGTTTCCGGATCGATCCCGGATTCGTTGGGTTGGGCCTCGAGAAGTTGCGGTGGGGCGCCCAGGGCTGTCGTGACATCGGCTGTCGAGGGATAAAATTCGCTCAGGGCCAGAACGATGCCGGCCGGGGCCAGACACAAAAGGCCGAGCAGGAAGCCGACGCTGGCCGGGGCCCAGCCCCTGTCGCCGGTAAACCAGAGAACGACATAGGCGGCCATGCCGATCAGAAACGCCGCGCCGGCCGACACGGTGCCGATCAAAAGGCTGATTTCAAAGACATCGGCGGCAATCTGGCCGAAAAAATGCAGGCCGGTCGAAATCAGAATCAGGGCGGCAGAAAACAGCGCCAGCCGACGTGCCCAGATCGCCAGTTTCGAGGTGCGGACGAGGATGCGCATGGCGTTACGGGAAAAGCCGCGTGCGGGACCAGTCGGACTCGGGATCAGGGCGCGTGAACACCACCCGGTCGTGAAGCCGGAAGGCGCCGTCTTTCCAGAACTCGATCTGGAGCGGCATCACCCGGAAACCCGACCAATGGGCGGGGCGTCCGATTTCGCCATCGGCAAATTTTTCGGTCAGCGTCGCGACGCGCTCGACAAGCACATTGCGACTTTCCAGCGGTCGGGACTGATCGGATGCGTGTGCCCCAATGCGCGATTGGGCCGGGCGGGAGGCGAAATAGGCGTCGGCATCCGAGTGTGGCACCTGTTGGACCGGGCCGCGGACGCGAACCTGGCGGCGCAGGCTCTTCCAGTGAAACAGCAGAGCCGCCCTGGGATTTGCGAGCAGTTCGCGGCCCTTGGCCGATTCGAAATTGGTAAAAAAGACAAACCCCTGATGCGAATAGCCGTTGAGCAGCACCATGCGCAGGTCGGGCATGCCGGTTTCATCGACGCTTGCAAGCGCCATGGCGTTGGGATCGTTGGGCTCGGTCTCGCGGGCCTCTTCGAGCCAGTGAGGGAAGAGTTCGAGGGGGTCGATGGCGCCGTCATAGGCATCGTCGAACAGCAGATCAGTGAGCGAAGCCGTCACGGCAGAATCCATCCCGTCTGGACATTATGAGGGGCCGTGGCCATATAGAACGCAAAGCTGCGGTGCTTCAATGCCCGCAAATCGTGGATCGAAAGGACGTGGCGCTGCCGGATCACAAGCCGGAGCGCCCTTTCAAGGTGTAACAAAGCGAATGCGCGACCCCTATACAGTGCTCGGAGTGCCAAAGAGCGCCAGCGAAAAGGAGATCAAGAGCGCCTACCGCAAGCTGGCCAAGACTTTTCACCCGGATCAGAATCCGGACGACAAGGCGGCGCACGAAAAATTTGCCGAGGCGACGGCGGCCTACGACCTGCTGTCGGACAAGACCAAGCGGGCGCAATATGACCGTGGCGAGATCGATGCGGACGGCCATCCCAAATTTGGCGGGTTCGGCGGGTTCGATTCGTCGGGCATGCGCGGCGGGCGTCCTGGCGCCGGGGCCGGAGCGGGCGGGTTCAACGCCGAGGATATCTTAAAGGAATTCATGAGCGGGTTTGGCGGCACGCGACGCGGGCCGGGCGGCAATCCTTTCGGCGCGGGTGCTGGTGCCGGCGGCGCGAGCTGGGACCCGTTTACCGGGGCAACGACGGGTGCTTCGGGTTCGGCCAAGGGCGAAGACGTTGTGGTCAATCTGGCCGTGTCGCTGGAAGATGCCCATAAGGGCGGCTCGGTGCCGGTCACCCTGCCCTCGGGCAAGACGGTTTCGGTCAAACTCCCCTCCCCGCTCGAAGAGGGCCAGCAGGTGCGGCTGCGCGGCCAGGGCCGGCCTTCACCGCTGACCGGGCAGCCGGGCGATGCGCTGGTGACGATCAAGTTTGCCAGGCACAAGCAATTCCGCAAGGACGGGCACGATCTGCGGGTCGATGTGCCGATAACCCTTTATGAAGCGGTGCTGGGCGCCAAGGTGCGCGTGCCGACGCTCGATGGCGCGGTTGAACTCAATCTGCCGCCGGGGCCTGATACGGCCAAGGCGATGCGGCTCAAGGGCAAGGGGCTGTTCGGCAAGGGCGATCTCTACGTCAATCTGAGGATCGTCTTACCCAAGGGCGGCGACCCCGATCTCGAGAGCCTGATGCGGTTCTGGAAGGACCAGAAACCCTATAAGGTTCGCGATTAGTCGCGATACAGGCTGATGGCGGCAATGCTGTCCGCCTTTGCGTTTTTGAAATCGAGAAAGAGTGCGAAGCCGACGGATTTTCCGGCCCGGACGATGGTGCCATTGACCGCACCGACCCGTCCGTGGGTGATGGCATGGGTTATCGTGAGGGCTTCGGGAGTGGCGCCGAGGTCGGCGATTGCCGCGAGCACGGCTTCGACGCCCTTTGCCTCCCGGCCATCGGGAAATGTCGCGACACAATCGCCGGAGAGCGCTTGCGTCAGCATCTGGGAGTCTGAAGTCAGCACCGCGACCGCGACTTTTTCGGCAAAGGCGTTCTTGGGCGAGTTGCCACACTCGCCACTCAAGGTGATTTTGGTTTCCATTGCGGGTTCCCCTATCGGTTGCGGGGCGCGGCGGCGCGTTCGAGACGGTCGTTGATCGCTTCGCCCAGGCCGGTATGAGGAATGGGCGCGACGGCAATCGATTTTGCCCCGGATGCATCGAGCCGGGCAAGATGGGAGAAGAGGTTTTGCGCCGCTTCGCGCAGATCGGCCGATTCCGAAAGATTGAGGACCGGACCGTCATGGGCAGGAGCCGGGCCGAAAACGAGGTAGGCCTCGCCGGGCTCGGGCGCTGTGACTTCGAGGCGGAGGGCGGCGTTGGGAGCATAGTGGCTTTTGAGCATGCCCGGCGCGGTGATTGCGGCATTTGGGGCGGCGAGCGCAATGGGATGACCGAGAAGGGCCTCGACATCCTCGCGCGCAAGGGCACCGGCGCGAAGCTGGGTGACCGTATCGCCAACAATGGCAATGATCGTGGATTCCAGGCCGTTTTGACAGGAGCCGCCGTCGAGAACCGGAACCGCTCCGGAAAAGGCCGCGCGGACGTGGCTTGCCGTTGTGGGCGAGAGTTTGCCCGAGGGATTGGCCGAGGGGGCGGCGACGGGGCGGCCAAGGGTGGCGATCAAGTCGCGGGCCATGGGATGGGCAGGGACGCGCAGGCCGACGGTATCGAGACCGGCGGTGACGAGGTCGGAAAGGCCCGCGTCGGGCTTGAGGGGAACGACCAGCGTTAAAGGGCCGGGCCAGAAGGCGTCGGCGAGACGGCGGGCGAGTGGGGAAAAGTTCCCGAAACGCTCGGCCATCTCCATATCGGCGCAATGGGAAATGAGCGGATTGAAACGCGGGCGGCCCTTGGTTTCGTAGATCTTGAGGACAGCACCGGAATTGGTGGCGTCGGCGCCCAGGCCATAGACCGTTTCCGTCGCGAAGGCGCAAAGGTCCCCCCG
>TARA_R110002051_G_scaffold236232_2_pt1 | contig 10475 bp, 14 predicted proteins | sample TARA_R110002051 | Tara Oceans TARA_R110002051 (sample SAMEA4397023) | marine metagenome | biome: Polar Biome; feature: [MES] marine water layer (ENVO:01000295) within the mesopelagic zone...; material: water (ENVO:00002006), including particulate matter (ENVO:01000060) such... | reverse complement strand
CAACGTTTAGGGACTTTTATTCCACGGATTTAATTTTATCTTTGCTAGCGATTAAAATCTACTATGGAAAAATTGAAACAACGCTGGGGATTAGAATCTAACCTTTCTGTTTTCATTGTATTGATTGTTTTTGCTTTAACTGGATCATCATCTTTAAAAATAGCTAGACCAGTCTTAGATCATATAGGGTTTACTAGAGAAATTTTTTCTGATGATTGGCATTTTTCTATTTTATACTGGACATTACGCATTTTAATTATTTTTCCAATTTATCAAGTTTTATTACTTGGCTTTGGATGGCTTTTTGGTCAGTTTAATTTTTTCTGGAATATTGAAAAAAAAATGCTGAAAAGGCTAGGTATAGGGTTTTTGTTTAAATAATCTTATGTTTTTGTTAACAGTATAATCCCTTTTGTTTTTAGTAAATTTGAAAAATGAGAATTTCTGAAAAAAAATTATTCTTTTCTTTTGTCTCAATTCTAATTTTGCTAGCATTAGCAATACCTGATGTTGCAAAAATATCTCATGCAGTATATAAGCACAAAGAACAAACTTGCCTAAAAAAAGGAACTGTACATTTTCATGAAGCTGAATTTGATTGTGATTTTCACAAATACCACATTACAACCTATTTTTATCCTGAAGCTATAAATTACACCATACTCATTCCTGAACATAGTGTAAATCAAAATAAAAATTATTATTTCTTATTAAGTGAGTTTCAAAAACTTCATTTCTCACTTAGAGGTCCTCCAAATTTTTCATAACACCCTGTTTTTAAAATATTTACAAACATTTAATTTAATTATAAGTTATGAAAAATTTATTTATTTCATTGCTAATGGCAATGCTATATAGTATTACATATTCACAAAATTCACTATCAGGTACAATTACTGATGCAACAAGTAAGCAACCTTTAGAACAAGTTTCTATATATTTTCCTCAATTAGAAAAAGGCACCATCACAGATAATACTGGGAAATATGAAATTAATAATTTACCGGGAGGTAGCTACAAAATCGTTGTATCCTATTTAGGATATCAAACCATTTCAAAATCTATAGATTTAAATTCCGAACAAACAACTTTTGATTTTGCATTAAAAGAGACTGCAATAGAAATGGAAGAAGTTATTGTCTCTACTCCTTTTCATAAGCTACAAAGCGAAAATGTAATGAAAGTAGAGTACGCCAACGTAAAAGAACTTAAAAACAAAGGTGCGATTACATTAGCAGACGGGATTACAAACATTGCTGGAGTAGAAAGTGTTTCTACTGGTATTGGTATTGGAAAGCCAGTAATTAGAGGTCTAAACGTCAATAGAGTTTTAGTTTACACGCAAGGTATTCGTTTAGAAAATCAACAATTTGGAGATGAACATGGCTTAGGCGTAAATGATGCTGGGATTGAAAGTGTTGAAGTTATAAAAGGTCCTGCATCTCTTCTATATGGCTCAGATGCAATGGGTGGTGTTTTATATTTAAATCCTGAAAAATTTGCTATTCCGAATTCAACCGAAGGAGATGTTAATTTAAATTATTACTCAAATACAGAAGGTTTAAATGCAAATGCTGGTTTTAAAACTTCGGGCGATAAAATTAAGTTTTTACTTAGAGGAGCCGTTACTTCACATACTGATTATAAGACTGGTAATGATGAACGTGTAACTAATTCAAGGTTTAAAGAATATGATATTAAAACTGGAATTGGCTATCAAAATACTTCTTTTAAAACAGAGGTACGTTACAACTATAATAATTCTAATATAGGAATTCCTGAGGAAATTGGTGAACAGTCTACAGATCGTTCTCCAATAAAACCAAATCAAACAATAGACAATCATATCTTAAGTTCAAAAAGTGAGTTGTTATTTGATAAATCGAGTTTAGATTTGACAATTGGGTATACATCAAATATTCGTAAAGAATTTGAAGAAGGTGAAGATGGTGCTGCTTTACACATGAATTTAAACACCATAAACTACAATTTACAATACCACTTGCCTAAATATGGAATTCTTGAAACAATTATTGGAACTCAAGGTCTACACCAAACCAATACAAATTATGGCGAAGAGTTATTAATTCCTGATGCCACAACTAATGATATTGGCTTCTTTGGAACATCGCATTTACATTTGAATGATAGTAACGACATGCAATTAGGTATACGTTATGATCACAGAGCTATAAGCGGAAAAGAAAATGGTATTATCAATGAAGAAGGATATATTCCTGCACTAGATAGAGATTTTAGCAGTTTTAATGCAGCCTTAGGATATAAATTAAATTTTCTTGACAATTTTGTTTCTAGAATTAACTTAGCTACTGGCTATAGAGCACCAAATCTTGCTGAATTAACTTCAAATGGTGTACATGAAGGCACCAACAGATTTGAAATTGGAAATCCTGATTTGAAAAACGAACAGAATTTACAAACTGATCTCTCTTTAGAATATAAAAATGAACATTTTGAGGTGTATGTAAATGGATTCTATAATTCGGTAAATAATTATGTTTTTATAGCTCCTAATGGTGATGAAATAGATGGTAACCAAGTATTTATTTACAATCAACAAGATGCAAATTTATATGGTGCAGAAGCCGGAATTCATATTCATCCACATCCAATAGATTGGTTACATTTTGAAAGTAGTTTTCAAACTGTAAGAGGAAGGCTTAAAAATGATAACAATCTTCCTTTAATACCTGCCACAAGTATTACAAATACTTTAAGAGGTGAATTTTCAAAAATAAATGATTGGCTGAAAAATAGTTATTCATTTGTCACCTTAAAGTCAGTGTTCAAGCAAGATCAAATAAGCGCATTTGAAACAAATACTGATGGATATAGCTTATTAAGTGTTGGTTTAGGTACTCAGATTAGAATGCTAAAAACTCCAATGGATTTAAGAATTAGTGGAAATAATCTTTTAAATAAAGATTATTTTTCACACCTATCGCGTTTAAAATATGATGGAATTGGAAATGTTGGAAGAAATATAACTTTAGGAATTAGTGTTCCTTTATAACATTTAAAAGCTTTAAATAAAAAAGGAGATGATAAAATTCATCTCCTTTTTTTTATATCATTTTATTTAACTTCTATAACGTTAGCTGCTTTTGACCTTTTAAACATATACGTATAAAACCACATTATTGTAAATGTTGGAATAAAATCTGAACCAGGTATCAACTCTTCTACAAAGGTTACTACACCTGCTGCTTGACCTATTTTCCCTTTGTATAATTTCATCATCAACCAAGCTGATATTGGTGCCCATATAATATCTGAAAACTCTCCAATTCCTGGAATTACAAATGAAAGCATTCCCATAGCATCAAACAAAAACCCTAAAAAGAGGTTTCTTATTTTTTTATCTGTATTTGACATATTTAAAATTAATGATTTTAATTATTTTCATCAAAATAGCTGCCAAAAAATAATTTATAATATTTCTTTAAGATAAATCAGAGCTTATCAATTTTAAAAATTCGTTTCTCGTTTCTTGCTTTTCAAATTGTCCTCTAAATCCAGATGTTGTTGTTACAGAGTTTTGTTTTTGCACTCCTCGCATCATCATACACATGTGTGAAGCTTCAATAACAACAGCCACACCTTTTGGTTTTAATGTAGTATTAATACATTCTAGAATATCATGAGTTAACCTTTCTTGGACCTGCAAACGTCTAGCAAAAACATCTACAACACGTGGAATTTTACTTAAACCAACTATATGTCCGTTTGGTATGTAAGCAATATGTGCTTTTCCAAAAAAAGGTAGCATATGATGTTCACATAAAGAATATAATTCAATATTTTTTATAATAACCATATCATCATAATCCTCTTTGAACATTGCCCCTTTTAAAATTTCAACAGCATCTTGTTTATAGCCTTGTGTTAAGAATAACATAGCTTTAGAAGCTCTTTCTGGAGTTTTCACTAGTCCTTCACGAGATATATCTTCTCCTATTTCGTTAATTATAGTTGAATAATTATTTTTTACTTCGTCTTTTATTTCAATGTTATATTCTTCAAAATTTCTATATGGAGCCATTAATTCTTTAGGTTTTATAAAAACTATTTTGTTTACTATTTTATTTTATTTATTAAACAAAGTTACTAAATATTGTTGTTGTCACTATTAAATTATCATTTTATTAATACCTGCATTCTAAACAAGTTACATTATGTTTATTTATTCTATATTTCTACCATAGAAGAATTAAATAATTATACCCTAAAGCACTTTAATTAAAAGACTTTTGTGCGAATCAAACGTATTAGGTTTTGCCATGTCTGTGCTAATGCTTACTTTCATCTTTTAAATAAAATTGAATGATAAAAGCTGAAAATATCCAAAAATTCTATGGAGATCTTCAAGTACTAAAAGGGGTTAATCTTCATATCGCTAAAGGAGAAATTGTTTCTATTGTAGGGCCATCTGGAGCAGGAAAAACGACTCTTTTGCAAATTTTAGGAACTCTCGATACGCAATCAAACAAAAAAGAAAGTAAATTAACTATTAAGGATCGTGATATTACATCATTATCAGAAAAAGAATTGGCGAAATTTAGAAATGAAAATATCGGTTTTATTTTTCAATTTCATCAATTATTACCCGAATTCACAGCATTAGAAAATGTTTGCATTCCTGCATTTATAAAAAAAACAACTAAATCTGAAGCCGAAAAAAGAGCAAAAGAATTGTTAGATTTCTTAGGCTTATCACATAGACATCATCATAAACCTAGTGAACTTTCTGGAGGTGAACAACAACGTGTTGCAGTAGCTAGAGCATTGGTTAATAATCCTTCTGTTATTTATGCAGATGAACCAAGCGGAAATTTAGATTCTGAAAGTGCTGATAATCTTCACAAATTATTTTTTAAACTTAGAGATGAGTTTGGACAAACTTTTGTCATTGTTACACATAATGAAGAATTGGCAGAAATGGCCGATAGAAAATTAACCATAGTTGATGGTCTAATGGTTGATTCTTTATGATTAATACGATCTGGGATTTTATAAAAAGACCTATTTACCTGCCTTATTCGGAAATTACACCTCAAGAAAAAAAATCAATTTTTCTTAAACTTTTAATTTTAAATATTGCTTTCAGCTTTGGTTTAGGCATGTTAACGGGACTTATTACTACACTATTAAAAGTAGATTTAGGAGATCATGGTCTTGATGAAATTTTCAAAAAACATAATGTATATTTCGTTTTTTTATTAGCGGTAATTATTGCTCCAATTATAGAAGAATTGGTATTTAGGGGACCTCTATTTTTTTTAAAAAAATCAAAGTTTTTTAAATATGCCTTTTATGCCTCTGCCCTATTATTTGGTGCTGTACATTTAACTAACTTTGAGTCGTATGCTAATTTTTTATGGCTCACACCTATTTTAGTCGCTCCCCAAACAGTAGCAGGAGTATTTTTGGGCTTTGCAAGAGTTAAATTAGGTTTAGGCTGGTCTATTTTACTTCATGCCTGTCATAACGGTATTTTATTATCCCCATTATTGTTATTCAAATTAACTGAGACATCTTTTTAATGCTATGAATAGAGATGAATTAAAAGTATTTCTTGATGAGAAAGTGGTTCAATATAATCGTCCTACTTTTTTAGAAAGTGATCCGATACAAATTCCACATAACTTTACCAAGAAAGAAGATATAGAGCTTAGTGCTTTTCTAACGGCAACCATTTCTTGGGGAAATAGAAAAAGTATTATAACAAATGCTAAAAAGATGATGGCATTATTGGACGATGCCCCTTTTGATTTTATAATGAATCATCAAAAAGATGATTTGGCTCGATTTGATGCTTTTGTACACAGAACCTTTAATGGAGAAGATGCGTCATACTTTATCAAAAGTCTTCACAACATATATCAAAATCACGGAGGACTTGAAACTGTTTTTAAATCAAACAGTAAAGACCAAACATTACAGCCTGCAATTTCAGCTTTTAAAGAAGTATTTTTTGAGATTCCACACCCTAAAAGAACTACAAAACATATTTCTGATCCTTTAAAAAACTCTGCCGCAAAACGTATCAATATGTTTTTACGTTGGATGGTGCGTGATAATGCCACAGGAGTAGATTTTGGTATTTGGAAAAGTATTTCCCCTGCTTATTTATCATGCCCATTAGATGTACACTCAGGTAATGTTGCAAGAAAATTAGGCTTATTAAATCGTAAGCAGAATGATGCTAAAGCATTAACCGAATTAGATTTAAATCTCCGCAAATTAGATGCTGAAGATCCTGCAAAATATGATTTCGCTTTATTTGGATTAGGTGTTTTTGAGAAATTTTAATTATAAAAAATAGCCAAACTCATATTCCCATATGGCTTAAATTTAATGGTATTTTTTTACCGCCTTCTGCAATTGATTTATAAATAGCTTCTACAATAATTATGTCTCTTTTCCCCATTTCTCCTGGCGCCAGATTTGGAGTTCCTTGAAGAATATGTTTTGCAAAATCGTCCATTTGAAGCTTTTGTTGACTTTCATGGGGAAAATTAATCTCTTTCCCATCAGAAGTTCTCCCATTTAATGGACCATAATTATTTGCTGGATTGAGTTCTAACCATCCATTCTCAAAAGTTGAATACAACCTATTTGCATTTGCACTCCCGGAGGTCATAATATTTCCTATTGCGCCGTTAGGAAATTCAAATTGTGCTGTAATTGTTTCATCCGTATCTTTAAAATAATCAGGTCTTGTACTAAATTCTTGTGCAGTAACTGAAATAGGATTTTGACCCGCGCCATAAATTGCACTTTGTATCGAATAGACTCCCATATTCATTAAAGTACCACCTCCAGCAAGCTTCTTATTTAACCGCCATTGTTCAGGATTGCCTCTAGAATTATAGGCAGCCTCAGCATTTACATACAGCACATCTCCATATATTTTTTCTTTTACAATTCGTTTTACTTCTTGGGTATATGGTTCAGAGTGTAAGCGATAACCAATTCCCAACTTTACTCCCGCTTCATCACATGCTTTTACAATAGCATCACACTCAGCAACAGTTACTGCCATTGGTTTTTCACAAATTACATGTTTACCTGCTTTAGCTGCTCTAATTGAAAATTCAGCGTGCATTGAGTTGGGTAAGACCACATAAATTATATCAATTTCATCATTGTCTTTAATAGAATCAAAATTGTCGTAATTGTATATGTTTTTCTTCGGAATAGCATATTTTTCAGCCCAAATGCTTTCTTTTTCAGGAGTTCCTGTAACAATACCAGTCAATTTACAAAAATTTGTATCTAATAATGCAGGACCTAATTGATACGTACTATATCCTCCTAGTCCTACTAGAGCAACGCCAAGCTGTTTTTTTTGCGCACTTTCAAAAGTTTTTCCATAAAGTAGTGGCGAACCCGAAAACAGTAGTGCACCTCCAATTCCTTTACTCATTGTATTGTTAAATTCTCTTCTTGTCAATTTGATCATTTTTGCCATTTTTAAAACATAACCTGCTGATTATAAATTTACTAAAATCTAATTAAAGTGTAACAAAAAAAATAATTTCACTTACTAATAGGTATATCAAAAAAATATTCAAATGAGCTGAGCCGGACATATGTTGCATGCGATTAAAGCTTTAAAAGCAAATCGCGATCTTTTAAAAAAAAGAACTTTAAGAAAAAAACAAATTTTAAAAGAAATACTGAAGGGGTAAAACCTGTCTTAAAAAGACTACAGCAGAGCAAATGAGGATAATTAGAGCTAAAATTAAAGTGTATAAAAAAGGAATTAAGATTAAACATAATTCTATTTACAATTACTCTCCATATTGTATTTTATCTTTTTTGGATCCTCATAAATTAAAATAATAGTAACTTGGTTGGTTGTAAATTATAACTATTTTATGTTTTTAAGAAAATTAACAATCATTCATGCTGCGCTGGTAATAACTTTACTAATTTTTGGTGCAATAACCTATTCTTTTGGAGTAGGTTTTGTAACCAATTTTGATACAAAGAGCGATACTTTTATTTATATAGTTCCAATAATTGCATTATTGGGTTATTTTGGAAGTATTTATATCTTTAAAAAACAAATAAGAAATATAAGTTCTTCTGAAGAGCTTCAATTAAAGTTAGCTAAATATCAAACAGCTTCTATAATAAAATATGCAGTAATTGAAGGTCCTACTCTACTCATTTTTTTTGAATTTATGAATTCTGGTTATACACTATATTTTACCATTGCTTGTTGTTTGTTACTATATTTAGCAGTACAAAGACCAAATAAAAACAGACTTATTCAAGAGTTAAATTTAAATACCGAAGAACAAAGAAAACTTTAGAACTATTCTTATGAGCAAACTTATTTTAAAACTTTCTATTTTATTTTTATGTATGTCAACAACTACTCAAGCCCAAGATTGGCCAAATTTTGAGCGATTTAAAGCTGCAAACGAAAAAATTGGACTTCCACAAAATGGAGAGAAACGAGTGGTTTTTATGGGCAATTCTATAACTCAAGGTTGGATAGAACATGGAAATCCTGAGTTATTTAGCGAAAATCCATATATAAATAGGGGTATTAGTGGACAAACTACCCCACAAATGTTAGTGCGATTTAGAGCAGATGTTATTGCCTTAAAGCCAAAAGCTGTAGTTATTTTAGCAGGAATTAATGATATTGCGGAAAACACAGGCCCCACGACGCTCAAAATGATACAAGATAATATTGTCTCGATGGTAGAATTGGCGAAATCTAATCATATAAAAGTAATTTTATCTTCTATTTTACCAGCAAATAAATTTCCTTGGAGACCTGAAATTTATCCCGCAGATAAAGTTATTGAAATGAATATGTTTTTGAAAAAATACGCAAGTGCAAATGATTGTATTTATATTGATTATTACACTCCTTTAGTTGATGATGAAAAGGGAATGAAAGCTATATATTCTGAAGATGGTGTACATCCAACTAAAGCAGGATATGCAATTATGACTCCTTTGGTTGTTGAAGCTATTTCTAAAGCATTAAGCAACTAAATCAATTTAAGAAAAACTAAATTATACTAATGCATAACCATTTAGTAAGTATAGTAATTCCATTTAAAAATACTGAAGAATTTTTATCAGATTGCCTAAACTCCATTCTTAAACAAACCTATTCAAATTTTGAAGTTTTAGCTGTAAATGATAATTCAACAGATTCAAGTAAAAAAATTGTTGTCAATTATTCATTAAATGATAGTAGGATAAAAGTTTTTGAAAATTATGGAAGTGGTATTATAAATGCCTTACAATTAGCCTATTCAAAGTCAAATGGAACATTTATTACTCGAATGGATTCTGATGATCTAATGGCTCCGAATAAGATTGAAGCAATGGTAAATGCACTTTTAAAGAATGGTGAAAAGCATATTGCAGTTGGGCAAGTAAAATATTTTTCAAAAAATGGGATAAACGATGGTTACTTTAAATACGAACAATGGCTAAACTCTTTAACCAAAACGGGTAATAACTATAAAGAAATTTACAAAGAATGTGTAATTCCATCACCTTGCTGGATGGTTTTTAAAACAGATTTTGATTCATGTGGAGGATTTAATTCTGAAACATATCCTGAAGATTATGATTTAGCTTTTAGGTTTTATGAGCATAATTTAAAATGTATTCCATGTTCGGAAGTACTGCATTTATGGCGTGATTATGACACAAGAACATCAAGAACCAGCGAGCACTATGCTGAAAATTATTTTTTAGACTTAAAAATCAAGTATTTTTTAAAATTAGACTATATAAAATCTAACAATTTAGTGGTATGGGGTGCTGGAAAAAAAGGAAAGACTATTGCTACGAAGCTAATAAAAAAAGGGGTCGACTTTATTTGGGTTTGCAACAATCCTAATAAAATCGGAAAACATATTTATGGAAAAAAAATGAACTCTTATAGCTTTATAGAAGAGATATGTAACTCTCAAATAGTTGTTACTGTTGCTAATCAAAAAGAACAGAATTTTATTAAAAAATATTTAAATGCCCTACATAAAAGCCCTTCTCAAGATTACTTTTTCTTTTGCTAACAAATAATGATTAATACTATTATTGTTTTTAAATTTAAAAAATGACAAAATTTCAATACCAAGTATATGTTATAGAGTTATCAAAGCGGGTTTTTACTGATAATGCCAAATTTCGTGCTGCAAATCCACAATTTAATGGTGTATTAGAGTGTTTATATGTAGGTATGACAAGCAAAAATCCGAAGGAACGTTTTGAGCAACACAAAACAGGATATATTAATAAAAAAGGACATAAGCTTTCATCAAATATTGTTCAAAAATATGGTTGCTATCTTCGTCCCAGTTTATACAACCATATCGCTCCTATGAAAACAAGAGAAGACGCTCTTATAATGGAAGAAAAATTGGCATTAGAATTAAGACGAAAAAGGTATGCTGTGTGGTTTAATTAAAGTA
>TARA_R110002051_G_scaffold57789_2_pt1 | contig 10477 bp, 11 predicted proteins | sample TARA_R110002051 | Tara Oceans TARA_R110002051 (sample SAMEA4397023) | marine metagenome | biome: Polar Biome; feature: [MES] marine water layer (ENVO:01000295) within the mesopelagic zone...; material: water (ENVO:00002006), including particulate matter (ENVO:01000060) such as...... | reverse complement strand
GGCGATAATGTAAAGTTTGATGATTATTTTCAATCTGTAGGTGTAGTGAGCTATAGAGGGACATATATAGAAAAGGGTAGCACAACTGCTGCTTTTCAAGTTCTATTTAAAACCTATGCCCATACAGCAGACCCTAAACTTTTGGCAAAATGCCAACAAGATTTAAAAGATGCTTTCCCTTTTTCGAAGTTATGAGTAAGACCATATTAAAAGTAGATAATATCTCTAAGCAATACCGACTAGGAACAGTGGGTACAGGCACCATAGGCCATGATTTAAATCGATGGTGGCATACCATACGTGGAAAAGAAGATCCTTATTTGAAGGTTGGAGCGGTCAATGACCGTAGTGCCACTGCTAGCTCCGAGTATGTATGGGCATTACAGGGTATAAATTTTGAAGTAAAGAAAGGAGAGATTCTTGGAATCATTGGTAAAAATGGAGCTGGTAAATCCACTTTATTGAAGATATTATCAAGAGTAACAAGTCCTTCAACAGGGAGCATAAAAACTAAAGGGAGAATTGCTTCTTTGTTAGAAGTGGGTACAGGAATGCACCCTGAATTAACCGGAAAGGAGAATATCTTTTTAAATGGAGCTATTTTAGGAATGACCAAGGCAGAAATTAAAGATAAGATTGATGAAATAGTCGAATTTTCGGGCTGCCAAATGTATATTGATACCCCTGTTAAACGCTATTCCAGTGGAATGCGAGTCCGCCTTGGCTTTGCAGTGGCTGCCTTTTTAGAGCCAGACATTTTGGTTGTTGATGAGGTATTAGCAGTAGGGGATGCCGAATTTCAAAAGAAGGCCATTGGGAAGATGCAAGATATTTCAAATGAAGGAGGCAGAACGGTTTTATTTGTAAGCCATAATATGGCGAGTATTAAAAATTTATGCACAAAATTAATTGTTTTAGAAAATGGAAGAGTTGACTTCGAAGGTCCTACAGATGAGGGGATTTCACATTATTTGACTCAAAACAAGCTGAATTTTTCAGACGATTTGTCCCTAACCGATAACAGACAAGGTAGTGGAATAGTTTCTTTTAAAGGATTTCATATTGAAGATAATCAAGGCGCAGTAATCGATACAGCCTTAAATGGTGGTACGGTTGTTTTTTGTTTCGAGTTAAACCGTAGTGCTGAATTACCAATTGATTCTCATATTGATTTAGGTTTTTCGATACATACAAAAGATGAGGTGGTTGGAAGTGTTTTATATAGTTCCTATCAGCATGTAGATATTAATTTCGGAAATAAAAATTCGCTTTTAGTCAAATGCATAATCCATGATTTTCCTTATAATCAAGGGGATTATGTAATAAAGGGGCGTATTTTGTGTAATAATGAGGAGTCAGACTGGCTAAAAGATCCACTTGGAAAAATAACTATATTAAAGGGAGATTTTTATAAAACTGGAAACTTAGGTTTCGATGGAACTTCACAATTTTTGATTAAGGGAGCATGGTCAGTAAGTTAACTAAGCGTTTAATAATAGCGCTAACTCCAAATAAGCTCATGAGGTTTTATCAGAGCTTAGCAAAACAATCCTCATCGCCAGAGGTGTTTTTAAATGATTCCTATGCCCAAGAAGGCGAGGATATGGTTTTAAGTAGGTTTTTTGGAAATAAAACGAATGGATTTTATGTAGATGTTGGGGCACATCACCCCCAACGCTTTTCAAATACCTATACATTTTATAAAAGAGGATGGAAAGGTATTAATATTGATGCCATGCCTGGTTCGATGGAACTCTTTAAAAAATTTAGGCCAAGAGATACTAACTTGGAGATGGGTGTATCAAGCACAGAAGAAAGTGCTACCTATTATGTTTTCAATGAACCAGCGCTGAACACTTTTTCAGAGGAAGAGGCTCAGAAAAAAAATGTAATTGGAGATTTTAAAATAATTGAAGAATTACAAATTCCTAGTATAAAACTCAGCAGTATACTTGATATTTATTTACCTCCACAAATTAAAATTGATTTTATGTCTATTGATGTAGAAGGGCTAGACATGGATGTGCTTAAATCTAATGATTGGAAAAAGTATAGACCACATATAATAGTCGTTGAAGACATCGGTTTTGAATTATCACCTGAGGCATTATCATTTAATAAATTGTATCAGTACTTAGTGTCCAATAATTATGATCTAGTAGGTAAAACGTATAACTCACTTTTTTTTAAAGAAGGTAAAAGTAAATGAAACTAGCTCCTATCATCTTATTTGTGTATAATCGACCTGGGCATACGCGTAGGACTTTAGAAGCACTTGCTCAGAATGAACTTGCAGACTCCTCTGACCTATACATCTTTTGTGATGGTATAAAAGACGCCCATTCAAAAGAAAACATAAATGCTATCATGGAAGTAAGGAGGATTTGCAAAGCTCAGCAATGGCCTTCAAAACTTATTATCCATGAACAGGAAAAAAATATTGGTTTATCTCAAAGCGTGATTAATGGAATCGGTGAGGTGCTTAAAACCCATGAATCGGTCATAGTTCTGGAAGATGATATTGTGACACAAAAGTATTTTTTGCAATTTATGAATCAAGCCTTAAACCTATACGCAGACGATTCAAAAGTCTTTGGAGTATCTGGATATAAATACCCAACCTCTGCAAATGTGGATGTTGATTCGTTTTTTCTTCCAATAGGATGTTCATGGGGTTATGGTATATGGAGACGGAGTTGGAAAAAAATTTCATTTAAGGGTGATGATTTACTCTCTAAAATTGAAAAACGAAGTTTAAAGAAAAAGATTAATTTTGGAGGATATCCATTTTATGAAATGCTGCAGGATCAAGTTAATGGAAAAGTAGATTCTTGGGCCATACGGTTTTATGCCTCAATGTTTTTAGAAAAAGGTATTTTTCTCTTCCCAAATGTTTCTTTGGTTGAAAATATTGGATTTGATAATAGCGGGACGCATTTTACAGATGATAATTTCTTTGGCAAAAGTGTGAACCTTTCTCATGAACTGGTTTTAGAAAAAAAATTACCAACCAAATTAGACCCTTTTATTGTTAAAGGGACTAGAAAAGAATTTGAAAGGAATAGTAACAAAGCAAGAGCTTCAAAGGGTGGTTTGCTTGTAAGGAAAGTCAAAAGTAAAATCAATAGATTTCTATCTATCTTATAAAACTACATTTTGATAAAAGAATATATAAATAGAATAAAAAATAAATTGGCTGAGATACTTGTTGTTCTGAAGGGCAATGAGAGTCGAATAGTCGAAGTAAATAAAAAACTAGATGCAATGTCTCTTCAAACAGGAGCATATCAATCACAACAACTTAAATTGAGGGATAGATTGAGCAACATTCAAGATGCTGAATTCAAAGTATTTTCTCAATGGGGTGACGACGGAATAATTCAATATTTAGTATCGTATTTAGATGTGCCAAATGAAGTGTTTATCGAATTTGGAGTTGAAGATTATATGGAGTCAAATACAAGGTTCTTACTACTTAATAATAATTGGTCTGGCCTTATTCTCGATGGTAGTTCTACACACATTAATGGAATTCAAAGGCAAGATCTCTATTGGAAATATGATCTAAAAGCTAAGCAAGCGTTTATTACTGCCGAAAATATTAATCAACTTATTGCAGAGGAAGGATTCACTGGTGAAATTGGAATTTTACATATAGATATAGATGGGAATGATTATTGGATATGGAAAGCATTGAGTGTTGTAGAACCTGTGATTATGATCGTGGAGTATAATAGTGTCTTTGGTAAAGAAAGGGCAATCACCGTTCCATACAAGGCTGATTTTGTGCGGAATGCAGCTCATTATAGTCATTTGTATGCGGGTGCTTCTTTAATGGCATTATGTGATTTGGCCACAACTAAAGGATACCACTTCGTCGGCAGTAATAGTGCAGGGAATAACGCTTATTTTATAAAAAAGGGTTTTGAAAAAGACATTCCTATTTTAAATATCGAAGTTGGTTATGTAGAATCTAAATTTAGAGAATCCCGTAACCAAGAAGGTGATTTAACTTATCTTAGGGGCAATGACCGTATAGAGGCTCTTAGAGGTCTTACTGTTTTCAATACAAGAACCAATAATTTAGAGGAAATTTAAAGAACATTATGAAGTATCCAGTATACCAACCTTCTTTAAGTGGCAAAGAGAAAAAGTATGTAAACGAATGCCTAGATTCTACTTGGATTTCAAGCAAAGGGAAGTTTGTAGACTTGTTTCAAAATGAATTTGCAAAGAAAATTGGAGTAAAACACGCTGCTGCAGTTTGTAATGGAACCGTGGCGTTACATTTAGCTCTAGAAGCATTAGGGCTGGGAGAAGGCGATGAGGTAATAGTTCCAACCTTAACATATATTGCTTCAGTAAACGCTATAACATATACGGGTGCCAAACCTGTATTTGTTGATAGTCTAGAAGATACCTGGCAAATGGATCCTTCAGATGTTGAAAAGAAGATAAACAAAAGAACAAAGGCAATTTTATGTGTACACGTATATGGTCAATCTTGTGACATGGATGCACTTAGTCAGATATGTAAAGAACAGCAGTTGTTCTTAGTTGAAGATTGTGCAGAAGCCATAGGAACTTACTATAAAGAAAAGCATGTTGGTACCTTTGGTGATGTCTCCATATTTAGTTTTTATGGGAATAAGACAATAACTACCGGAGAAGGAGGAATGGTTGTCACTAATCATAAGACCTTACATGAACGAATTAGCCACTTAAAGGGACAGGGGCTAGCTAAATATAGAGAGTACTGGCATGATGTTATAGGATACAATTATAGGATGACTAATATCTGTGCAGCCATTGGTTACGCTCAATTGGAACGACTAGAAGAAACAATCCAAAAAAAACGAGACATCGCAGGTTGGTATCAAGAGGCTTTTAATGGAACAGACATTTCTTTTCATCAGGAAGCAGAGAATACGATTCACTCTTTTTGGATGTGTACGATATTATTGCCAGAGGAAACAGATAGAGAGAAATTAAAGGAACATTTATTTAAGCAAGGTATCGAAACCCGACCTATGTTTTACCCTATTCATACAATGCCTATCTATTCTAAACAGTATGAAAAGCATTTAGTTGCAGAATCATTGTCAAGAAGAGGGATGAATTTACCAAGCTATCCTGGTTTGAACAAGGACGACGTCCAATTCATAGCTGATAAAGTATTGCAATATGTCTCTAGATAGAATTGAGATTTTTACTATTGATTCCGGAAGCCATTTCATGATTAAAGAATTTTTGGAACATATGAATGAGGAGAAATCTTCTTTTCGATATTTTGATAAAAGGAATTTATCCGTATTAAAGAATCACGTAGAAACGGTGATATTAAAGGTAAATAAATCATTTGCAGGTTATGGGCACTTAGATAAAGAGGGAGATATAGTATGGCTAGGTATTGTGGTGCTAAAAGAATTTCAAGGAATGGGTTTTGGAGCTAAGATTATGAATGAGTTAATAAAAAAGGCAATTGCCCTCAATCTATCATTTATTAAACTATCAGTAGACACTAAGAATCTAGTAGCAAGAGCCTTGTATGTAAAAAAAGGATTCCGACTAATAAAAGAAACAAAGGAGATTTGTTATTATTCTTTATATTTTAATTAATGAGTAAACAAGTATTGTTTTACATACCTGATTTAGATCAAACCGTAGGAGGAATCAGACAGTATGCTTTGAACCTTCTGGAAACGATAGCTGGCCTTGATAAAGGAATATTTCAGATCTATGTGTATCATAATGTTGAAGATTCCCAAGTAATTGATATCATTGATAAGAATGAAAATTGTACCCTAATTACAGATGTAGATATTTATACTCCTTTTATTAATCGCAAGAATTATTGGAGAAAAAAGGGAATGCTTCTCTCTCAATTGTTAGTAGGAAAACAACCTTATAGATTTAAGGAAATTGCTGAGTTGGATCATTTTGTTCAAAACAAAGAGATTGATTTTATTCATGTTCCTTATCAATACTTGCCTAAAACAAAATCGAAAGTAAAAATAATTACCACCTTGCATGATGTGCAGGAGTTATATTTTCCAGAATTTTTTAAGGCTACAAACAGGGCATTCAGAGCACAAATGTATTTAGATTGTGTCACCAAATCTCATAAAATAATTGTGAGCTATGAGCACATTGCTCAGGATTTGAAAAAATATTTTAATGCCAATCCCCAGAAATTACAAGTTTGCTTGTTAAATATGAAAGATTTGTGGTTTGCCAAAATTGAAGAAAAACTACAAGGAGTATTTCCTCCAAGTCCTTTTAAGGAAGAATATATCTTATTTCCAGCCAACTTTTGGAAACATAAGAATCACAATCGTTTGATTGAGGCATTTGCAATTTATAAGGCTAAATCAAACAGTGATCTTAAATTAGTATTGACAGGTTATAATAAGAATGAAGTAGGCTTAGAAGCTCAGCAACTAGGTAATAATCTTGGTATATTAAACTCTATTGTTTTTGCAGGTTTACTGGATGAAGAGGAATTATACGCAACATACAAAAATGCACATGGCGTTGTGATTCCAACATTATATGAAGCAGGAAGTTTTCCTTTAATGGAGTCACTTATTTTGGAGATACCGGTAATTTGCTCTAATGTCACCTCCTTGCCAGAAACAATAGGAGATGATCAATTTGTATTTAATCCCTTTAATGTTAATGACATCGCAGAAAAAATATCCCTTTTGGCTGAGGATGAAAAGTTCAGAGAGCAATCCATTTTGAATTGTAAAAAAATGTCCACTAGAATTAAGGACACTGGAGCAGAGGAAATAATAAAGAATATTTATTTGAATGCATAAGATGATTATAAGATAAATATCACACATACATCTCAATTTTTTTAATGCCCACATTCTCAATCATCATCCCAACTTTCAATGCCGAGCATACGCTCGGCAAGGCCTTGGATAGTATAGCAGCCCAAAGCTATGCCGATTTTGAAGTGCTTATTCAAGACGGGTTATCGACTGATCGTACACTGGCTATTGTAGAAACCTACAGAGAAAAAATAGCCCAACTAAGTATTACATCAGAAGCAGATAAGGGAATTTATGATGGCATGAATAAAGCACTAAGTCGTGCCAATGGTGAGTATATTTATTTCATGGGGAGTGATGATGCTTTCTTTAGCCCCGATGTTCTGAGTGAAATTGGCTATGAAATTCTTGAATCCCCAGTAGATGTGATCTACGGAGATGTGATGAGTACTCGATTTAATGGTCGGTATGGTGGTCCGTTTTCACCTGAGAAAATTGTCATTCGCAATATTTGTCATCAAGCAATCTTTGTAAATCGTTCCGTTTTTAAAAGATTAGGAAATTTTAAAAGTAAGTTTAGTGCTCATGCAGATTGGGAACACAATATTTCTTGGATATTAGATAAAGGGATAATAAATAGATATATCGATTTAGTTATTGCGAACTATGCAGATGGAGGATATAGTTCCGTTCATGGCGATCCTCAATTTGATGTTTTAAAAGGCTGGATTGCTTTTAAGAAAGGGTTTAAACAAATTCCGAATTCGGTTCTATTAAATGTAGCAAACGCAAGTTTGAAAAGTGCGAAACAAAAGAGTGATACAGCTAATATATTAAGATATAAATTTTTGATTACCTTCCTTAAAATATTAAAAAAAGTGAGACACATTTTTTAGAGTTATGCAGAGCCCACTCGTTTCCATTTGTATACCCACCTATAATGGGGCTTCATTTATTTATGAAGCTTTAGACAGTGTATTGAAGCAAACATACTCTCATTTAGAAATTATTATTAGTGATGATTGGTCCTCAGATGAAACATTGAAAATCGTAGAGAGCTTCAAGAAGAAAACTTCAATTCCATTTCAAATTGTATCTCACAATCCTCAAGGCATTGGTGCCAACTGGAATCACAGTATCCAACATGCAACTGGCACCTATATTAAGTTTTTATTTCAAGATGATATTTTGGAGCCAGGCTGCGTCGAAAAAATGGTTAACCTTTTTGAGCAGCAACCCGAACTAGGATTGGTCGCTAGCAAGCGGGACTTTATAATAGAAGGAAAGGTAACTCCCGAAATTGAAAAGTGGATCGCAAATTATGAAAATCTTCAAGTAGAATTTGAAAAGGATGAAGCCATCACAACAATAACGAACTCGATTTTTAAAGAATATTTTTTTTATAATTCGTCCCTTCGAAATAAAATTGGTGAACCTCCCACAGTGATGTTTAAAAAAGCTATCCTTGAAGAGGTGGGTTATTTTCAAGAAGACCTCAAGCAGATTTTGGACTATGTATTCTATTACCGCCTGCTTAAAAAATACCCTATTGCAATAATAAATGAACCCTTGGTGCAGTTTAGAATTCACGAACAACAAGCCACCAATGTCAATAGGAATCAAAAAATTACAGATTACGAAACCTATGATGAGATTCTCTACAAAGAGTTTCTGCCTCTCTTACATCCTGATACTCAAAAACGGCTGCGCACTAAATTAAATCCTTATCACCACTTCGTATTTCGCTTAAAGCGAAAACTAAAAAGCCTGCGCTCATGAAGATTAGTATTGTCATAGTAACCTATAACGGCATGCAATGGTTAGCCAAGTGCTTGGCTTCAATTCCTAAAACATATACCGTAATTGCTGTTGATAATAAATCGACAGATGGGACCTGTGATTTTATCAAAGAAAACCATCCAGAAGTACAACTCTTTCCTCAAAACAAAAACCTAGGTTTTGGCCGTGGTAATAATCTAGGTATACAAATAGCCTTATCACAAGATGCCGAAGCTGTATTTCTGTTAAATCAAGATGCTTATCTCAACCCAGATACTATCGATCTGCTGGTCAAAGCACAGCAATCACACCCAGAATATGGCGTATTAAGCCCCGTGCATTTTAACGGATCTCATACATTACTAGATCGAAACTTTGCAAATTATATGCAATATGATAAGTGCAAAGACTTTTATACAGATGCCTATACAGGGAAATTAAAAGAACTGTATGAAGTCCCTTTTGTCAATGCAGCTGCTTGGTTTATTCCTAAAAGCACCTTAGAAACCATAGGCGGATTTGATCCAATATTTTCCCACTATGGAGAAGATGATAATTATCTGCAGCGCGTTCGCTATCACAATCTAAAAGTGGGGGTAGTAGCACAAAGTACCATTTGTCATGATCGTGAAGATCGCCCCACCGAAACCCCAGAACAATACAGTGATCGCTACTTTATATTGCTGGAACGCAAATGGAAAATTTGGTATGCAAATCCTAATGACACCAAGGTCGATCAGAAGATGGATACCTTATTAAGCCAATTAAAAAGTCGCAGTTTGCGCCGCTTACTGCAATTGGATCTTCGTTCTTATAAGGGGATGCAAAAAGAAATTGCCTTACTACATAAAACGAGAACAGAAGTGACTCAAAGTCGAGCAATCAATATGAACCAAGGTAAACAGTACCTCTAGATGACTATACCTTTGGTTTCCATCATCATCCCCATCTACAACAGAGCCACACTCATTGGAGAAACTCTGCAGAGTATTCAGGCTCAAACCTATTCAAACTGGGAATGTATTTTGGTAGATGATGGGTCTACCGATGAAACCATGGGGGTTGTGCGCAATTTCGCGAAAGCGGACACAAGAATACAGCTACATCAAAGACCAGACACTCTCACCAAAGGGGCCGACGCCTGTAGAAACTATGGTTTTTCTCAGAGTTCTGGAGCCTATGTAAATTGGTTTGATAGTGATGACATTATGTTGCCAGAGCATCTAGAAAAGAAAGTGAATGCTCTTCTCTCTAATACCGATGTAGACTGCATTTTTTGCTTCAATCAGAGCTTCTCAATAGTGGATGGGAAACAAGAGTTGGGCGTGATTAATCGTTTTCAGAAAGAAAATCTCTTGGAAGATCTTATTCATAGAAAACAGTTTGTGCAAACTGGTTGCGGACTATGGAAGCGAAGCTATATAGCAGCACAGTTTGTAAATGAAACTATTTTTGATGAGTCGCTTAGCCAATCTCAGGACTATGATTTTTATGCTCGTGTCCTAATGAAAGAACCAGAATTTGTCATTATTGAGGAAGCATTATTCCTTTTCAGACGCGGGAATGAGTCCATATCAACTGCCTATTTATCCCTTAACGCTCAACATTTATCTTCCTTCATACGTGCAAGGGGAAAGATTTTACTCCGACATATGGGTGATGATCAGATTCAAAGAGGTGTTCTAAATGCAATATTTTCTAGTTGGAATATGCACTTGCATAGCATGGATCGCAGCACGTTTAATTCTTATATTTCTGTCTTAAAGGAGAGTCGTAATGTGGTTGCTCCCGCTTACGCGAAAGCGATCTCAAAAGCAATAAGATGGGCAAGATTGCTTCGCCTTCTAGGGAAAGGTGCCTATACATACAAAGACAAATTTAAGATCGATTAAGTCCTATACTAAGATATCTAGATAGGA
>TARA_R110002051_G_scaffold18543_3_pt1 | contig 10478 bp, 5 predicted proteins | sample TARA_R110002051 | Tara Oceans TARA_R110002051 (sample SAMEA4397023) | marine metagenome | biome: Polar Biome; feature: [MES] marine water layer (ENVO:01000295) within the mesopelagic zone...; material: water (ENVO:00002006), including particulate matter (ENVO:01000060) such as...... | reverse complement strand
CATAAGTAGGTTAAGTTCATGGTAGATTTGGGGCAAAAAAGGTGAACACTTGTTTACCTTTTTTTTATGCCCCAAACTCAACGGGGTGGCGCACTTCGACAAGCTCAGTGACCAAAAAAGCTGCCCATAGCGTAAGCGGTGGCAGCGAGGCGTTTCACTCTCTCAAGAACACTTGTTTACCTTTTTTTTATTCCCCAATCTCAACGGGGTGGCGCACTTCGACACCCGCCTTGAATCGCTTCAAGCGAGGCGGGAGCTCAGTGACCAAAAAAGCAGCACATAGCGTTAGCGGTGGCAGCGAGGCGTTTCTTTCACTCAGAACGTATTGTTGGCGTGCCTGCAAAAACCAGAAGCCAAATTGTCTGTGGCGAGGCGTTTCATCTTCTTAGAACGTTTTCTTGTCGCGCCGTCAAACAAACCATAGCGCTGACGATAGTAGGTCGTTTCAAGACTTGCATCCTTCTACTTATAAACCCCGAAAGTGAGAGACTTCTTTTTGTGCAGAATACTATTTGTTCCATATTTATAATTCCACTGGAGCAGCGATCGATGTGATTTCTAAATTGGAGATAGCCCATTTTTCCGTCAGAATAGCCCTTCATTTGCACATTTTTACTCAGATAACGTAAATAATCAGCACTTTAACGAATAATCCTACTTTTAGTCTAAAAGTTGAGATTCGTACAAATAGAATCTTATATATTTGAATTATACCATAGCATAAGTAGGTTAAGTTCATGGTAGATTTGGGGCAAAAAAAGGTGAACAGATGTTCACCTTTTTTTATGGACCAAATCGAACGGGGTGTCGAGCGGCCCATAGCGATAGCGGTGGCAGCGAGGCGTTTGTTTCTCTCAGAACGCATTGCTGCCGTGCCTGTATAAACCAAGCCACATCGTCTGCAGCGAGGCGTTTTTTTTCCTCTGGATGATATGAGCCGTTTTTAATGTCTTATTACATGGAATGTCTCTTGAGAAACTGAATACCATCCCGAAGAGGCGTTTCTTTCACTCAGAACGTATTGTTGTCGTACCTGCATATACCAATAACCAAATCGAAGGGGGTGGCGAGCGGCCCATAGCGATAGCGGTGGCAGCGAGGCGTTTTTTCCCTCTGGACGATATGAGCCGTTTTTAAAGTCTTATTACATGGTATATATCTTGAGAAACTGAATACCATCCCGAAGAGGCGTTTCTTTCACTCAGAACGTATTGTTGTCGTACCTGCATAAACCAATGACCAAATCGAACGGGGTGGCGCACTTCGACAAGCTCAGTGACCAAAAAAGCGGCCCATAGCGATAGAGGTGGCAGCGAGGCGTTTTTTCCCTCTGGACGATATGAGCCGTTTTTAAAGTCTTATAACATGGTATGTCTCTTGAGAAACTGAATACCATCCCGAAAAGGCGTTTCTTTCACTCAGAACGTATTCTTGTCGTACCTGCAAAAACCAATAGCCAAATCGTCTGCAGCGAGGCCTTACGTTTCCTCTATTAAGCTTGTTCGCCCTTTTTTTCGCCCCCAATGGGTCGAGACTCCTATGAACCAAATCGAAGGGGATGCCGCACTTCGACACCTGCCTTGAATCGCTTCAAGCGAGGCTGGAGCTCAGTGAGCAAAATGCCACAAAGAGCGCAAGCACCTTTGGCGCAGCTCATAAAAAAAGCCGCTCAGTCGAGCGGCTTTTTTTATTTTTTACAGAATTCTTCTATTTATTTTCAGCATAACGCTTCGAAACTTCATCCCAATCGATTACATTGAAAAATGCTTCTACATAATCAGGACGTCTGTTCTGATAGTTCAAATAATACGCATGCTCCCAAACATCAAGACCTAAAATAGGTGTTCCGCCACAACCAATTCCTGGCATTAGTGGGTTATCTTGATTAGGGGTACTGCAAACTTCAACTTTTCCGCCGTCATGAACGCAAAGCCAAGCCCAGCCAGAACCGAATTGTCCTTTTGCTGCTTCTGAAAACTTCTCTTTAAAATCTGCAAAGCTTCCATACGCACTGTTAATTGCACTTTGTAAGTCGCCAGAAGGTTCACCACCGCCATTAGGAGACATTACCTCCCAAAAAAGACTATGGTTGTAAAATCCACCGCCGTTATTGCGAACTGCTTTATTTTCCATATCAAGATTCATCAAAATGTTCTCGATGGTCTTTCCTTCCATGTCGGTGCCTTTTATGGCATCGTTCAATTTATTTGTATATCCCTGATGGTGCTTCCCGTGGTGAATTTTCATGGTTTGTTCATCAATACTAGGAGCCAACGCATCGTGGGCATATTTTAATTTTGGTAATTCGAATGACATAATTATTGTTTTTTTTGTTATGGTTCTTATTTTGAGCTATAAAGGTACATATAACAAGGTCTAAATAATGTTATAGAACTTATAAGATTTTTATGCATGTATAGACAGAACAAATACTTCTAGTTTCGCCATTAAAAATTGTATTTTTATAAAAAATACTCGTGAAAACAGAAGCACCTATCACCATTTATAATGCATCAGCCGGAAGTGGAAAAACATTTACCCTGGTGAAACGCTTCCTAAAAAAGTTGTTAAGCGCACCCCATCCTGATAGTTATAAGAGTTATTTGGCCATCACCTTTACCAATAAGGCTGTTGCCGAAATGAAAGAGCGAATCATTACTACATTGGTCTCCTTTGCAGATGAAAAGAGCTTAGCATCGCCACCTATAATGTTACAAAACATTGCGAGAGAAACTGAAATTCCGATAAAAAAGTTGCATGCCAACGCTAAAAAATCGCTCAAGCACCTCCTTTATAACTACGCCCAGTTAAGTGTTGAAACCATAGACCATTTTAATCATCGCCTTATTCGAACCTTTGCGCGTGATTTAAAATTGCCCGCCCATTTTGAAGTGAGCCTCGACGTTCCGCAGCTCATTTCAGAAGCTGTCGATAATCTAGTTGCCAAAGCAGGTGAGGACGATGAAATCACCAAGGTGCTTGTTCAATTTGCGTTGCAAAAAACAGATGAGGATAAGTCTTGGGATATTTCTTACGACATATCGAATACAGCCGCTTTATTGCTGAACGAAACCGATGCAGAACATCTAAAAAAACTGAAAGGTCGATCCCTTCAGGATTTCCAGCAGTTTAAATCGACCCTCAACAAAAAAAGATCAGTGACGCTTTCAGCATTAAAAACATTGGCGCAGCAAACTTTACAAACCATTGCGGAGGCCGGTCTTGAAAAAACAGATTTTAACGGAGGCAGCCGAGCCTATTTTCCAAACTACTTAGAAAAATTGGCAGAAGAAAATCTAGCGGTTTCGTATGGCGCAGCTTGGCAAGAAACCATGGGTGATAAACCTATGTACCCAAAAACGAAGACTACCGATTTTATAGCGAGTACCATAGACGCCTTAACCCAAGATTTTATTGCTGTTTTTTCAGAAACGAAACGTTTGGTTGCCACCATTTGGATGTACGACAATATTCTAAAAAACCTTACCCCGCTTTCAGTTATTAACTTGGTGCAACAAGAAATAGAACTGCTGAAAGAGCAACAGAATATTTTACCGATTTCAGAATTTAACGCCCTCATTCACGAAGAGATAAAAGACCAACCAGCGCCCTTTATTTATGAGCGCCTCGGCGACCGGTACCGGCATTTTTTTATTGACGAATTTCAAGACACTTCGCTACTACAGTGGCAAAACTTGGTTCCGCTGGTAGACAATGCTGTTTCACAAGAGCAGGACGGAACTTCGGGAAGTGTCCTACTCGTTGGCGATGCGAAACAGGCTATTTATCGTTGGCGGGGCGGACTCCCAGAACAATTCATGGAATTGTACAGTGGCACCAATCCGTTTTCGAATCCGGAGCTAACCATCGAGAATCTTGAAACAAATTGGCGTAGCTGCGAAACAATTATCGATTTCAACAACGCCTTCTTTAGCTACGTTTCAGACCATTTTGGAGATTCGGTTCATGAACATTTATACGCCATAGGAAACCAGCAAAAAACCACTTCAAAAAGTGAAGGTTTTGTTCAGGTTGAATTTATCAATCCTGAAAATAAAGAAGAGAGCCATTTATTGTATGCCGAACGGGTTTTGGAGACCATTTCGAATCTAACCAAGACCAACTACCAGCCGAACGATATTTGCATCTTAACACGTACCAAAAAAGATGGTATCGCACTTAGCACCTATCTTATCACCAACGAAATAGACGTGGTGTCTTCGGAAACATTACTACTCGATTTTTCACCCTTAATTCATTGTTTGATAGCAGGCCTCACCGTCTCCTTGTTTCCAGAAAATGAAGTCGCTAAAGTAGGCTTGCTAACGTTTTTACACGATCATTTCAACATAGAAACTGCCAAGCATGAATTTCTCAAAGATTGTCTCACTTCGCGGGGAGACGCTTTCGCTTCTAAACTCGAAACCTACGGAATCTCTATAGACATTACCTCGATTTCTGAAAAATCATTGTATCAAGCTTGTGAATATATGATAAACCATTTTGAGTTAAACCGAGTGGCAGATGCCTATTTATTTGCCTTTATGGATCTTGTACTCGATTTTGAAAGTAGGCCCGAAGCGGGAAAATTGAATTTTCTAGAATTTTGGGAAACAAAAAAAGCCAGTGCGAGTGTGCCTGCCAACAACCAGCAAAATGCCGTCACTGTAATGACCATTCATAAAAGTAAAGGTCTAGAATTTCCCGTGGTGATTTATCCGTACGCCAATACAAAACTCTACGCAGAACAACAGGCCAAAGCCTGGTTTCCGATAGATGATAAACTATTTGACGAAGCACTCATTAATTTTAACAGTGAGGTTGAAAATTACGGTCCCCACGGAGAACAATTATTTATAGAGCGCCGAAATACCTTAGAGCTCGACAACATCAATCTATTGTACGTAACCCTTACCCGTGCCATAGAACAATTGTATGTTTTTTCGGAAGTTCCATCAAAATTAAAACTAGAAAATCCGGACGATTTCAATCAATTGCTCATTGGGTATCTCTCACAGCAAGGTTTGTGGAACCCAGACCAAATGGTGTATTCCTTCGGAAGTGCAGAAAAAACTGCGAACCTACCTTCCGAAGAAAAAGAAAAGCCAGTGAACCAAACCGTGGCACCAAAATACATTTCATCTACCCCAGAAGCACACCAGCTTGTGGTGGCCAGTGCAGAAGCTTCTCTTTGGCAAACTAAAGCCGAAGTAGCCATAAACATCGGGAATTTGCTCCACGACACCATGGAACGTATACGCACCAAAGATAACATCACAATGGTCATAGAAAAATACCGTGAGCAAAAGCTGTACCCAGAGAAAACGCTAGAACGTCTAGAGCGGGTGCTTCAGAAAATTGTAGCTCACCCAGAAATTGAACACTTGTTCTCAAACCAATTGGAGTACGACACTATATTTAACGAACGGGACATCGTTACCTCAAAACAACAACTCTTGCGGCCCGATCGCCTCAATTTTTTTGACAATCAAAAGGTATCTATTACCGACTATAAAACGGGGACACCCAACGAAACACACCAAATACAAGTAAACCTGTATGCTGAAACACTTGTCGGGATGGGATTTGAGGTACTGGATAAATTTCTAATTTATAGCAATGGCGACGAGATTTCAGTAAATAAAATTTAAATTTGAACACTCTAAAAAGCAACTTTCGATGTACGGAAAAATAAAAGAACATTTACAAGAAGAACTCCAACAGATAAAAGACAACGGTCTGTTTAAAAAAGAACGCATTATCACATCTCCACAAGATGCTGTTATAAAAATTTCGACAGGAGAAGAAGTAATAAATTTTTGCGCTAATAATTATTTAGGGCTTTCTTCAAATAAAGAAGTAATCCAGGCGGCTAAAGATACGATGGACACCCACGGATTTGGCATGTCATCAGTCCGTTTTATCTGCGGAACACAAGACATACACAAAACCTTGGAGGCCAAAATCGCTGAATACTACCAAACTGAAGACACCATTTTATATGCCGCGGCATTTGATGCTAACGGAGGTGTTTTTGAACCGTTACTATCTGCCGAAGATGCTATCATTTCAGACTCGCTGAACCATGCGTCTATTATTGATGGCGTTCGCTTGTGCAAGGCAGCACGCTACCGCTATGAAAATAGCAATATGGAAGACCTAGAAAAACAGCTTATTGCTGCAAATGAAAATGGCGCCCGATTTAAAATTATTGTAACCGACGGTGTGTTTTCTATGGACGGAATTGTTGCACCTTTAGACGCCATTTGCGATTTAGCCGACAAGTACGATGCGTTGGTCATGATAGACGAGTGCCACGCAACAGGGTTTATAGGTGAAACAGGACGCGGAACTCTAGAAGAAAAAGGGGTAATGGGCAGAATAGATATCATCACCGGTACCTTAGGAAAGGCAATGGGCGGTGCTATGGGAGGATATACCACCGGAAAAAAAGAAATTATTGAAATGCTTCGCCAACGTTCACGGCCGTATTTGTTTTCAAATTCATTAGCTCCTGCACTAGTAGGCGCTTCTATTAAGGTATTTGAAATGTTATCGAATGATACCACATTGCGCGATAAACTTGAAGCCAATACAAACTATTTCAAAAAGGAAATGAAGTCGGCAGGTTTCGATATTATAGATGGCGATTCGGCCATCGTTCCTGTGATGTTGTACGATGCGAAATTGTCGCAAGAGATGGCAGATTTATTGCTGAAAGAAGGAATTTATGTCATCGGATTTTTCTATCCTGTAGTACCTAAAGGTAAGGCAAGAATACGGGTTCAATTATCTGCTGCGCACACCAAAGCACATCTAGATAAGGCTATTGCTGCATTTACCAAAGTAGGTTTGAATTTAGGGGTGATTAGCCAATAGCAAGGTATCTAATAAGAAGCAAGGCTATTGCATTTGTGAAAAATTTAGTAGATTTGCTTTTGTTTATAAGTTTTAACAACTTACTTTTGTTCCATTAACACTTAAAAATTAAACAATCGAATATGAAACATCTTAACAGTATTTTAGTTGCTGCGCTCCTTATTATCGGGGTTGGTGCAGCTAACGCACAGGACGAAAACAATCCTTGGGCAGTTGGTGCCGGTATGAACGCAGTTGACGTTTTTCCAGTAGGAATTGAAGACGAAGGCAGGTTTCCAGCAAGAAGCGCAGACTTCCAAGAAATTAAAGGAGAATTTGGTGACGAGTACTTCAACGCAAATGACCACTGGAATATCTTACCATCAGTTTCTAGAGTATCTGTAGGTAGATATATTGGTAGCGGCTTCTCTTTCACTGGAGTTGGTACTATCAACAAAATTAACAAACTTGGTGATGTAAGAATTCAGGACGTAACGTATTACGGTCTTGATGGTGAAATTAAATATAGCTTAAGAGATCTTCTTAACGGCCCAGGCGGATGGTTTGATCCATCTATTGGTGTTGGTGGTGGATACACTTGGGTAGATGATATCGGATTCGGTACTGCTAACGGTATTGCGAATGTTCGTTTTTGGTTAGGTGAAAACTTCGCGTTTGATGTTCAGTCTACTTACAAGCACGCATTCGAAGATACTTATGGAATTAAGCACTTCCAGCACTCTGCAGGATTTATGTTTAAGTTCGGTGGAAAAGATACTGATGGTGACGGTATCTACGATGTTGATGATGAATGTCCTGAAACTCCTGGTCTTCCAGAATTCAACGGATGTCCTGATACTGACGGTGACGGAATCGAAGACAGAAACGATGCTTGTCCAAATACTCCAGGTTTAGCTGAGTTTAACGGATGTCCTGATACTGACGGTGACGGAATTCCAGATCCTCAAGATGCTTGTCCTACTGTAGCTGGTCTTGCTTCTTTGAACGGTTGTCCTGATGCTGATGGTGATGGTATCACTGATGCTGAAGATGCTTGTCCTAACGAAGCTGGTCCTAAAGCAAACAACGGTTGTCCTTACGAAGATCGTGATGGTGACGGTGTATTAGACAAAGATGATGAGTGTCCAGATGTTCCTGGTACTGTTGCAAACAACGGTTGTCCAGAAGTAACTATCGAAATTATCAACCAATTGAACGAGTACTCTAAAACTATCTTGTTCGATTACGATAAAGCAACCATCCGTCAAGAGTCTTACTCTGCATTACAGAGCATCTCTGACATTATGAAAGAATACCCAACTGCAAACTTCCATATTGAAGGTCATACAGACAGCAGAGGTAGCGATTCTTACAACATGAAGCTTTCTAAAGAAAGAGCAGCTTCTGTACGTGAGTATCTTACAACTAAAGGTATCCCGTCTTCTAGATTAACTTCTGAAGGTTACGGTGAAAGCCGTCCAATTGCTACAAACAAAACTGCAGCAGGAAGACAACAGAACAGACGTGTTGAAATTTCTTTGAAGAAATAATAAAACACGCTAAATAAATAATACGGAAACGCCTCCTTTTTAAGGGGGCGTTTCTTATTTTTAGGGTATGCTTACCTTCCTCCAAGAAACCCTAAACCATATACAGAAAACCGATAGCAACCTGTCGGAAGCTACGTTTGTTTTACCCAGTAAAAGGGCTGGTGGATTTTTAAAAAATTACCTTCGGAAATCGGCAACTAGCAGTCAGTTCCTTCCAAAAATCATAAGCATAGAAGACCTCATCCAAGAACTCTCCGGTCTCGAAATCATAGACACTACCGAATTATTGTTTAAGAGTTATGAAGTGTATACCACTACAGACGCTTTCAAAGAAAAAGAAACCTTCGATCAATATTCAGGTTGGGCTACTACGCTGCTCAATGATTTTAATGAGGTAGACAGGCATCTTATCAACACGCAGCAGTTCTTCGATTATTTGGGCAGTATAAAGGCCCTAGAGCGATGGAATGTTAGCACCCAAAAAACGGAGTTTCTAGAAAGCTACGTTGCCTTTTGGAAAAGCCTCCCTGAATTCTACGAAAATATAAAGTCACAACTACTAGGAGATGGTGTTGCATATCAAGGATTGGTGTATCGAGAAGCTGTTGCGGCACTAGAGTATTATTTACAGTCACATCCTGACAACCTGCACTACTTTATTGGGTTCAATGCCTTAAATACTGCTGAACAACATATTATTCAAGCTTTCCTGGAAATGGGCAATGCCCACGTATTTTGGGATGCCGAACAGACATTCGTAAATGATACAGCGCACAGTGCATCCCTGTTTTTTAGAAAATACATGGCAACGTGGAATTACTTTCAGAAACATTCACCCCAATTTGTGTCTAACCATTTTGCAGAGCCGAAAAAGATCAACATAGTTGCCTGTCAAAAAAATATGGCACAGGTAAAATACGTAGGTGATCTGTTAACCAATTATTCTGAAGAAAAATTAAACAATACCGCCATTGTTTTAGCAGATGAAGTGTTGCTCATGCCGCTATTACATTCGCTTCCAAAAAATGTCATCCAGGTAAATGTAACTATGGGTGCCGCCATCAAAAGTTTTCCGACGACTGTTTTTCTAGAAACTTGGTTGTCCATTCAGCAAAAAAATACCTCACGCCATTACTACAAAGATATCCTTAGACTACTAGGGCATCCAATAGCTTCTAAACTATTAGACGCCCATGCGTTAATTCAAGCTATTTCAAAGGAAAATAGAAGCCACTATACCGTTGCCGAATTGCAGGCACTGATTCCCAATGAAAACAACTCTGTCATCAATCTGCTGTTTACACCAAACAACAATGATGTCGCTGCTGTACTTAGGGCTTGTGTAGAAATTCTTCAGTGTTTAAAACAGGGCTCTGTCAACCAAACCATCTCGAAGGTAGTGTTATTTGAATTATACGGCATTATTGAAAAATTGCAGGCACTGCATTCCAAATTCGAGCATATAACCTCCGTAGGGGCGCTTCAGCAGCTCTTTCTAGAATTGATAGCGGGAACTACCATCGACTTTAAGGGAGATGCTTACGAAGGGCTTCAGATAATGGGCGTGCTAGAAACTCGGGTTTTAGATTTTGAGAACGTCATCGTACTTTCAGTGAACGAAGGAATACTTCCGTCAGGAAAATCGAATGCCTCTTTTATCACTTACGACCTTAAAAAACAGTTCGAGCTACCTTTATTCACTGAGAAAGATGCCATTTATACCTATCACTTCTATCACCTTTTACATCGTGCCTCAGAGATAACATTGTGCTACACCAATTTTACCGAAGGCCTTAACAGTGGGGAAAAGAGTAGGTTTGTGATACAGTTAGAAATTGAGGGTTTACCACAACACCAACTTACGCATGTTCATGTGGCACCAGGTCTTTCCCTTTCTGCTAAAACGCTTGAGCGTATCAACAAAACAGCAAGTGTGATGGAGCGTCTACGCGAAATTGCCGCCAAAGGGTTTTCACCTTCGGCATTAACAAGTTATATCAGAAACCCCATAGATTTCTACTACCAGAAAATAATAAAGGTTCAGGAGTTAGAAGAGGTTGAAGAAACAGT
>TARA_R110002051_G_C8765357_1_pt1 | contig 10481 bp, 13 predicted proteins | sample TARA_R110002051 | Tara Oceans TARA_R110002051 (sample SAMEA4397023) | marine metagenome | biome: Polar Biome; feature: [MES] marine water layer (ENVO:01000295) within the mesopelagic zone...; material: water (ENVO:00002006), including particulate matter (ENVO:01000060) such as...... | reverse complement strand
CGAAGGCAGAGGTCACAGGTTCGAATCCTGTTGGGTGCACCAATACAAATCAATCACTTAGCGGAAATTTGGAAGCTGATAAAACAGCTTATATCTGTGATCTGTCACAGAAACGCACGATTCTGCCAAAAGAAAACGCCGCATCCGAGGCAACGGATAACGGCGCTATTTCTATCGTGGCTCACAAAAACCAACTCGATAATGATACGCCAAATCAAGCGCATTTTACAAGTGAATATGTTGCTGATCTGACCGAGCGGGCGCAACGTGCCTATGACGCTTTGTCTGATCTTGAGCCTTGGCAAGCTGAAATGGTGGCCGCGAAGGTTCTCAAGGAATCGGGTGGGCCGTTGCCAGCGTTTTTAGGTGGCATGGATGATGCACGGTTCTGGGCAAGTATCGCCTCGCCTGCGGAGATCGACTGCTATGCGGCGGCGTGTATCGAGATGATGCACCCTAAACGCCTAACTGCCCTTTTAGACTACGGGCAGCGGAGGGCAGCGGCATGAGCAAGCGCCCTTCAAACTGCACGGCTGACGAGGTTGAACGCCTGTTGCACCATATGCCTACCGTCGCCGCATTTGCTGAGAACGATTGGACCAAGGGTTTCGCATTGTCTGTGACCAAGCAGGCACGGCGCCGTGGATGGTGGCCGTCTGCCAAGCAAATCTCACTGATGCGCAAGATGGTGAACGAGTTGTTCACAACCGCTCAAGACATGGAGGGCGACTTTGACCTGATCGAAAGCTGACCACCTGCTGCGCTGCTCTCGAGCGGTTGCAGCGTTGCAGGTGAAGCAAAGGCCCGCGTCCACAATGAGCATACCCACAACGGGGCAAATCATAGGAACGCGGGTCACGCTCTAGCTTTTGACCGTTGTGCGAAATCAACGGGATTGATCTGGGAACTACCCCACTCCGTGCCAATGCGACCCCTACTGGTCTGGCACAGAAGCGCGACACAATACCCACACCTGCACTGTCAGGGGGCCGCACCTACGCAAGACTGCAAAGGGCGGGGCTGGAGAATACCCAGCGGGGCAGCGGTTGGCCACCGATATCGGGCATCGCGTGGATACAGGTCAGGAAGGTAGGGCTGCAACCAAGCAAGGGATCATCCTTTGTAAGATGGGGGGCAGTAGCGGGGGCGGATTGTAAGTGATTAAAGTAGGTAAGCAATACTGACCTATGTTATAAGGAAAGCATGATGGATAGAGACGCACATAAAATGGTCCCAATGCCCCCTTTTCACAGCATGGGTGGGACCGATGATCCAACTGTTTTTTTCTCTCTCCCAAAAAATTGGGGGAAAATGAATGGTTAGGGCATCAAAAGAGGCCACGGCGGCTCTGCGCTTTCTGCCTACGTTGATCGTTCCTGAGGGGCGGCTTGCTGGTAAACGGGTGAAGCTGGCGACATATCAAAAGCAATTTGTGCGCGGTGCCTTTGCCAAGGGTATCGAGGCCGGGGTTTTGTCGATTGGTCGCGGCAACGCAAAGACAAGTTTGAGCGCGGGCTTGGCCTTGGGTCACTTGCTGGGCGAGATTGCCCCCCAGCCGAAACGCGAAATTATCTTTGCAGCACGAAACCGCGACCAAGCCAAAACGGCGTTCGGGTTCTTGCTGGGCTTTATCGAGGGATTGCCAGAGGACGAACAAGCGCAATTCACGATCCGGCGCGGGTCAAAACTTGAGGTGGAAACCTCTGAGAATGGCGGCGGGCTGGCCCGTGTTATCGCGGCGGACGGCAAGTCAATTTTGGGAGGTGCGCCCACGCTTGCTATCCTCGATGAAAGAGCGGCTTGGGAACGCGAAAAGGGCGATGCGCTGGAAAACGCAATCTTGTCTGGTCTGGGCAAGCGCGATGGTCGCGCCCTGATTATCAGCACGTCCGCACCTGACGACGCCAACACATTTTCACGCTGGTTAAATGAACCGCCCCCCGGCTGTTACGTCCAAGAACATCGCCCCGACCAAGGCTTGCCGCCTGACGATCTGGCAAGCCTATTGGTGGCAAACCCCGGCGCGTCTGAGGGCATTGGACCGTCTGCTGAATGGCTGACCGCGCAAGCAAGGCGGGCGATTGCGCGGGGCGGTTCTGCCCTGTCCAGTTTCCGCAACCTGAATCGCAACGAACGTGTGGCAAGCGATGATCGGTCTGTGCTGCTGACGGTAGACGAATGGTTGGGGTGCGAGGTGGCACCCGACGACCTGCCCCCGCGTGACGGCCCCGTTGTTCTGGGCATCGACCTTGGCGGGTCGCGGTCTATGTCAGCGGCAGCGATGTATTGGCCTGAGACTGGACGGCTAGAATGTGTCGGGGCTTTCCCGTGCAACCCCGGCCTTTCGGATCGTGGACAAGCTGACGGCGTGTCCGGGCGTTATATCGAAATGGCGGACCGTGGCGAACTGGTGACGATGGGCGATGCAACTGTGCCTGTTGCGCGTTTCATGGCGGACGTTGTGACCAAACTGGACGGGCAAAGCCCGGTGGCAATCGTGGGTGACAGGTTCCGACATGCTGAGTTTCTTGAGGCGTTGCGTGACGCGGGCCTTGATCGGGTGCCGTTCATTTGGCGCGGGTTTGGCTGGAAAGACGGCTCAGAGGATTGCGAACGTCTGCGCCGCGCCGTGTTTGAGGGCGAGGTGAAAACCATGCCGTCGCTGTTGCTGCGCTCTGCATTTGCCGACGCAATCACGTTGGTTGATCCGGCGGGCAATCACAAACTGGCCGCTGGCCGTTCAACGGGCCGAATTGACCCCGTGGCGGCAACGGTTCTGGCCGTCGCGCAAGGCGTCCGTATGCGCCGCGCACCCACACAAACAAAAGGGAGATTGGCATGGGGCTGACACAAACGGCATCGCGCCTGATTAAGAAACACGGACAAGCGGCAACACTGCTGCGGCCCTTGCCGCCTATAGACGATGGTTTCGGTATGGTTCCAAACCCGGACCCGCCAACGCCATTTCCCTGCACGGCGTTCGTCGCCACGTTCACTGTGAATGAGGAATTTATTGCCGCTGGCCTGATGGACGTGGGCGATCAACGGGTTCTGGTTTCGGTCGAAGGTCTGACGATCACGCCGGAAACAACTGACAAAATCAAGATCGGCACAAGTGATCTGGGCATTATTCGGGTGGTTCCACACGCCCCCGGCGGGACGCTGTTTTTCTATGAAATTCAGGGGCGTGATTATGTCTAAGCGCAAGGAACATATCCGCCATTCCAAGGCGGTCACACGCGGCCCCCGGTGGCGGGCTTTGCGGATGCAGGCACTTGAGCGTGACGGCTGGGCTTGCGTCCAGTGTGGCACCCACAAGCGGCTTGAGTGTGACCACGTTCAACCCGTCCGAACGCATCCCGAACTCGCTTACAGCCTAAGCAATTTACAAATTCTGTGCGGTGCCTGTCACACGCGCAAAACCCGAATTGAGGTAGGGCACAAGCCCCTGACCCCAAAGCGCCAACAATGGCGCGACCTCCTGTCGAGCATGAAAGGAAAAACCAATGCTGACATCTAAAAAGCTGGAACTGCGACGTTCCGAAATCCGCCAAAACCTTGCCGAACTGGCGAACATTGAAACCCCGTCTGCGGATGAAACCCGCAAGATGGGCGAACTTGATCAAGAGTATCGCGCCAAAGAAGTGCAATATCGGGCGGCGCTTGTCTCTGAGGATGAGCAACGCAAAGAGGCCGGGGCCGAACTCGAAACCCGTTCTGAGACGGAATGGAACGATCTTGTCGCAAACTTTGAAATGCGCCAAGTCGCTTTAAGCCTTGATGAGGGCCGCGCCCTTGACGGTCAAACGGCTGAAATTGTCACCGAATTGCGCAGCCAAGGCGGCTATCGCGGCATCCCCGTGCCATATGCGGCCCTTGAAACACGAGCTGGTGATACCGTGGCCGCTGGCACCCCTGATCCAGTCGCAACCCGTCCGCTGATCGAGCGTCTTTTCCCCGCGTCTGTCGCGGCGCAGATGGGCGTCCAGATGATCAATATCGGGACAGGTGGGCAAGAAACGCCTGTGACTACATCGGCGATCACTGCGGGCTGGCAGGCAACGGAAACGGGCAACGTGCCGGGGCCGAGCGCTTATACAACGCTGGACCGCCCTTTGAAGCCTGACAACACGCTGGGCATTCAAATGCGGATCACGCGCAAGACGTTGCTGCAAAGCGGCTCTGCACTTGAGCAAGCCATTCGCCGCGACATGAACGGCGCGATGCAACAGGAAATGGACCGCGCCATTTTCAACGGGTCTGGGGCCAGCGGTGAACCGACTGGCGTATTCACCGGCGCGGCGGCTTGGGGCATTACAGAAACCGATCTGAGCGCCGCTGCAACATGGGCGGCGATCCGTGCTGAGGTTGTTGCGTTTATGACGGCCAACGCGGCCACGGGACCAAACGCGGTGCGCTTGCTGATCCGTCCTGAGGTGTGGGACACGATGGACGGCGCTTATATCACTGGCACGGCTGTCACTGAATGGGACCGTCTCAAGGCGGCTGTGGGTAGCATTTCTATGTCGCACAACGCCTTGCCTGACCCCGCGTTGCCCGCTGGTGGCGTTGGCGGCGATCCGCTGGAAAGCAAAGCCTTGCTGACCACATCGGCGGGCGGTGTTGCGCCTGTGTTCGTGGGCCTCTGGGGTGCTGTGGATCTGATCCGCGATCCTTACAGCGATGCACAATCCGGTGGGTTGCGCCTGACGGCGTTGTCCACGATGGACACGACCATTTCCCGCGCGGTCCAAACCCGCGTTCTGACAGGCATCCAATAAGATGCTCTGGGGCGGTTCCAAAGGCGGGCTTGAAGTCCGCACCTCTGCGGACGGGTCAACCGTCCTCAGGGGCCGCTTTCCCTATGCAATCCCGACTGTCCTTAGCGATGGTCGGGAAAAGCGCAGGGAAGTATTTGAGGCGCGGGCGTTTGGCGCGTCCGTTGCCGATGGTGGCGACATTCACTTGCTGGTGCATCACGATATGAACAAGCCTCTCGCATCCCGTGGGGCGGGCTCCTTGACCCTTGAGGATACCGACGAGGCGCTGACATTTGAGGCCACACTTGCGCCTGAAATGCGGTCTGTCGGGTATGTGCAAGACTTTCTTGGCACCTTGGCGGCGGGTTTGGTGGGCGGTATTTCCCCCGGCTTTCGCGTCCGCCAGGGCGGTGACATGGTGACGCGATCCAGCGGCGGCATTATGCGCGTTGTGCGATCTGCTGACCTGATCGAGATTAGCGCGGTGACAAAACCCGCGTATCCGGCGGCGCAGATCGAGGCCCGCAACTGGACGCCTGACCATGCCGTAAAACCCCGCACAAACGCGGCACAACGGTGGAGGGCATAACATGACAGACTTATTGCAAGAGACTGAGGAAACCCCAGCAAGCTATCCGGCAAGCCCGGCTGGAATGTCGGACCCTGCAACATGGATTGATGCGGCGATCATTTGGGAACGGATCGAGGCTTACACCCGCACACGTTACACGGCCCGCGAGGTGGTTTGGACTGTCGAGGGGCGCGAGGGTGAAAGCTGGAAACCCCCGCTGACCCCTTTGGCATCCCATACGGCTGAAAAATGGGAAAGCGGCGGCTGGGTGGCCGTCACCTTGCCAGACGGGCCCGTTGGTCTGTGCCTGCCCTCTGATAGCGTGTTCAAGGTCACTGCGCAGGTAGGCGACGGCACACCCCCGGCGGCGGTCACTGAGGCGTTCCGGCGCCTTGCTGAATACATGGCGGACGATACCGATCGGGCGGGCGTGTCCAGCTACAGCGTGAACATGGGCGGGGCCATTCAAGAAAGTTATCAGCGCAATGCGGCACACGCGGCCCGTGCGCTTCAAAATAGCGGGGCGGCTGACATGCTGCGCCCATATCGGAGGCAGAAATAATGTGGCCATTCAAAAGCAAAACTGAAACGCGGGCGGCATCCGGCGCAGGATACACGGCGCAGATGATCCAAGCGCGAACGGCCTACATCACTGGCACAAGCGGGCGGGCTGAATTGACGGCAACCGTGCAGGGGGCAGTGACCTTGTGGGAAAACGGCCTGTCTGTCGCTGACGTGGACGGCACGGACCTTTTGACGCGGCGGGCGCTGGCAATCGCGGGGCGTATGTTGGCGCTGCGTGGTGAGGCTATTTTTTACATCACTGACGACATGCTTATTCCCGTGTCAGCTTGGGATTTGTCCACACGGCTTTCCCGTCCAACGGCTTACCGACTGACCTTGCCCGATATTGGCGGGGGCAAGTCTATCACGGCCCTTGCGGGCGAGGTGCTGCACTTTCGGATCGGGGCGGACGCAGTCCAGCCTTGGTATGGCACTGCGCCCTTGAAGCGGTCCAGCCTGTCCGCTGATCTGTTGGAAATTGTCGAGCGGGCGCTTGTCGAGGTCTATGGTGACGCGCCTTTGGGATCGTCTATTGTGCCAATGCCTGAGACACCGGAAACCGACCTTGCGGACATTGCACGGGGGTTCCGTGGATCACGGGGCAAGGTGCTGGTGCGGGAATCGGTGCAGGTTCAAGCGGCTGGTGGACCCGCCCCGGCGCAGGACTGGCGGGCAAACGATCTGACACCCGACCTTTCCAAAGCATTGCTGGACAAGACGCTGGATCAAGCCCGCGACCAGATTAACGGCGCTTTCGGTATCTTGCCCGGTTTGAACAACAAAGCGACCACGGGGCCGATGGTGAGGGAAGCGCAACGCCACCTTGCAAGCTGGACCTTACAGCCAATGGCTGAGGGCATGGCAGAGGAAGCCACGGACAAGCTGGGCAGCGCGGTCACACTGGACGTTATGCGGCCCCTACAGGCGTTTGACAGTGGTGGGCGTGCACGAACAGTCACGGCGCTTGTGAAGGCACTGGCAGAGGCCAAGGCGGCGGGCGTTGATCCGGCAATGGCGCTGCATCTTGTGGACTGGAAGGAATAAGCCATGAATGAACAAGATCGGCATGAACTAATAGAGCGTCACAAACGAGAGTTTTCGCACGTCCACATCATCAGGTTTTTTCATGCGGCGGTGGCAATCGAGTATGCGGGGCCAATGACTGACGAAGAGCAGGCATTTTCGGATGCGGCTGTTGAAAAATTAGGCGATTTTATTTGGTTTCATGGGGGGCTATCAGGGCGAAAAGTTGGCGATTTATTATTGCCAGCTAGTGAAACAGGCAGCGATCCACGCGGGCAGAATACGGCAACGCCTGACCGCACAACACACGTATATATGTCTCAAAATCAAAAAGAGGCCAGTAAGTTTGCCAGATGGGCCGAAGGTGACTTGTATAGCATTGATCCTATTGGCGTCATTGAAATTGACCCCACATGGTTGCGGCTTGCGATGGTTATGTGTGTCCGAGGTGGCGGCTTATTATGGCAACCAAAAAACCACCACCTCGCTTGCGATCATTGGCGCTGTGATCGTGCGGAGGTTGTCGGCATCGAATAGCGTTTGCAGTCGCTGGCCTATTCTACTTTTGTGCTATTCACCCAGTTGGTTATGTGAACGTCTAATTCTCTGAGAATTTCTTCCGCTTTCTCTTTATCGCCTTGAGTGACTAAATGATCCATTGCGATATGGAGGCCCCGTTTCATATCTTTTACGGCATCATATGCCGCTCGATTTGCTTTTTTCGTGGTCAACTTGTTTTTCCTTTTTGCAATCGAACACCTGCACCGCCACCGTTTTCTGCTAAGAATTCGACACCTGCGGCCTCAAGGGCTTCGGCCATTCTAGCAATAGCGGTCTGCGAGACTATACGCCGTTCTTTTTCATAATCTACAATTGTTGAAAGTCCAAAACCCGCTTCTTCGGCCAGTTTTGGTTGCGTCCAATTTATGAGGGCTCGGGCCGCTCTGCATTGTGAAGGTGTCATATTATCAACATTTTCTGTTGACGCTTGAGTGGCGTCTGATTATCAACATAAAGTATTGATAACACAAACGAGGATCAAAACAATGACAAAGAATAACGCCGCTTTGGCGACCGATAGCACTTTGCTTAAGACAAGCCACCACTATAAATTCGGCACGTTCAACGAGCGCCTTGAGCATTTGTGTATGCTGTTTGAAATCGCCCCGCCTGAAATCGTTTTTGAGGACGGCGAACCGACCCTGACCGACCCTTTTATGGAATGGATCAAGGCAAACGAGGTCAATATGGATTGGCTATTTGCAGGTAGCCCGTGTGCCATGTTGCGTGAGTGGAATAAGGCGCGGGGGCAGGAACGCCGGATGCTTGACATCAATTCACAGCTTGAACCGGAGGTGCAGCAAGCCTTGCTGGCGCTGTTGAAGGCTGTGGTGGATCATAATTTGCCAATAGAAGAATCATTGGCTGTATTTGACGGGGTGGTCAAAGAGTTTAGGGCGGCAAAGGTGGCATAATATCAAACCGTGGGTGTTGACACGGTTCTGAAAGCGTGGAATATTCCACGCAACGGAGATATTACCATGAGCCTAGGCATCCTTGAAATTACATTTACCCCGTCAGAGGTCGAAAAGATCACTGGTGTAAGCACTGCAAAACAGCGTGACTTACGGCGTCATGGCTTTCTGCCTGAGGTCGAAGGTCACGCTCGTTTCAACGTCTATGAAATGGCCGAATTGCTGTTTGTGCAAAAAATGTCGGCGCGGGGTGTTGGACCTAAACATGCGTTTGAGGTTTCGGAAATATGTGCCACGGGGATCGTATGGAATGCTCTGGGCATGATCGAGGCTTACAAAGGCGATCACCTGACGCTCATTGAGCGTGATATCGTGCCAAATGTCGTTTGGGGCAAAGAAGAGGAAGCAATGGTTGAGCAAATGGCACTTGCCGCTGCCAACTATGGGAGAACTCCTGAATCAATTCGGAAGGGACTAACAAAGCAAGGCGCTGAATATCAGCAACAAGCTGGGTTTCTTCAACGCTATATCTCGCACCAATATCGCGGCGGCGTTCGTCCTGCGCCGTTTTTTATCTGGTGGGCCGATAACTCCGAAACTTGGGCTGAAAACCTGCAAGACGCATTCGACGATGTTCCTGACGCCGATCCGAAGCGCACTGGTCCTGTCATTGTTTTGAGCCTTGAAAGTCTTGGCCGCGAGTTGTTGGAAGCTGCAAAACAACCATTCTTTGAAATCAGGGTGAGCCGCAACTAATGCAAAACATGCGCGTGCCACTCAAAACAATCGAAGAGGCAGCATCTGAATTGAATGTGCCAAGAGCCTCTCTGCGTTCTGCTGCGGAGAGCCTTGGCCTTTTGATCTACATGGGCCGTGCAGTTCGTATTGACCCAAACAATTATGAGGAGCTTATCCAAGGATGCCAAGGAAACCCGCAGGCGCGCGCCTCTATCTTAGAAAAGACACCGGCGTCTTCATCATCAGAGACACAAACCACCCAGACAAATCAACGGGTTCAGGCGACCGTCGCCAAGCTGAAAAAATGCTCGCAACTTACATCGCAAGTAAAGGGGTTGTCACCGGCACCCGTAGCCCGGATCGGTTCAAAGTGAGTGAGTGCCTTTCGATCTATGGCAATGAACACGCTGTAAATGTTTCTGCACCTGAGCGCATTGGTTACGCTATCGAAGCGCTTGCCGTTTTTTGGGGCGAATTGACCATTGCAGATGTGAAGGGCGAGACGTGCCGCCGCTATGCAAAGAGCCGTGTTCGTCGTTTCAAAGACGGCACCGTCCAGCCGATCACAAACGGGACCATCCGCCGCGAGTTAAACGTGCTGCAAGCTGCAATGAAATATTGCCACAAAGAGGGCTACGTCACTGCACCGTCAATCGTGACAATGCCAGAAGCGCCGGAAAACCGTGATCGTTGGTTAACACGCGACGAAGCTGCACGCCTTATTTGGGCCGCGTATCGCTCGAGTAAGGGCAAGCACTTGGCGCGCTTTATTCTCATTGCCCTTTATACAGGCACCCGCAAAACGGCGATCTTAAATTTGGGATTTATGCGTAACACGTCCGGCGGCTGGATCGACACAGAACAGGGCGTAATTTATCGCCGTGGCACCGAAGAGCGCGTGACCAAGAAAAAGCGCAAACCCATGAAGCTGACGCGGAAACTGCTGGCCCATTGCAAACGCTGGGAGCGCATGGATGGCGTGTGGGCCGTTCAAATTAATGGGCAAAGGGTAGGGGACATTAAGACCGCTTACAGTGCCGCTTGTGAACGCGCTGACCTAGATGACGTTACACCTCACACCCTCAAGCACACCGCGATTACATGGGCGATGCAAAAGGGCCTGAGAATTGAAGATGCTGCTGAGTATTTCGACACGAGCGCCGAAACAATCCGGCGCGTCTACTACCACCATAGCCCAGATTATCAGGACAACGCTGTTGCAATCCTGAATGCGAAACTGTGAGGCCGCACAGATTGAAACGAAACGAAGTAACTTGAACCGTGAACAAACAAAGGGAATAACGCGAATGAACACCGAACACCATCACCAGCAAAGCCCTCCGAAGGCAG
>TARA_R110002051_G_scaffold324568_1_pt1 | contig 10490 bp, 10 predicted proteins | sample TARA_R110002051 | Tara Oceans TARA_R110002051 (sample SAMEA4397023) | marine metagenome | biome: Polar Biome; feature: [MES] marine water layer (ENVO:01000295) within the mesopelagic zone...; material: water (ENVO:00002006), including particulate matter (ENVO:01000060) such... | reverse complement strand
TTTTGATTGGAGATTTGGAACTTGGAACTTGGAACTTGGAACTTGATACTTATTGATTCGCAATTTCGCGTAAGCGTAAGACTACAACATCTCGTAAAGCTTAATACACTCCATAGCTTCCTTAACATCATGCACACGTAAAATGGAGCTTCCTTTCTGTAGGGCAATCATATGTAAGGCCGTGGTGCCGTTAAGCGCTTCTTGTGGATCAGTACCCAAAGTTTTATAAATCATTGATTTTCTAGAAAGACCAACTAAAACTGGTACTTCACAAATCCCTAACAGTTCTAATTTGCTTAAAAGTTCAAAATTTTGTTCGATGGTTTTAGCAAAGCCAAAGCCTGGGTCAATTATCAGATCGTTTATTTTATGTGCTCGAGCTTGCGCCAATTGTTTACTGAAAAATTGTAGTACCGCTTGAGTTACATCCTTATAATCTGTTAGCGTATTCATCGTTTGAGGTGTACCTCTCATATGCATCATGATATAAGGAACTTGTAAAGCCCCTACCGTTTCGAGCATGGAGGTATCTAACACACCCCCACTAATATCATTGATAATCATCCCTCCTGCTTGGATAGCCTTTTTGGCAACGCTTGCGCGAAAGGTATCTATACTTAATCGGATTGCTGGGAAGCTTTGAACCAATAGCTTCACCATTGGTATTAAACGCTCCAATTCTACAGCCTCAGAAACTGGCTCGGCATTTGGTCTTGAACTATAGGCACCCACATCAATAAAGCTAGCACCATCGTTCAACATTTGTTCTACTTGGCTTAACACCAAATCTGGTGTATTATACTGCCCACCATCAAAAAATGAATCCGGAGTGAGGTTCAAAATACCCATCACTTTAGGTTTTTGTAAATCAATCAAGCTTCCTTGGCAATTGATGGTCATCTTGTGTAGTTTATGTTGGAATACATTGAAAAATAAGGTGTTCATCACAAACTTACAACCTCATTTTTTATATTAACTATTTTAAGCGAAATTTACATAAATTCTAAGATACCCTATGAAGGATACAGCGGCCCAATACGATGCAGTGATCACTCGCTGCAGATCCCTGTTTATCAATAAAATGAAAGATTACGGAAGTGCTTGGCGCATTTTACGACTGCCAAGTCTTACTGATCAAATCTTTATAAAGGCGCAACGCATAAGAGGTTTGCAACAAAATGCTGAACGCAAAGTTGATGAAGGACAAGCTTCAGAATTTATTGGCATTATTAATTACAGTGCAATGGCCCTCGTTCAATTAGAGCGAGGAGTGGCTGAACAACCAGATCTCGATCTCGATGAGGCTATCAAGGTTTACGATGAACAAATTGCTACCACTCGTACCTTAATGCTTGCCAAAAATCACGACTATGGAGAAGCATGGCGCGAAATGCGTGTGAGTTCGCTCACCGACCTAATCCTTCAAAAACTATTACGCGTAAAACAAATAGAAGATAATAAAGGCAAGACCTTAGTTTCTGAGGGAATTGATGCCAACTATCAAGACATGATCAACTATGCTGTATTTGCATTGATCTTATTAGACGAATAATCATAAAAGTTAGGCGCTATCGCCAGTTCATACTATGAAGATACTTATTTCAATTGCACGATTTTTAGTAGGGGCCCTATTCATTTTTAGCGGTTTTATCAAATTAAATGATCCTGTGGGATTCAGTTATAAGCTGCAAGATTATTTTAGTCCTGAGGTATTGGATTTAGAATTTTTATCTCCTTATGCTCTACTTATTGCGATAATCTTAGTGATTGTAGAAGTACTACTAGGCGTAGCTTTATTGTTAGGTTATGCACGTAAATGGACCTTATGGTTATTGCTGGTCATGATTGTATTCTTTACATTCTTAACCTTTTATTCTGCATATTTCAATAAGGTAACCGACTGTGGATGTTTTGGAGATGCGATTCCATTAGTTCCTTGGGAATCCTTTATCAAAGACGTTATACTCTTGGTTTTGATCCTTTTCTTAATGTTTGGAAAGAACTATATCACGCCGCTCTTTTCTAAAATGATCAGAAGTATTATTGTTTTTGCTGCTTTTATTGCATGTATGCTGTTTGGATATCATGTTCTTATGCACTTGCCTTGGTTGGATTTCAGAGCTTATAATGTAGGCTCTAATATCACCGATAACATGACAGTTCCTGAAGGAGCGCCAGAAGCAGTTTTCGAATATAATTGGCGTTTTGAAGTAGATGGTGAAGAAAAAATTATCACCACTTCGGGAGGATATCCTCAGGTTGAAGGTGGTAAATTCCTTGACTACGAAACAAAAATGATTTCAGAAGGTTATGAGCCTCCAGTGCATGATTTTACAATTGAACGCGGAGAACAAGATTATACCACGCAATTTCTAGAGACAGAAAATCTCATTGTAATTGTCGCTTACAATTTAGATAAGACCGAACGTGAAGGCTATGGAAATATTAAACGAGCTGTTGAGAAGGCATTGAAAGCTGGTTATAAAGTAATTGGACTTACGTCTTCAAGTGAAGAGGTGAATACCGCTTTCGCGAAAGCGTACAAACTCCCATTTGACTTTTACTTTACAGATGAGACCGCATTGAAAACTATTGTTCGTGCAAACCCAGGTATTGTAAGTTTAAATAGGGGAACTATATTACAGAAGCTTCACTATAATGATGCTGAAGACCTGCGTTTAGAGACACTACCAACTGCTAACCCGAATTTGGATTTAAATTTAAAGTACACATTGGATAGTATTGCTGTGTTGGATCAAAAATATCGCCAACTAATGCACCTTCCTGATGGGGAGGAGCGCAAAGCTTTGGGAGAGAAACTAGGCTTAGGTACTGAAGATTATTCAGGAGATTTGTGGACGCGCCAAATCGCTATTGACACGAGTAATCTGCATATGATTGAACGTATTTTTAAAACAAAAGGCTACCCAGGGAAAACAATGGTTGGCACACCCACTAATACCGCAGCTTGGTATGTGATTCAGCATTCTAACAAGATTGGTGAATATTTGCCCCTTATAAAAGAAGCAGGAAAAGCAGACGAATTACCCTTCCGTTTGGTGGCAATGATGGAGGATCGTTACCTTATGGAGCAAGGTAAAATGCAGATCTATGGTACTCAGGGGATGACGTATAATAATACTCCCGATATGATCTGGCCTATTGAAGATCATGAAAATGTGAATCGGCGAAGAGAAGAAGCAGGTTTTAAGCAGACCATTGAGCAATATGGAAAAGATCTCTTTGGAGATGATTTTGAATATGAAGTGCTGACTTTAGAACAGGCTGAAAAGCGCCGACTTGCCTCTATACCCAATAATTAATGATTGGATTCTTGCTTAAAAAAATGGGCTATGCGCTACTCACTTTATTTGGGGTAGTCACTGTTATTTTTTTATTGCTCAATTGGCTACCTGATGATGCGGCTAAAATGATGCTTGGTGAGAACCAAAACGAGGAAATGCTTGCCAATGTGCGTAAGAAATACGGTTTTGATCAGTCGTTAACTACACAGTACCGTTATTATCTCAATGACCTATCCCCTATTTCTTTGCATAGCAAGAACGCCGAGAATTTCACATATCTAAGCCCTGGGAAATATAAAGAGCTTACCCTTTTTGGTGGATCAACATGGACGCTTGTCCTAAAGCGGCCTTATTTGCGAGAGAGTTTTCAAAAGACTGGAAAGCCCGTTTCTGCTGTTATTGCTGAAACCCTTCCCAATACTATTGTGCTTGCTGTAAGTGCGATCACTATTGCGATAATTTTGGGTATTTTCTTTGGAATTATTTCAGCCCAATACCGAGATACATGGATTGATAGAAGTATTCAGGTGATTAGTACCTTTGGGATGAGTGTTCCCAGTTTTTTTAGTGCTATACTATTTGCTTGGTTATTTGGATTCGTATTACATAGATATACCAACCTCAATATGACAGGGAGTTTGTATGCAATGGATGATTTTGGCGAAGGCATTAGCATTCAATGGAAAAATTTGATACTACCAGCAATCGTTTTAGGTATTCGACCTTTGGCAGTTGTTATTCAACTCATGCGTAATTCATTGCTAGAAGTTTACAATCAAGAATATATTAGAACAGCCAAGGCTAAAGGTTTGTCTTCCATACAGATCATTAAAAAACACGCGCTTAAAAACGCCTTAAATCCTGTGGTTACTGCCGTTTCTGGCTGGTTTGCTTCCATGCTAGCAGGAGCTGTGTTTGTAGAGTATATTTTTGGATGGAATGGACTTGGAAAAGAGATTGTAGACGCTTTAAACACCAAGGACCTTCCTGTAATCACTGGTGCTGTTTTAATTATAGCTAGTCTTTTTATATTAATCAATATTTTTGTGGATGTAATGTATAGTTGGCTGGACCCAAAAGTGAAGATGGAGTAAATCTTAAGTTTCAAGTTTCAAGTTCCAAATCCCAAGTTCCAAATTCTAAGTTCCAAATTCCAAGTTCCAAGTTCCAAATCTCAAGTTCCAAATTCCAAATTCCAAATTACAATTTGTAATATTCAAACAAAAACACCCCTCTGCCCTTTGGGCATCTCCATTCAAAGGGAGAGACTACTTTATAATTCAATCAATTTGTAATTTCTTAATTTATATTACTTTCTTGTTCGCTCGTTGTTCCTGCCTCTTTTCAGTTCCTATATATCAAACGTTTTCGTTTATTAGGTATTGAATAGGTTGCAAGTATGCATTTGAAAACCGACTTTTGTGATGGATAGATGGCAGTGAGAAGATGATACCAACCACTAAATAAGCGCTCCGCTATTGCGGACGATAAATGATTATGAGAAAAAATATTGTAGCAGGAAATTGGAAAATGAATAATGATTTGGCGCAGACGCAAGATCTTATTGATGCATTAAAGAATAAAACAAATACTGGTTCTGCCGAAGTTATTATCGCGCCTACCTCTATTAATCTTCATGCTGCGGTTGAACGCCTTGGCGGAAGTGATATAAAAGTAGCAGCTCAAAATATGCATCAGGCTGAAAATGGAGCTTATACTGGAGAGATTTCGGCGAGCATGTTGAAAGGAGTTGGAGTTGAAACTGTGATCCTTGGACATAGTGAACGCCGCGCTTATTTTCACGAAAGTGATAGTCTACTAGCTCAAAAAGTAGATACTGCCCTTAAACACGGTATTCGAGTAATCTTTTGTTTCGGTGAAGAATTGGAAGACCGATCGGCTGGCAAACATTTTGAAGTAGTAGAGAAACAATTGAAAAATGGACTTTTTCATATTTCAAACGATCAATGGCCATCTATCGTATTGGCTTATGAGCCTGTTTGGGCAATTGGAACAGGCGAAACGGCCTCTCCAGAGCAAGCTCAAGACATGCATGCGTTCATTCGTAAGACGGTAGCAAAAACAGCTACAGACACTATAGCAGCTGACCTTAGCATTTTATATGGAGGTTCAGTTAAGCCTGCAAACGCAAAAGAGATATTCTCTAAGCCTGACGTTGACGGCGGACTAATAGGTGGCGCGGCGCTTAAGGCAGACGATTTCTATGGAATTGTCAATGCTTTCTAAGTACTCGCACACATCATATAATTTAGGGTCGAAATCTTCGACCCTTTTTTTATGCCCTTAGCTCCCGTGCTTTTTTACTTATCTTTAGAAGACAAACAAAACATTCTCATGAAACGACTTTTACTCAGCCTTTCTACCCTTTTGCTCCTCAGTTCGTGCAGCGCTCAGACTTCTATTATTGCCACCAATCCCGATGGTTCTGTAACCTTATTTAACAATGGCAATTCCTCCCAAACGGTTACCGTTGCTCCCAACGGAAATCTAGGTATAGGCAAAGCTAATCCTACCGATAAGCTAGAGGTCAACGGACAAATTCACGCTAAATCTGTGAAAGTCGACTTACAGGAATGGGCAGACACTGTGTTCGAAGAAGATTATAATTTATTACGCTTACGCGAAATTGAAGCCTATATCAAGACATACGGGCATTTACCAGAAATCCCATCAACAGAAACCGTGATTGCCGAGGGTATTAATTTAGGCGACATGAATCGATTACTGCTTCAAAAAGTAGAAGAATTGACCTTGCATCTCATTGCAAAAGATAAAGAAATCACTAGCCTTCAAGAACAACTAATCGCGATGGATGCACGATTGCATAGACTAGAGACATCTTCAACAGTAGACAAGGAATGAAAAAGTCTATTTTTATCATCTTCATATTGGCCACCAGTTTAGGGGTAGCCCAAGAAGATCGTTTTTATATCCGAACGGTTTCTGAATCTATTGAAATTCCCGTAACAACGGTAGATTCTGTTGTTACTTATACAGGTTCCGATACAAGCTTAAAAAAACTCTTTTCTGAACACCGCGTTAAGGTATTCCGGAAGGGATTTAAATATGCAGAAAGAGATAAACTCAAACGTTCCTATTTTGTGATTGCTGAAAGTCGGCAATTCCAAAAAGCGCTACTTCAACAAAAGAAAGATGTGTTTGAATTTGCTGAAAGTATCGATGCAAAATCACTCAAAATTTTTGAACCAAACGATTATGGTCTCACGAGTACGACTGCTAAAACAACTGCTAGCGAGTCTTTCTTTCTAGATTATTATGATTTTCTAGGAGTGCCTCAAGCTTGGTACTATACTACTGGAAGTCGGGATATAATTGTTGGTGTTTCTGATGCTAAAGTCGATCCTCAGGATATTGAATTCAAAGGAAAAACTAAGATATTAAGAAGCAGTCGTGATGTAAAAGGACATGGAATGAGTGTTGCCGCAACTATAGCCGCTCAAGGCAATAATGGATACGGTATACCAGGCATTTGCTATGATTGCTCTATTTATACCACAACTTACGGTGATTTTAGGCAATTTGCACAGCTTCTTGAGATGTCCAGAGCCGGAGCCAAGGTAATTAACTGTAGTTGGGGTAGTCCGCAATATTACGACACTGCGCAAGAGGTCATAAATGAAATTAGAGATCTCGGTACTGTGATCGTTTCTGTACCTCACAACAGGAAGTTTAGTCAAACGGAAGGAGAAAAAATCTACTATCCAGGTGGCTATGAGCACGTCATTAGTGTTGGAGCTATCCAACACCGATATGAGGATCCAAAAGAATCATTAGCCATCGAGGAAAAGACAGGGAATTATTATGCTGAGAATGTAAAAAATACGGTTGCAAGAACTGGAAGGTTTAAAGGAAATGATCCAGAAGATGAGTTTATTTTATTTGCATCATCTACTTCAAATATGGATCGAACGGTAGATATTATGGCTCCGGGGAATTTTGTGTTTAGGTACGGCCGACTTGGAAAATTGGAGGAAGGAGAATCGCTTTACAATCAATTTTCTGCAACCTCCCCTGCGGCACCACTTGTAACAGGAAGCATTGGACTGATGTTTTCATTAAACCCCTGCCTTTCGGTTGATGAAGTGAATAGTATTATTAAACTATCTGCCACCAATATAGATTATATTTCAGGCAACCTTCCTTTTAAAGGAAATTATGGTGCTGGGGCTTTACATACAGGTAGAGCGGTAAAAATGGTGCACGATATGTTGGAGACTAATGAATATACTATGATTGAAAATCAAGATTTCACACGGTGGAACTTTTCATTAGACGCTGCCAAAAAAATAAAAATTCGCAATCAGCGATTCACAGATAGTAGCCGAGTCCATTTTACCGCTAAGCGAGAGATTTTAATTGAGAAAGAAACGGTATTTTTGCCGTCCGAAAAGGGATCGATATTTTTGGAAGTAAATCCAAAAGCTGAATACTCCTGTAAAGACTAAGAAAAATGACTCCTATCTATCTAGAATATACGTTTACGGTCACCCCAGTGCAGCCAGGCAGTGATATAATCATTGCACAATTAGGAGCTGTAGGGTTTGAAAGTTTCGTCGAAAATGAAACAGGAGTTGTAGCTTATATCCAAAAGGAAGAGGCATTTCCAGGGAAAACAGATGAATTAGAATATGACAGCCTTCTAGAAGATGTAGATATTATGACTTCAGATCTTTTTGAGGTGAGCTATACTGCTACAGAAATCGAGCAAGTCAATTGGAATGAAGAGTGGGAAAAGCATTTTGATCCTATTGAAGTTGATGGGCGTTGTGCGGTTCGAGCTCCATTTCACGAAAAAACAGATGTAGAATTTGATATTGTAATAGAACCAAAAATGTCATTTGGTACTGGACATCATGAAACGACACATATGATGATTAAGCATTTGCTTAAACTAGATGTTACAGGAAAGAAAACCTTAGATATGGGATCAGGAACTGGTGTTTTGGCTATTCTAGCTGAAATGCGCGGAGCAGGACCTGTAGATGCCATTGATATTGATAATTGGTGTTATTTAAATGCAATTGAAAATGCTGAACGCAACAACTGTAAAAAGTTAAGCGTTTATGAAGGAGACGCCTCTTTATTAGAAGGGCGTTCTTACGATCTTATTATTGCCAATATCAATAGAAATATACTTTTACAAGATATTCCAACCTATGCCAACTGCCTCAATAAGGACGGTATTTTGTTACTTAGTGGGTTTTACACAGAAGATCTAGCTACTATTTCTGAAAAGTGCAATGACAATAAACTATATTTTGTTGAAAATTTTGAACGCAACAATTGGATAGCTTGTAAGTTTGAAAAACGTGGATAATTTCTGATTTTTTTGTATTTTACTATTGATTAAAATCCTGCTATGAGTACCAAAGAAAAACATCAAGAAGACTTAGAGGTCTTAACTGAGGAGCAGAAACAGAACGAAATCGTTGTCTACAATGATGATGTCAATACTTTTGACCATGTCATCAATACATTAATTATTGCCTGTGATCACTCTGAAGAACAAGCACATCAATGTTCGCTAATTGTACATTACAAGGGCAAATGCACTGTGAAAACGGGCGATTACGATGATTTAAAGCCTAGATGTTCAAAATTACTGCAAGCTGGCATTAGTGCAGAGATTGTATAAATTTGCTACTATTATTGCTCTTTAACCACTCTGCTTAAATAATCTTGATTACCCTTTCGTACTTCGACGAGGTCTGTATGAACTTCTGTTAAGTTCAAGCTTAAAAAAAACCCATCCTTTATCTTAAATAATCCTGAAAATTAATTGCTACACCGTAGGGCTTTCGTTACTTTTGTCTCGCATTTTTAAGCACTCTTAAGAAACCGGACTATGAACTTACACGAATACCAAGGAAAAGAAATATTAAACAGTTTTGGCGTACGTATCCAACGTGGAATCGTAGCTAGCACTCCAGCTGAAGCAGTTGCAGCAGCTAAGAAATTAACCGAAGATACAGGAACTGGATGGCATGTGCTTAAAGCACAGGTACACGCCGGTGGTCGTGGAAAAGGTGGTGGTGTAAAACTGGCTAAGAGCCTTGAACAAGTTGAAGAAATTGCTGGACAAATTATTGGAATGAACTTAGTCACTCCACAAACCAGTGCTGAAGGTAAAAAAGTTCACCAAATTCTAGTAACAGAAGATGTATACTATCCTGGTGAAAGTGAGCCTGATGAATATTATATGTCTGTGCTTTTAAATCGTGCAACGGGTCGTAATATGATTATGTATTCTACTGAAGGTGGAATGGATATTGAAACTGTTGCTGAGGAAACTCCGCACCTTATCTTCCATGAAGAAATTGATCCTGCAACTGGACTTTTAGGTTTCCAAGCTCGTCGTATCGCTTTTAACCTTGGTTTGAGCGGTCAAGCATTTAAGGAAATGACAAAATTTGTACATGCTCTTTATACAGCATATTCAAAATCTGATAGTTCACTTTTTGAAATAAATCCAGTTTTAAAAACTAGTGATAATTTAATAATGGCGGTAGATGCTAAGGTATCTATAGACGATAATGCTCTATTCCGTCACAAGGATTACCTAGCAATGAGAGACATCCGTGAGGAAAACCCAATTGAAGTTGAAGCAGGTGAAATGGGCTTAAACTATGTAGATCTTGACGGAAACGTTGGATGTATGGTTAACGGTGCTGGACTTGCAATGGCTACAATGGATTTGATCAAGCAAGCTGGTGGAGAACCTGCCAATTTCCTTGACGTTGGAGGTACTGCAGATGCTGAGCGTGTAGAAGCTGCTTTCAAATTGATCTTAAAGGATCCTGCTGTAAAAGCAATCCTAGTAAATATTTTTGGAGGAATTGTTCGTTGTGACCGTGTGGCACAAGGAATTGTTGATGCATATAAAAATATGGGGAACATTGAAGTACCTATTATTGTTCGTCTCCAAGGAACTAATGCTGACATCGCAAAAGAACTTATTGACAACAGTGGATTAGACGTACAATCTGCGATCGAATTCCAAGAAGCTGCCGATAAGGTGCAAGCTGTTTTGGCATAAGTCCTTTTTACATTTTATAACAAAGTCCTTTCAACTTTTTAGTTGGAAGGACTTTTTGGTGATAGGCATTAGGCATTAGGCATTAGGCAAAAAACAAGTTCCAAGTT
>TARA_R110002051_G_scaffold4697_1_pt1 | contig 10492 bp, 8 predicted proteins | sample TARA_R110002051 | Tara Oceans TARA_R110002051 (sample SAMEA4397023) | marine metagenome | biome: Polar Biome; feature: [MES] marine water layer (ENVO:01000295) within the mesopelagic zone...; material: water (ENVO:00002006), including particulate matter (ENVO:01000060) such as...... | reverse complement strand
TTTTTACAAATACTTAATACTCAAAACTGATTAATTTTAGGAGAAATAATGCGTTATTCATTCATGGCAGTAGCAATCGCTAGCACTCTGGCATTAGCCGCTTGTAACCAAACGACTAGTAACAACGAGAGCGACAAGAGCGATACAACAAACGAAGCAGCCACCGCAGCGCCATCAAATGCCGCTGCTAGTGCCGACGCTAGTGCTAGCGCAAATGAAAGTGCATCGATGAATATTACCGGTGCTGGTGCTTCTTTTCCACAGCCTATCTATGCTAAGTGGTCAGATGCCTACAATAAAGCCACAGGTGGTCAGGTAAACTATCAGTCTATCGGCTCATCAGGCGGTATCAAACAAATCGTTGCAAAGACCGTAGATTTTGGCGCATCTGATGCACCCATGACACCAGAAGAATTAGAGGAAGCTGGTCTGATTCAGTTCCCAAGTGTCATCGGTGGCGTAGTACCTGTCGTTAATGTCGATGGTATCAAGCCTGGTCAGTTAAAGCTCGATGGTGAAACGCTTGCCGATATTTATCTTGGTAAAATCAGTAAATGGAACGACCCTGCCATCGTAGCTATGAATCCAGAGCTTAAATTGCCAGACGCTACCATTACCACGGTATTTCGCTCAGATGGTTCTGGTACGACCTTTAACTTCACTGACTATCTAGCAAAAGTATCAAGCGATTGGAAAGACAAGATTGGCGTCGATAAGACAGTCAAGTGGCCAACGTCGGCTACCGGTGCTGGTGGTAAAGGTAATGAAGGTGTGGCGAGCTATGTCACACGTATGAAAAACTCTATCGGCTATGTCGAATATGCTTATGCTAAGCAAAACGGCATGGCACACGTCGCCCTCAAAAATGCCGCAGGCAATGTCGTACAACCTTCTGCTGAAACCTTTGCTGCAGCAGGTGACATCGATTGGTCAAAACAAGAAGGCTTTTATAAAGTCATTACCAACTCTGAAACGGACCAAGCTTGGCCAATCGCCGCGGCGACTTTTATCTTAGTACATAAGCAGCCACAAGATGCCAAGCAAGTTGCTGGCGTATTAAAGTTCTTTGACTGGGCTTATACGCAAGGTGATGAGGACGCAATGGCGCTCGATTACGTGCCGTTTTCTGATACTGCCGTTGCTTTGTTTAAAGCAAAATGGAATGAGGTCGTTGATAGCAACGGTCAACCTGTCTATCGTCAAGATTAGATAAATTAAGACTTTTATTATTTAACCTACTCCCCAGTCCTAGAACAAGCGTATCAGATTATTGAGACTTTTATGGCAGATCTAAAACACCAACTGGCAAAACAAAAACGCTACGATGCTATTTTTGTCAATGCCACCAAAGCCTTTGCAATTTTGGTGCTGTTGTCGCTTGGTGGCATTCTTCTCTCATTAATCGTGGGCGCTTGGCCAAGTATTACGGAGTTTGGACTGGGGTTTTATACCAGCAATAACTGGGATACGGTGAACGATCAATACGGCGCGCTTGCGCCTATTTACGGTACGGTTATCACCTCCCTTATCGCGATCGGTATTGCGGTGCCAGTGAGTTTTGGTATTGCTATTTTTTTGACTGAACTGTGCCCCAATTTTTTGAAAAAGCCGTTGGGTATCGCAATTGAGCTACTGGCAGGTATCCCTTCTATTATTTATGGCATGTGGGGCTTGTTTGTGTTTGCGCCTTACTTTAGCGAAAACATTCAGCCATGGTTGATTGAAAATATCGGTCCTTTGCCTATTATCGGTCAAGTATTCACCGGCGCGCCGATGGGACTTGGCATGTTTACCGCCTCCTTAGTACTGGCCATTATGATTATTCCTTTTATTGCGGCCACCATGCGGGATGTTTTTTCTGTGGTGCCTGATTTATTAAAAGAATCCGCGTATGGCATGGGTGCTACGACGTGGGAGGTCATGTTCAAAATCATCTTACCTTATACCAAAGCGGGCGTGGTTGGTGGCGTAATTTTAGGGCTTGGACGCGCATTGGGTGAGACGATGGCGGTGACCTTTTTAATCGGTAATGCCTTTAATATCAGCCCAAGTCTGTTTACCTCTGGAGTGACGATTACCTCTGCACTCGCTAATGAATTTGCCGAAGCATCAAGTGAGTTACATTTGGCGTCGCTTCTGCATTTGGGCTTAATCCTGTTTGTTATTACTTTTATTGTATTGTCCATCTCTAAGCTGATGCTGATGCGTATTGACCAAAAAGCCGGTCATTAAGCAATCATTTCAAGCAATCGTTTTAAGCAACCACTTGACCCAATTCTTCGACCAACCAAGGACAAACGCCTAATGACTTTAGCGACTGTCACGACTGATATTGACCAAACCAGCCCGCCCGCTTTACGCTTTGAAGATCGCTATGACAAGCGCTTATATAACAAGCGCCGTCTTATCAATAGATTGGGGCTTGGTTTTGCCATCTCAGCCATCGCTTTTGGTTTGTTCTGGCTGACGTGGATTTTGATAACGCTTTTTGTTGAGGGTTTTCAAGGGTTAATTGAGATGCCAGTATTTATGGCAGATACACCGCCGCCCATGGGTGAAGGTGGTTTACGTAATGCTATTATTGGTTCAGCGATGATCGCATTGTCAGGCCTCGCGATTGGTACACCGATCGGAATGATGGCAGGTATCTATTTAGCAGAGTTCTCACAAGGCAGTCTATTAGGTAAAGTGACCCGCTTTTTAAATGATATCTTGCTATCGGCACCCTCTATCGTTATTGGTTTGTTTGTTTATGCATTGATGGTAAAAGGTCAAAGCTTCTCCGGCTGGGCTGGTGCATTCGCGCTTGCCTTGATTGTGATTCCAATCGTCGTGCGCACCACTGAGAGTATGCTAAATCTTGTACCAAACACTTTACGTGAAGCGGCTTATGCACTCGGCACGCCAAAATGGAAGCTAATAAGCACGGTCACGCTCAAAGCGGCTAAAGCAGGTCTGACCACAGGGGTACTGCTGGCATTTGCCCGTATCACTGGTGAGACCGCGCCGTTACTATTCACCGCATTAAACAATCAATACTTCAGTACCGATATGAGCCAGCCGATGGCAAACTTACCGAACACCATTTATCAGTTTGCCATGAGCCCTTATGACAACTGGCATGCGTTGGCATGGGCGGCGGCGTTGCTGATTACCGCAACGGTATTGGTGGTCAATATTCTCGCGCGCTTCATTGGTGGTAAAGACCACACAAGATAGCAGCTTATTAAAAACTGCCTATCTAAAAAAAGACTGAGTAGCCAATTTTGTAGCGCGCCTTTAACACCGATATTCAGCACCCGTATTGACAACATTCTAAAATAATTGGATAAGATGATGACAGACTTACTAGAAAGAAAAGCCGCTAAGCAAAAAATAGGTAAAAACAATATCAAAGATCGTTTACTAGGTCAGCCAACATCTACTAATAGCCAGAAAAAGCAGCCAGATAGCGCTCATCTGACTAAACAAACCATGGCAGATATGCCCGACAATATGCCTCCTGCTAAGATTGCCATTCGGGATTTAGATTTTTATTATGGTGATTTTAAAGCGTTAAAAAATATCAATATCGATATCCCAGAAAAGAATGTAACCGCTTTTATCGGTCCCTCAGGCTGTGGTAAATCAACGCTATTGCGCACGCTTAACCGTATGTATGACTTGTATCCTAACATGCATGCCGAAGGTCAAATCATCCTTGATGGCAGCAACATTCTGGCAAAAGAGATGGATGTCAATTTGCTACGTGCGCGTGTCGGTATGGTATTTCAAAAACCCACGCCGTTTCCCATGTCAATCTATGACAACGTAGCGTTTGGGGTACGTCTATATGAGAAGCTGAGCAAAGTAGAAATGGATGAGCGTGTCGAGTGGGCATTGAAAAAATCGGCGTTATGGCTCGAGGTCAAAGACAAACTTCGCGCGTCAGGGCTGTCATTATCTGGCGGTCAACAACAAAGGCTGTGTATCGCTCGCGGTGTGGCGACAAAACCTGAAGTTCTGTTATTAGATGAGCCAACCTCAGCACTTGACCCTATCTCAACCGGTGCAATTGAAGATTTGATTACGGATTTAAAAAATGACTATACGATTGCTATCGTGACGCACAATATGCAGCAGGCTGCTCGCATATCCGACTACACCGCTTATATGTATTTGGGTGACATGGTAGAGATGGGTGAAACCGATCAAATATTCACCAATCCCGCACAAAAAGCGACTGAAGATTATATTACCGGGCGTTATGGCTAAGTTGCTTTTATTTAGCGCGGTCATCTATAACCACCATCATTTTGGCAGTATCCTTATGACCAACACCAATACGACCAACACCGATACGATTAAGACCGATACGATTAAAGAGGTTACCATGCCAATCACTGAAAAGCATTTATCAAAGAGTTTTGATAATGATTTAAATGAAGTTGTTGAGCTGTTTATGCAAATGGGGCGTATGGCAGCAGAGCAAGTCATGATTGCAACCCGTGCTTTGATAGCAGCAGATGAGACAACTGCGAAACAAGTGATTGCTGATGATAATTTAATCAATCAATTAGAAATCAAAATCGATGAGCAAATCATTTTGCTGGTTGCCAAACGTCAGCCAACCGCCAATGACTTACGTCTGGTGATGGCACTCAGTAAAGGGATTGTCGACTTTGAGCGTGTGGGTGATGAGGCAGAAAAAATCGCCCGTATGGCGTGCCAGTTGATTGAGGATGGCGCATCCCCAAAAGGCTACTCAGAGGTTCAGCATTTATCCAATCAGGTGCGATTAATGCTACTCAATGCGCTTGAAGCGTTTGCACGTATGGATACGCAGCAGGCATTTTCAGTATTGCAAAGCGATACGGCGGTCGATGAAGAGTATCAGTCTGCCACGCGCTCATTGATGACTTATATCATGGAAGACAATCGTCATGTGTCCAAGGTGATTAATATCCTATGGGTATTGCGCGCATTAGAGCGTGTTGGCGATCATGCACGTAATATTGCGGAGCTGGTCATTTTTTGTGCCAGTGGCAAAGATGTGCGTCATACGGATTTTTTACGAGTAGAACAAATTGTCCAACAGACCACGGATGCAGGCTTGAGTAGACAACATTCTAAATAGTATTTTCTTTACTTCACATGATATAGTCAAAATATCCTAAAAACGCTACGGTACTGCGGGTATAAATTTTTTGTAGCCTCTGTCTGCGTAGGCACAGCAAGCAAGAAAAACTAATACCCGCAGTGCGTAATGTATCGATATTACTTTTCACTGACTATAGTCAGTTCAACCTAAAAGAGATAGGTTTTTAGCAAGGCGATACTGGTATAAATTTACGCATCAATCAACCATTCTTGCTGAGTGGCAAAGTCAATCTGCGCGGCTAGCCAATCATGGATACTTGGAAAACTGTCTTTGATAAACATATGCGCCCCGCTCACTTGTGAGCGCGTAACGTTAGAATCAGTCCACGTTTTGCCATTGGTATGCAAATTAAGCAAAAACGGTAATAGACGATCTACCACTTTTAGCAGCTGGGTTTCTTTGCTATTGCCAGTTTCTTGCTCTTCCCAAATCTCATTTAAATCTTTAATGCCATTACCACACTCGCTTTGTAAGCGCGCAATGCCCGCCCGCTCTTCAACGTGCGCATCAGTGCGTGTATCAGCATATAAAAAAGTATCACCAGCATCAATTTCGCCCAAATCATGCACCAGTGCCATCTTAAGCAATTTTTCATGATTGACGTCTAACTTAAACAATTCAGCGATTGACCAACATGCCATAGCTAAATGCCAAGAATGTTCGGCAGAGTTCTCTAAACGAGTGGTGCCTGTCACATAGCTACGTCGACTTACCCGTTTAAGAGCATCAAGCTCTAATAGGAAATGAGTGACATTATCTATATCAATGTTTGAGGCAAGCGTTGGGTCGGTCAGTGTTATAGGCGTGTTTAAGGACATGTTTCTCTCTGGTTGAACGCAATACAGCGCCTGTCTTATCAAGCGCTGTATCTACGAAAATAATTTACAATGATTGAGATAATAACGTTAAGCGTACGATATTTATCCTAACCCTTTTATTACATTAGCTATTTAATCAAATTACTAATGGTTTTAAACGCAGGGTCTTGACTACTGCGGCATAGCTCAAACAGAATGGTTTCAACCGTGGTAATCACCCCACCGGCACGGCGAATACGGCGAATCGCTTGCTTTTTATCGTAGGGAAAACGCGAGCCAACCGCATCACCAATAATAACCGGCTGCATACCATTATCAAGCAAATCAAGCGCCGTTTGTAGCACGCAGACATGCGCCTCTACACCGAATAATAAAACAATGCTTCGATTCTGCTGAGCAAGATGATTCCATGAATCATCATTGTCGCAGGCACTAAAGGTGACTTTTTCAAAACCTTTGGCATTATCGCCTTCTAATAACTCACAAATCTCAGGTAAGGTTTCGCCTAAGCCTTTTTTATACTGCTCATTGAGCATAATTGGAATATCAAGCGCTTGCAGTCCTTTAATCAAAGTCGTTATTTTTTTGATAATATTTTCATGGTCATAAATATGCGGGGTCAGACGTTCTTGGACGTCGATTATCATCGCTTGGGTATTTTCACGGTCAATACGGTAGGTACGATCAGTAATCATGGTGGACATAGCACACTCCTTGTACGGCTTATTTTATTATTAAAAGCTGTTATCATTTTATGGTTGATATTAGCATCGTTCAATCCTCTATCATTTAGTCATAGTTTGCTGAATGCGTCAATGGCGATAAGCGATAGTAACAACTTATGACCTTTTTATTTTATAAAACCACTATGATCCATAAATGCAAAAACCCCTAGCCATGATGACTAGGGGTTTTTATTAAAACAATTAATTATTTTAAAATCACTACAACATTACAGGCTTAAACACGCTCAATAATGGTCGCGATACCTTGACCAAGACCGATACACATGGTCGCTAGACCGATTTCAGTATCTGATTGCTCCATGGCATTAAGCAATGTCACCGTAATACGAGCACCAGAACAGCCTAGTGGATGACCTAAAGCAATCGCGCCGCCGTTGATGTTGACGATGTCTTGCTTGTCCGTCAAGTTCAAGGCTTTTAGTACTGATAAACCCTGCGCTGCAAATGCTTCGTTTAGCTCGATCGTTTGCATATCATCGATGCTCATGCCAGCACGTTTAAGTGCTTTTTGAGTCGCAGGTACAGGACCGTAGCCCATGATAGCTGCATCACAACCAGCAATTGCCATGCTACGAATACGAGCACGTGGCTTTAAACCCAGCTCTTTGGCTTTTTGTGCGCTCATGATTAGCATGGCTGATGCACCATCAGATAATGCAGATGAGGTCGCAGCCGTTACCGTACCGCCTACTGGATCAAAGGCTGGACGTAGCTTTTGCATTTGCTCCATCGTCGCATCAGGACGAATCACTTCATCAACGGTACATAGTTGCAGGCGACCCGCTTCGTCATGACCTTCGATACCGATGATTTCATTGTCAAAACGACCCTCTACCGTCGCAGCCCATGCACGGCGATGCGACTCAAGACCAAAGGCATCTTGCTCTTCGCGGCTGATGTTATTCATGCGACCAAGCATTTCAGCAGTCAAGCCCATCATGTTTGAAGCTTTTGCATAATGCTTTGACGCTTCAGGGTTAAGATCAACGCCATGCATCATACCGACGTGACCCATATGCTCAACACCACCGATGATGAACACATCACCTTGGTTGGTCATGATTTGGGCCGCCGCAGTATGTAGCGCCTGCATAGATGAGCCGCATAGACGATTGACAGTTTGACCGCCCGCTGTCTTTGGAATACCAGCCAGCAGACCGATGTTACGACCGATGTTTAAGCCTTGCTCTAGCGTCTGGTTGACACAGCCCCAGATAATGTCTTCAACATCACGTGGGTCAAAGTCATTACGCTCAACCAATGCACGGACCAATTCAGCAGATATACTATCAGCACGGACATGACGGAACATACCGTTTTTGGTTTTACCCATCGCTGAGCGTACGCCATCTACGATGACCACGTCTTTTGGACTTAAAATTGTCATACTATTTTCCTTTTCAATTTTTATTGTCAGTGTAGTCAGTTCATTTTAATGCTATTACTTAGTTAATCTCTCTTAAAGTACAATATGTACCTCTGCGCTCGATTTCTTTGTACTAGCCCTAAATGAAACCAACTATAATCGTACGTCTACTATTAAAGATTTGTTATTGAAGAACAGTGCCATTAAATATAGATAGCGCAATTACTCTCACTCTGAAACAGCAAACGCACGGCACTTCATCCTAGTCATGACTGCCCATTACGCCGTGGCGTAAAAGGTCTCGCCTGCTGCTGCCATATCGCGAATCTTTTGCGGTGCTTCATAAGCTTTGCCAAGGTGCGCATATTTTTCACACAATGCCAAGTAGTTATCTAGACCCATTTGGTCGATATAACGGCAAGGTCCACCGCGGAATGGCGGGAAGCCAACACCCATAATCATCGCCATATCCGCTTCTGACGGCGTGCTGACGATGTTGTCTTCTAGGCAGCGTACGGTCTCATTACAGAAAGCCAGCATAGTACGGTCGATGATGGCTTGATCTTCAAAGGTTTGCTTGTCGCTATCAGTCGTGGCTTTTAATAGCTCATAAGTCGCTTCATCAGCAACTTTCTTTGGCTTGCCACGCTTGTCAGTTTCGTACTTATAGAAACCAACGCCGTTTTTCTGACCTAAGCGTTTGTTTTCATATAAAAGCTCAATCGCGCCTTTATAATCAGGCTTCATACGGTCAGGGAAACCTTCTGCCATCACTTCTGCGCCGTGTACGCCGGTATCTAAACCAACCACGTCGATTAGATAAGCAGGACCCATTGGCCAGCCAAATTTTTCCATGACTTTATCGACATGAGCAAAATCAGCGCCTTGCTTAAGTAGCAAATCAAACGCGCCAAAGTATGGGAATAGCACACGGTTTACTAGGAAACCTGGGCAATCATTAACCACAACGGGTACTTTACCCATTTTAGTCGCCAAGGCGACCGTAGTAGAAATGGCTTCTTCAGAGGACTTTTCACCGCGGATGACTTCAACCAATGGCATACGGCTTACCGGGTTAAAGAAATGCATACCGACGAAGTTTTCTGGACGCTCAAGTGCTTCAGCTAAGAAAGTAATAGAGATGGTTGAGGTGTTTGAGGCTAAGATACAGTCATCTTTTACCAAGCCTTCAACTTCTTTTAGTACCGCGCGTTTCACGTTTGGATTTTCTACAACCGCTTCGATAACGATATCCGTTTCAGCAAAGTCGCCATAATTCAAAGTAGGACGGATACGGCTTAAGGTTTCGCCCATTTTAGTTGGGGTCATTTTGCCGCGATCGACCATTTTGCCAAGTAACTTGCTGGCTTCACCCATACCAAGGTCTAATTGCTCAGACTTGATGTCTTTCATAATGATTGGCAAGCCTTTGCTGGCTGCTTGATAAGCGATACCGCCGCCCATGATACCAGCGCCAAGTACCGCAGCTTCATTGATTTCATGTGCTTGTTTGCTGTGTTGCTTGGCTAATTTTTTAACCAACTGATCGCTTAAGAACAAACCAACCAAGCTCTCTGCTTGTGGGGTTTTAGCCGCTTTTGCAAAACCAGCCGCTTCTACTTCAATCGCTTTATCACGTGGTAAATTAACGTGTTTTTCGATCGCCGCGATAGCAAGCGCTGGTGCAGGGTACTGTTTAGGATTGGCTTTGGCAAAGATCATACCTTTGGCACTATTGAACGCCATTGCTTGCTCAAGCTGATTCAATTTGACAGGAACCAGCTTCTCTTCACGCTTCGCTTTCCAATCAAGCTCACCTGAGATACATTTTTTGACCAAGTCAATGGCAGCATCTTGCAAGTCATCAGCAGCAACAGTCGCATCAACCAAGCCTAGCTTTAAAGCATCAAGGGCCTTTTTAGGTGCGCCCGTTGCAATCAGCTCAAGCGCATTATCGATACCGATGACACGCGTACTACGGACCGTACCACCAAAACCTGGGAAAATACCAAGTTGGGTTTCTGGTAGACCGATGATCGCTTTGTCGCTCATGACACGATATTCACAAACCAACGTCATCTCACAACCACCGCCCATCGCTGCACCATTGATGGCAGCTACTTTCGGAAATGGCAAATCTTCAAAGCGATTAAAGGCGTCATTGATATTAATAACCCATTCTTTAATCTCTTCTTCTGATTGCTTAAAAGAAGCCACAAATTCTGTGATGTCCGCACCAGCGATAAACACGCCTTTGCTTGACGTCACAATTAAGCCCTTAACGTCATCTGCTTTTTCTAACGCATTAACGACTTCAGCAAACTGCTTATTGGTCTCAGTATCAAACTTGTTCACGCTCTCATTTTCGGCGTTGTATTGCATGTTGGCGATGCCATCCTCTAGCATTGTCACCGTAATGCGA
>TARA_R110002051_G_scaffold14832_8_pt1 | contig 10495 bp, 5 predicted proteins | sample TARA_R110002051 | Tara Oceans TARA_R110002051 (sample SAMEA4397023) | marine metagenome | biome: Polar Biome; feature: [MES] marine water layer (ENVO:01000295) within the mesopelagic zone...; material: water (ENVO:00002006), including particulate matter (ENVO:01000060) such as...... | reverse complement strand
GTCTTCCGCCGATGGTCAAGCGCATCTCCTCCGGCTCGCCCTTTGAAGCCCGCATCGGCTACTCCCGTGCCATAGTGGATGCGGACATGGTCTATGTCTCAGGCACGACCGGTTATGACTACGCGCGCATGACGATGCCTGACGACGTGGGCGACCAGACGCGAAACGCTCTGGCAACCATCGACAAAGCCCTGCAGGAGGCCGGCAGCCGCCTGAAGGACGTCCTTCGCGTCCGCTATTACATCACCGACATGAACGACTACGACGCGATCGTCGAGGTCCTCGGAGAGGCGTTTGCCGAAATCCGGCCGGCGGCCACGATGATCGTCTGCGGGCTGACGACGCCTGAGATGAAGGTCGAGATCGAGGTGACCGCCCGCATCGGAGCCGGAACGTCCTGAATCACAGAGGTCGACCTCCTCCGTGCGGAGGTTGAGTCGGCCAGTCAGAGGAACACACATACATGACCAAGTCTCTCTTCCTGCTTCCCGGCGACGGTATCGGCCCCGAGGCCATGGCCGAGGTCCGCAAGATCATCGCCCACATGAACAGCGCGATGGACGCCGGTTTCGTCACGGACGAGGGCCTGGTCGGCGGATGCGCCTACGATGCCCATGGCGCCGCGATTTCGGAAGCCGACATGGCCAAGGCCAAGGCCGCGGATGCAGTTCTCTTCGGTGCCGTTGGCGGACCGAAGTGGGATGAGGTCCCCTACGACGTGCGCCCTGAGGCCGGCCTTCTGCGGCTGCGCAAGGATCTGGAGCTGTTTGCCAACCTTCGTCCCGCCATCTGCTACCCGGCGCTCGCCTCCGCCTCGTCGCTGAAGCCTGAACTGGTCGAAGGCCTCGATATCCTGATCGTGCGCGAACTGACCGGCGGCGTCTATTTCGGCGAACCGAAGACGATCAGCGACCTCGGGAACGGCCAGAAGCGCGCCATCGACACCCAGGTCTACGACACCTACGAGATCGAGCGCATTTCCGCCGTGGCCTTCGAATTGGCCCGTACCCGCAGCAACCGCGTCTGCTCCATGGAAAAGCGCAACGTCATGAAGTCGGGCGTCCTCTGGAACCAGGTCGTGACGGAGACGCACAAGCGCTCCTATTCGGACGTCAAGCTCGAGCACATGCTGGCCGACGCCGGCGGCATGCAGCTGGTGCGCGCGCCAAAACAGTTCGACGTGATCGTCACGGACAACCTCTTCGGCGACATGCTGTCCGACGTTGCGGCCATGCTGACCGGTTCGCTCGGCATGCTGCCGTCCGCGTCGCTCGGTGCCCCCGATGCGATGACCGGCAAGCGCAAGGCCCTCTACGAACCGGTCCACGGCTCTGCGCCGGACATCGCCGGCCAGGGCGTCGCCAACCCGATCGCCATGGTCGCTTCCTTCGCCATGTGCCTGCGCTATTCCTTCAACATGGTTGCGGAAGCGGACCGCCTGGAGAAGGCCATCGCCAACGTCCTCGAACAGGGCATCCGCACCGGCGACATCATGGCCGAGGGCTGCCGCCAGGTCGGCACCGCCGAAATGGGCGATGCCATCCTGAAGGAATTTGCCAGCCTTTCCGCCTGAGGCTTCGAGCATGCAACCTGGCGTCCCGAAAAACGGGACGTCTCCTGAAGCTGGAGGCCCAGATACCCGCTCGTGGGGCGTGTGGCTGCGGTCTCAGCTTGACTCCGGATCAAAATCTTCTAAAGACCTCACCAAACGGGAAGCATCCTATGAACCGCCGCGAGTTTGACATCGCTGCAGATTTCCAGCCGGCACAGCGTGCCCGACTGAGCGATTGCTTTTCCGCATCCAACACAACCACGGCCAAAAAGACGACGAAAACCGTCTGACGTCTCTGGCCACCGCTCTCTCCCCGGTAAGGCCGGGGACCAGGAAACCGCGATGTTTTGCGGCTTTCCCCCTCACGGATCGAGGAGAGACAGAAAGAGAGCAAAGAGCATGGGTTTCAAGATTGCAGTCGTCGGCGCCACCGGCAATGTCGGCCGGGAAATGCTGAACATTCTCGCCGAGCGCGCCTTTCCCGCCGATGAAGTGGTTGCCCTGGCGTCCGCCCGTTCGCAGGGAACGGAAGTATCCTATGGCGACAAGACCCTGAAGGTCTCCAACCTCGAGAACTACGATTTCTCCGACACCGACATCTGCCTGATGTCGGCTGGCGGCACCATCTCGCAGAAGTGGTCGCCGAAGATTGGCGCGCAGGGCTGCGTCGTCATCGATAACTCATCCGCCTGGCGCTACGACCAGGAAGTTCCGCTGATCGTCCCGGAAGTCAATGCCGACGCCATCACCGGTTTCCGCAAGAAGAACATCATCGCCAACCCGAACTGCTCGACCGCGCAGCTCGTCGTTGCGCTGAAGCCGCTGCACGACTTCGCCAAGATCAAGCGCGTCGTCGTCTCGACCTACCAGTCGGTGTCCGGTGCCGGCAAGGAAGGCATGGACGAACTCTTCACCCAGACTCGCGCCGTCTTCGTCGCCGATCCAATTTCGTCGAAGAAGTTCACCAAGCGTATCGCCTTCAACGTCATCCCGCACATCGATAGCTTCATGGAAGACGGCTACACGAAGGAAGAGTGGAAGGTTCTGGCCGAGACCAAGAAGATGCTCGATCCGAAGATCCGCGTGACCTGCACCGCCGTTCGCGTGCCGGTGTTCATCGGCCATTCGGAATCGGTCAACATCGAGTTCGAGAACGAGATCACCGCCGACCAGGCGCGCGACATCCTGCGCGAAGCACCGGGCTGCCTCGTCATCGACAAGCATGAGGACGGCGGGTACATCACGCCGGTCGAATGCGCCGGCGAAGACGCGACCTATATCTCGCGTATCCGCGAGGACGCGACGGTCGAGAATGGCCTGAACATCTGGGTCGTCTCCGACAACCTGCGCAAGGGTGCGGCGCTGAATGCGATCCAGATCGCAGAGCTGCTCCTCAACCGCGGCCTGATCAAGCCCAAGAAGGCTGCCTGATCGGCTTTCGAGGTCATTCTGCCGGTGCATCTCGTCGATGCATCGGCAGTTGCCGTTTTGATCTCACGAATAATTCACCCGGGATCGGTTGAAGCGCTCACTGAGAACCCCATAAAGCTTCATTCAACGATTAACGGGCGACTGCCCAATGGAAGCGAAACAATTCATGAAGAATATTCTGCGTGCAGCCACGCTTGTTGCAGCCCTCGTCTCCACGGCCATGCCGGTCGCTGCAGCCCAATGCGGCAATGACAGCGCCGGTTTTGCCAACTGGGTGCAGGACTTCAAGCCGCAGGCGGTTGCAAGCGGCATCCATCCGCAAGCGGTCGAGCAGGCCTTCGCCAACGTCTCCTACAACCGCGACACGATCCGCGCCGATCGCGGCCAGCGCAGCTTCAAGCTCTCCTTCGACCAGTTCATGGAAAAGCGCGGCGGCCCGACAATCATCGCCCGCGGCAAGAAGATGAAGAACACCCACGCCCAGCTGTTGGCCGCGATCGAGCGCCGCTACGGGGTGCCGGCCGGACCGTTGATGGCAATCTGGGGCATGGAAACCGGCTTCGGCAGCTTTCTCGGCGATCAGCACACGCTGTCGTCAGTTGCCACACTGGCTTACGACTGCCGCCGCTCCGACTATTTCACCGAACAGCTCTATGCTGCCCTGACGCTCGTCCAGCGTGGCGATCTGAGCCCGGCAGCCCGCGGCGCCGCGCATGGTGAAATCGGTCAGACGCAGTTCCTGCCGGCCAATGTCGTCCGCTACGGCGTCGATGGCGATGGCGATGGCCACGTCGACCTCGTCGGCTCACGCGCCGATGCGCTGGCATCGACCGCCAACTTCCTTGTCGGCCACGGCTGGCAGCCAGGCGCGGGATACCAGCCGGGCGAGCCCAACCACGTGGCCATCCAGGGATGGAATGCGGCAACGGTCTATCAGCAGGCCATCGCCCATATCGGTGCGGAAATCGACGCGCGCTGAAGCGAAGCAATCAGGCGGCAGGTTCCGGATCTGCCGCCGGCATCGTATCCGACGGCCGGAAGAAATCTCCGCTCTTGCCGTCCATGACCCAGAGTTCGCCGCTCGAGATATCGAACCAGGCGCCATGCAGCTGCAGCGTCCCCTCGTCCTCCAGGGCGCGGACGTTGGGGAAGGTCCTCAGGTTGCTGATCGAATTCCGGATGGACACGCGCTCCAGCGCCGTCTGACGCTCCGATTGTGTCATCAGGTCATTGCTCTGGATCTGGTGTGCTGCCGGGCGAACCAGCCCCATCCACTTGCCGATGAAATCGCCGGGCGACAGCGGCTCCATGTTGGGATCCAGCGCCGCCTGGATGCCACCGCAGCGGCCGTGGCCCATGACGACGATGTTGCGGATCTTCAGCACCTGGACTGCATATTCCAGCGCTGCAGAGGTCGCATGATACTGGCCGTCCGGCTCGTAGGGCGGCACCATGTTGGCCACGTTACGAACCACGAAGAGCTCGCCGGGGCCGCAGTCGAAGATCGTCTCGGGTGCCGCCCGGGAATCGCAACAGGCCACGACCAGCGTGTGAGGCGTCTGTCCGGATTCCGCCAGATTCCGGTAGCGTTCACGCTCGGCGGTATAGCGGCCGCTCATGAACTCAAGGTACCCGTTTAGAAGGCGCTCTGGAAATTGCTGCATGGCTTTAGGATTATCCTGAGGTTGTCGTAAGATCAACGGTGGCTGGAGCTACCGTCGCACCCGCTGAAGCGGATGCACGAGGCGCCGCATGTGCACCATCGCCATTGGCGTCATCAGACTTTCGGAGTCCGTCTCCAGCGTGAGCTCGTCACTGCCCCGCTTGGCCGTCCTGGCCAGAATTTCATAGACACTGGCGGTCGCCAGTTGAAGCGCCCGCTCCTCGTCCACGCCCGACAGCAGCCGCGCCAGAAACAGGGCCGACATCAGATCGCCCAGACCGTTCGGCGGATTGTCGATCAGCCTGTGCTCCGCTAGCAGGGCGTGTTTCCCGCTCAGATAGAGATTGCCTGTCCCGCCGGCCATCATCGGCACGGCCGAGGTCACCAGCATCCGTGACGGCCCGAGCGCGAGAGCTGCCTCCATGATTGCCGTGTTGCTGTCGAGCGCGCTTCCGGCGAGCCAGGCGAGTTCGTAGCGGTTGGGGGTTGCCACGTTCGCCAGGGGCAGCAGTTCATCGCGAATCGCTTCGGCCGTGTCCTGCGGCACGTAGAGACCGCCGAGATCGCCGATCACCGGATCGCAGACATAGAGAAGATCGGCGTTGCGCTCCCGCAGGGATCGAACCAGCCGGGCGACTGCCCTCGGCTGACCGGCATTGCCGAAATAGCCCGTCAGGACGGCCTTGATTTCTCCGGCCCAGCGCGCCTGTATCAGGTCGTCGATGACCTTGTCGAAATCGTCTTCCGAAAATGTCAGGCGGGTTGAGGGACCATGGCCCGGATGCCAGGGGAGAACCACTGTCGGCAAGGCCCAGACGGGAAATCCCAGTGTCTCCAATGCGAACACGGCAGCGCGGTTTCCCACCGAACCGCGGACCACATGGCTGGAGATGACGATAACCGCGCCGGGATTTTCCATCTTCGCATTTCCGTTTCGGTCCGCTTGATCGTTTTTTCATGCTCGCTTGTCAATAACGCTGATCCATATGCGGTGTCGAAGCAGAGCCATCCGGATCCAAGGATCTTGCATAGGATTGCAGGTGGCAGCTGTTGACGGATCGCTGTTTGCAACAGCATGTTGGATCATCACGGAGAGAATGACATGGGCAGGCAAAACCCGAAACGGGAAAAGCAGATCGAAGCCGCGCGGAAGATCGCTGCGGAAGGGTCGCGGCCCTTCCTCGACCCATTCATCCTGTTCGGGCGGGCAAGCGGTGACGATATCGAGCGCTATACGCCCGATATGTTGGCAGCCTCGGCAACCCATGCGACAGATTGCCTGACGAACTGGACCAGGGTCCGACCGTCCATCACGCTTCAGGCCGTCGAAGGCGTCGAACCGGATGGCAAGGCCGCCTGGATTCTGACGGTGATCGACCGGAACATGCCATTCCTCTTCGATTCCGTGATGGGCGAGGTCACGGCCAGCCACCGCGACCTGTATCTGGCTGTCCATCCGATTCTGCTCCTGGAGCCGGGAGCCGAGCCGGTTCTGCGTTCCGGCGACAACCCCGGCAATCCTGCACACCACGTCAGTCTGATCCAGATCCACCTGCCCCCCCTTTCGGATGCGGACGCAGAGACGCTGATCGGCCGGATCCGCTACGTCCTGGAGCAGGTTCATCTGGCGATCACCGACTGGACACCGATGCTGGATCTCCTGCAGGGTGCCGCAGAACAGCTCCGTTCCTATTCCGCGAGCCGAAAGAAGGCCGATCGGGACGAGGCGCTTGCCTTCGTCGACTGGCTGCGCGACGACAATTTTACTTTCCTCGGGATGCGCGAATACGTCTATTCCGGCAAGGGTGCGACGGCGACGGTGGAACGTAGCAAGGGGCGCGGTCTCGGCATCCTCTCCGATCCCGACGTTCGGGTTCTGCGGCTGGGCAAGGATTCCGTCACCACCACGCCCGAGATCCTGGAATTCCTGGAGGGGCCGGACTTCCTCATCGTCACCAAGGCCAACGTCAAGTCCGTGGTCCACCGTCGCGCCTACATGGACTATGTCGGCATCAAGCGGTTCGGACCTGATGGCGAGGTGACCGGCGAGCTGCGCATCGTCGGGTTGTTCACGGCAACCGCCTACACCCACTCCGTGCGCGACATCCCTTTATTGCAGGCCAAGGCGCAGCGTGTCGAGGAACACTTCGACTTCGACCCGAACAGCCATTCCGGTCGAATGCTCGACAACGCGCTGGAATCCTATCCCCGGGATGATCTCTTCCAGATCGACGTGCCGACACTGGTGCGTTTCTGCGAGCAGATCATGGAGTTGAGCGAGCGGCCGCGGGTCCGGGTCCTGCCCCGCATCGATCACTTCGACCGTTTCGTTTCGGTCATCGTCTATGTCCCGCGCGAAGACTACAACTCGCTGGTGCGCGAGAAGGTGAGCGACCATCTCGCGCGCGTCTATGACGGGCATGTCTCGGCCTATTATCCGGCTTTCCCGGAAGGCGGCGTGGCGCGCGTCCACATCATCATCGGTCGCCGTGGCGGTCGCACGCCGCGGGTTCCCCAGGCAAAACTCGAGGAGGCGATCCGGCTGATCTCCACGCCCTGGGAGCAGCGCTTCGCGGCGCTGAGCGAAGAGGGAATGCGTCTCTCGGTCAACCAGGCCTTCCAGGAAGCCTTCACGCCGGAAGAGGCGCGTGCGGATCTTGGCCATCTCGCAGCCTGCGCCGCGGGCGACTCGATCCGGATCGCCTTCTACACCCGCGCGGGCGACGACCAGACGACGCTGCGGCTGAAGATCTTCCACCAGCCCGAACATCTGTCCCTGTCGCGCCGCGTGCCGCTTCTGGAGAATCTCGGCTTCCGCGTCGTCAGCGAGCAGACATTCGACATCGACGTCCGTGCCGACGACCACCTGAACCCCGTGGTCCTGCACGACATGGAACTTCAGCTGCGCAACCAGCCCTCCTTCGCTCTCGAACGGGACGCCCGGCGGCTTGAGGAGGCCTTTCTGGCCGCCTTCGGAGGACGGGCGGACAACGACTCCTTCAACCGTCTCGTCCTGCTGTCGGAACTGACGACACGGGAAGCAACGGTGCTGCGGGCCTATGCCCGCTATCTGCGGCAGGCCGGCATTGTCTATTCGCAGGCCCTGATCGCCGACACGCTCGCCAGATATCCTGCGATCACCGCCGGGATCTTCCGGCTGTTCTACGACAGCTTCGATCCATCCCTCGCCGAGAAGCCGCGGGCCAGGAAGCTGGCAAGCCATCATACGGCACTGGAAGAAGCCCTGGCCGGGGTTCCGAGCCTGGATGACGACAGGATTTTCCGCCGCTATATCAACGCCATCGATGCCACGGTACGGACCAATTACTTCCAGAGAGCCGAAGACGGTCAGCCCCGGGCGACGCTTGCCTTCAAGTTCGATCCCAAGCTGCTCGATGGCCTGCCGCAGCCGCGCCCCTTCCGCGAGATTTTCGTTTACGGGACCGAGGTGGAAGGTGTCCACCTGCGCTTTGGAAAGGTTGCCCGCGGCGGCCTGCGGTGGTCCGATCGGGGAGAGGACTACCGCACCGAGGTGCTGGGCCTGGTGAAGGCACAGCAGGTCAAGAACGCGGTGATCGTGCCGGTCGGCGCAAAAGGCGGCTTCGTTCCCAAGGCTCTGCCCCAGGGCGGCTCACGCGACCAGATCTTCACCGCGGGTCGAGAGGCCTACAAGACCTTCATCCGCACGCTTCTCTCCGTCACCGACAACATCGTCGGTGACGACGTGGTGGGACCCGAACAGACACTGCGCGTCGATGGCGACGATCCCTATTTCGTCGTGGCCGCCGACAAGGGCACGGCAACCTTCTCCGACACGGCCAATGGACTGGCGCAGGAAGCCGGCTTCTGGCTGGACGATGCATTCGCATCGGGCGGTTCGGCGGGCTACGACCACAAGAAGATGGGCATCACCGCCCGCGGCGCATGGGAAGCCGTCACCCGCCACTTCCGCGAGATGGACATCAACATCCAGACGACACCGTTCACGGTGGCCGGGATCGGCGACATGTCCGGCGACGTCTTCGGCAACGGCATGCTCCTGTCGCCGCACATCCGCCTGATCGCCGCCTTCGACCATCGCGACATCTTCATCGACCCCGATCCGGATATAAAACGCTCCTTTGCGGAGCGTCAGCGGATGTTCGAGCTGCCGCGTTCGAGCTGGCAGGACTATGATCGCTCCAGCCTCTCCGAAGGCGCGATGATCATTTCGCGCACGGAAAAATCGGTCAAGCTGACGCCGCAGGCGATGGTGGCGATCGGCATCGGCAAGCCTGTCGCGACGCCCTACGAAATCATGACCGCGATCCTGAAGAGCGAGGTGGATCTTCTCTGGTTCGGGGGCATCGGCACCTATATCAAGGCTGCCTTCGAGACGGATGCCGAGGTGGGCGACCGGGCAAATGATCCGATCCGTGTCGTTGCAACGGAAGTTCGCGCCAGGGTGATTGGCGAAGGCGCCAACCTGGGTGTCACCCAGAATGGCCGCATCGCCTACGCACTGTCGGGAGGGCGGATAAATTCCGACGCCATCGACAATTCCGCCGGCGTCAACTCCTCGGACGTCGAGGTCAACATCAAGATCGCCTTCAGCTCCGCCATGCGCAGCGGCCGCCTTACCCGCGAGAAACGCAACCAGATCCTGTCGGCGATGACGAGCGAAGTTGCCGATCTGGTGCTGCGCAACAACTACCTGCAGACGCTGGCCATATCGCTGGCGGAATGCAAGGGAACCGGCAATCGGGAAGAGCTGTCACGCCTGATGTCCGTTCTGGAAACCCAGGGCCATCTCAACCGCACGGTCGAGAGCCTGCCGAACGATATGGAACTGGCGGAGCGCTATCAGGCTGGCAAGCCGCTGACCCGTCCGGAGATCGGCGTGCTGCTCTCCTACGCCAAGATTACCCTGTTCGACGATCTGCTGGACAGCACCCTGCCGGATGAGCCCTATTTCGCGGACGTGCTGAAGGGCTATTTCCCTGCCAAGATGCAGAAGACCTTTGCCGCCGATATAGAAGGCCACCGGCTGCATCGCGAGATCATCTCGTCGGTGCTGGCCAACGAGGTGATCAACCGCGGCGGACCCGGGTTCGTGCAGGCTATGATCGACGCCACCGGCGCCTCGCCGGCCGAGGTCGTCAAGGCAGCCTACCTCGCCCGCGACGGCTTCGACCTTCCGCGCCTCTGGGCCGCGACGGACGCCCTGGATGGCAAGATCTCCGGACGCATCCAGAATGACGTCTATGCCAGGATCACCGGGATCTTTGTCGACGCGACCCATCTGATCCTGCGGACGCGATCCGGTACCGGCGCGATCCAGACCCTGATCGGCGCGCTGCGGACCGGGGCGAAGGAGCTCCGCGCCACCATCGGCGCGCTTGGACTGGCGCCCGAGATCCGGCAGCAGGCCGCAGAATTGCAGGCAGAAGGGATACCGCCCGCTCTGGCCGAGGATGTCAGCCGCCTGCCGACCCTCGTCCTCGTCCCCGAGATGCTGCTCATCGGCAGCCGCACCAACAGGGACCTCGGCAATGTCGCCCAGACCTACTTTGCCGCAACCGACACCTTCCGGATCGATCGGCTGCTTGCCCTGGGAGAGGGCATCAGCCCGACCGATCACTACGAAAGCGTTGCGCTGGGCCGCAGCCTCGACCAGATCTCGTCGGCGCGCCGCGATATCGTGGTGTCCGCACTGACGTCGTATCCGACCGACAAGAAGCCTCTGGAAGCCTGGTACGCCAGCCGGCGTCAGCAGGTGAACCGGCTGGTCAGCGAATTGCTGGTTCTGAGCGAAACGACGGATTTCAACCTGCCGAAGCTTGCCGTCGCGGCCGGATTGGTGAGCGATC